>VOFE01001115.1_pt1 | contig 34001 bp, 46 predicted proteins | sample 5384071 | NCBI WGS metagenome assembly VOFE01 (sample SAMN12384724, study PRJNA508395) | human gut metagenome | isolation source: healthy gut D | host: Homo sapiens
ACTCCTTTAGGCATGTACTCATCAGAGACTGAACAAAATGAGAAAACGTATCAGAAGTATGTATTGACGAATGGAAAGGAGTTAGTTATTATACAAATAAGTTAGCAGAGACTAACTTAAAAGGAGGGAACGGTCATGCGAATAGAAACCTGGGAAATCATGCAGAATGCAGATTTGGATGAGATAGAATTGCAATTGGCGTTTCAGTGTGCACCGCTTATTACCGGTTTGAAGGTGTCTAATCTGTTTCAGATTGACAGTAGACATTATAAAAGATTATGTGAAATATTGGATAAAAGCAATTTTTCATTTTGCGGTTTGGGCGGAAGAAATGGGTCGGTATCGTTGCTGATCTATCAAAAAAGAATGGCTGGAGCAGTTTTTACAGCAAGAGGAGGTGCGGATATTGATGCATCGTTTGGGCTATAGGGATCTGCACTTGGAGCGGGTATTGACCAAGTTTCGCAGCAGATATATCCGATATATGCAAAAAAAACAGCAGTTCCCGCACGAGATGGGAGTACTGCTCGGATATCCGCCGGAGGGTGTGGAAGGCTTTATTATATACGAAGGAAAGAACTCTTTGTGTGAGGGGTATTGGAAAGTGTATGCAGAACCGCAAAAGAAGCTTCGGTTGTTCGCACAATATGATAAAGCAAGAGAGTGGCTTTTGGATCTGCTGTATTGTGGCGTTGGGATGGAGGATATTGTAGGGGTAGCTCTTGATGCGGAAAGCAGAGCAATTTCGCAGGATTATCTTTTTTGCTTCGTGAGATAGGGGCATGATCCGGGAATGCACTGTGATTCTGTATCGTTACAAATAATATAGGCGAAGAAACTTCGCGGTATAAATATGGTGCCTGATATTCAGCAAAACGAGATTGCAGGATAACAGGAACATAAAAGAATGGAGGATTATTATGAGCAAAGTATCAATTGTGTACTGGACACAAGGTGGCAACACACAGGCTATGGCAGAGGCAATCGGCGAGGGTGTTACGGCAGCCGGTGGTGAGGCGGATGTTGTATTTGTAAGCGATGCTAATATTGCAGATTTAAAAGCAGAGGGTGCATTTGCATTGGGATGCCCGGCGATGGGCGCTGAGGTGCTTGAGGAAATGGAGATGGAACCTTTTGTTCAGGATGTTGAGAGGTTTGCCAATGGCAAAAAAGATCGCGTTATTTGGTTCTTATGGATGGGGAGATGGTCAGTGGATGCGCGACTGGGAAGACCGCATGACCGCTGCCGGAGCAACACTGGTTGGCGGTGAAGGCGTGATCTGTCAGGAAGCGCCGGATGAGGCTGCATTACAAAACTGCATCGAGATTGGTAAACAGCTTGTGAACGCATAAGTTTAGGTGTATCATTTCGTGGCAAAAAGCATTCTGGGAGCATTTTGTCATGAATTTATTATATGGATTCTTTTTGATTTAAGTCTAAAAGCGGTCTTATTGATAAAATATATCAATAAGGTACCCGCTTTTTGGCTGGAAATTCAAAAAATCGTAATGTATAATACTTTTTTGAGAATTCTCTACAATAGATCATAGCAGAAGCGCACGGTTTTGTGATGCTTCGGAAATGGAGGAAGCATATGTTAGATTGTTTAAAAAAAGTGGATGGTAAAAATTAGGAGTGTTTGCAGCCGGTGTAGCATTTGGTACTGCAGGTATCAAAGTATTATCCAGCAAAGATGCAAAGAAGCTTTATACAAATTGTACAGCAGCCGTTCTTCGTGCTAAGGAGTGTGTATTAAAGACAGCAACGAAAGTGCAGGAGAATGCCGAGGATATTTATGCAGAGGCACAGCAGATCAATGAGGACCGTGCGGAAGCAGAAGAGGTTCTTGGTGAGGAAGAGACTGTAGAAGCGGAAACAACAGAAGAATAATTAACGCTGCACCTGTGGACGGGTCGCTGTCTACAGGTGTTTTGTCGTTTATTGTCCGGGTGTGCTCTGTGCAGAGATGCCCGGACAGCGTTTTAATTAGAATACCGGTTTCAATGGTTAGAAAGGCATGAATAATTATGAAGTTTGTCATTAAACATGAGATAAGAGGTCGTATTCGAGTACATCTGATCGGAAAAGCAATGAGTTTTGCGCAGGCAGACACGTTGCAATATCAATTTGAGCAGATGAAAGATGTAACGGCGGTCAAGGTACAGGAACGTACTATGGACGTTACGATCTGTTATATAGGAAGCCGTAAACATATTATTACGGCATTAGGACAGTTTTCTTATGATAAGGTGGAAGTGCCGGAGGTGTATCTCAAAAATTCAGGACGGAAATGAATCGTTTTTATTGGGATAAATTGGTTGATCAGACGGTAATACATTTTGTAAACAAGATATTTTTGCCGGCACCGTTACGGGCCGGGATCGCTACTGTGAGATCGGTCAAATATATTGTGCAAGGTGTTAAGACTTTGGCTAAAAGAAAAATAGAAGTACCGGTGTTGGATGCAACGGCAATCAGTGTGTCTTTAATACGAGGTGATTATAAGACGGCGGGCGCTGTCATGTTTTTACTTAGTATGGGTGAGATCTTAGAGGAATGGACGCACAAAAAATCAGTCGGAGATCTGGCACGAAGTCTGTCCCTCAATATTGATAAAGTATGGCTTGTTACTGATGATACGGAAGTGCAGGTGTCGGCTGCACAGATTAAGGAGGGCGACCGGATTCGTGTACATATGGGAGCTGTTATTCCGTTTGATGGCATTGTGATGGAGGGAGAAGCGTTAGTCAATCAGGCATCGCTTACCGGAGAGTCGCTGCCGGTGCGTAAGGCGGCAGAAAGTCCTGTTTATGCGGGTACCGTTGTTGAAGAAGGAGAGATTACTCTTTTGGTCAAAGAAAGTACCGGATCCAGCAAATACGAAAAGATCATTACGATGATCGAGGATTCCGAGAAGCTTAAGTCGTCCTTGGAAGGCAAAGCGGAGCACTTAGCTGACCGACTGGTACCATATACGTTTTTGGGTACCGGCCTTACGTTGGCATTGACACGTAATACTGTGAAAGCGTTGTCAGTATTGATGGTTGATTTTTCCTGTGCATTGAAATTGGCAATGCCGTTGTCGGTACTGTCGGCGATCCGTGAATCCAGTGCACATGATATTACTGTGAAAGGCGGTAAATTCTTAGAGGCAGTTGCGGAAGCCGATACGATCGTGTTTGATAAGACAGGAACGCTCACTAAGGCACAGCCTACGGTAGTTGAGGTGATTCCGTTTGACGATAGAAGCCCTGATGAGCTGCTTCGTATTGCTGCCTGTTTAGAGGAGCATTTCCCACATTCTATGGCAACGGCAGTTGTTGTTGAGGCAATGAAACGCGGTCTTGTTCATGAAGAACTGCACACGAAAGTAGAATATATTGTGGCACATGGTATTTCCTCTACGATCAATGACAAGAAGATCATTATCGGAAGTCATCATTTTGTCTTTGAAGATGAGGGCGCTGTCGTTCCGGAGGATAAGAAGGAACAGTTTGAGCAGCTTCCGGAGCAATATTCTCATTTGTACATGGCGATGGATGGTAAATTGGTTGCCGTGATCTGTATCGAAGATCCACTGCGAGTTGAGACAGCTGAGGTGATCCGTGAATTAAAACATCTTGGTATTCATAAGGTTGTGATGATGACTGGTGACAGTGACCGCATTGCTGCTAATATTGCTCAAAAGGCTGGTGTTGATGCGTATTATTCGGAAGTGCTTCCGGAGGATAAGGCTAATTTTGTGGAGCAGGAAAAGAAAGCAGGACATAAGGTGATCATGGTCGGTGACGGTATCAATGATTCTCCGGCATTGTCTGCAGCGGATGTCGGCATTGCGATCAGTGAGGGCGCGGAAATCGCCAGAGAGATTGCAGATGTTACGATCGCAGCAGATGACTTGCGTGAGATCATTACACTCAAGAAAATCAGCAATGCTTTGATGAAGCGTATTGACAGAAATTATAAAGTTATTGTAGGATTTAATACAGCACTTATTTTGTTCGGCGTTGGTGGTGTACTTCAGCCAACAATGTCGGCATTATTACACAATACGTCGACCATATTGATCAGTCTGAAGAGCATGGAAAACTTGTTGGAAGAGTAAGATATCATCTGAGAGGGGTATTGTAACAAGAATTAGGAGGAGTTTATGAAAGATATCAAGAAACCAGAGTTTATGCTGGAAGCGATGCGAGGACGGAGAGGGTTTATCGCCGTGCTCGAGATGTTGATCGCGATTGTAGTCTTTGTGGTCAGTTCGATCGCAATGTCCATTGGTACGATTCCTTTAATGATCGGTTATTTCGTTAGTGATCCGGAGTTTATGAAAATGGCACAGGCTGTCGCGGACGGATCGATGGATTCGCTGCAATATATGCAGAAAATGCAGGACTATGCACTCCATTTGCCGGATTGGATGACCATTGCAACACTTTTATTAGAAATCCTGATGATTGCGGTTGTTTTTTATCTATTGCCGTTTTTGGAGAAGAGAAAGATCCGTACATTAGGATTTCGTAAGAAGGGAATGGTTCCACAGTATTTGAAGGGTGCTGTGGCTGGAGCACTATTTTTTAGCGTAGCATATTTGATATGTGTTCTAACAGGAAGTATTCATGTAGAAGGATTGGTGACCAATATGGCACCTCTGGGGATTCTTGGTTACCTTGTTGGATATTTGGTACAGGGCATGGCAGAAGAGGTGCTTTGCCGCGGCTATCTGTTTGTATCGTTGTCGAGAAGACATTCCGTCGTGTATTCGGCAGTGCTCAGTGCACTGTTCTTTGCTATGTTACATGGTGCCAATTCCGGCTTGACGCCACTTGCGGTATTTAACTTATTCTTGTTTGGCATTTTCGCAGCACTGTTGTTGGTAAAATGTGAAAATATCTGGGTTGTTGGTGCGTTCCACAGTTTGTGGAATTTTGCACAGGGGAATATTTATGGCATTCAGGTCAGCGGTAATTCTCTACAGCCGGCAATCTTAAACAGCAGCAACGTGAAGGGACATGGTTTGATCAACGGTGCAGGCTTTGGCTTAGAAGGTGGTCTTGGCGTGACGCTTGTACTTGGTCTTGGTATTGTCTATTTGGTGTACAACTTGAACAAACAGGGCAAGATCGTGGAATGGGAAGGATTCCGGCCGGTCGGAGAGAATTATAATAACGATATGCCGAGCGGACAGAATTATGCAGGTCCACAGTATAACGGAAATCAGCAGGATTATGCAGGTTCACAGTACAACGGAAATGAGCAGAGTTATGCAGGTCCACAGTATGGCAGAGAAGAGCAGGATTACGCCGGTTCGCAATATAATGGAAATGAACAGAGTTACAATGGTTCATCATATAACAGCGATCAGGAAGCTTTTGCCAGACCGCAGGAAGAAACCCAGTCTGGTAAGAGTTCAGAAGGTTATGAAAATATGGGCGTAGCACCGGGGCAGACCCCTTGGCATCCGGAAACGCCAGAGCAGAAAATGTCCGATGAAAAGACATTTAATGCAGACTATTTTAAGGAATAGACGAGTGAAAAAAGCAAAGCCAGCGCTTTTGCTTTGCAAGAATTGCTAAAGCAATTCTTGGCAACATCACATTATATAACAGCAATTTCCTATTAAGTGAAAAAAAGCAAAGCCGGCGCTTTGCTTTTGCAAGAATTGCTAAAGCAATTCTTGGTAACATCTCACTATAAAGAGGCATGTATGAATTGTATTCATACATGCCTCTTTTGTTACTTTATAGGAAACTACTCTTTCTCAGATTGTTTCAAGTTTTTTGCGGCTGTTGAGAGCATCAATTTGATTCGGTTTAGCTGGTTTACCTCGCTGGCACCCGGATCGTAATCGATGGCCACGATATTGGAACCCGGATAGCGGTGACGCAGTTCCTTGATGACACCCTTGCCGACAACGTGGTTTGGCAGACAGCCAAAAGGCTGTGTACAAACAATATTTGGAACACCGGAATGGATCAATTCGATCATCTCACCGGTTAAGAACCAGCCCTCGCCGGTCTGGTTACCACAGGAAACGATCGGTGAAGCATATTCTGCAAGTTTGGCGATTGGAACCGGTGGGTCAAAGCGTTTACTCGCTGTCAGGGCATCGTGCATCGTCTTGCGATAATGTTCAATAAAACGGATCGCAGCGTTGTTGATCAAAGCACTGGATTTCTTTTTGCCTAAATAATCCGCCTTAAAGTTTGCATTGTAAAGACTGTACATAAAGAAATCGATCAGATCCGGACATACTGCCTCGGCACCTTCAGACTCCAATAATTCGACTAAGAAGTTATTGGCAAGTGGAAGGAATTTAACTAAAATCTCGCCGACAATACCAACACGCGGTTTCTTTATATCCAGCAATGGAAGTTCATCAAATTCTTTCACAATGCCGCGGATATTTTTCTTAAATTCGCTATGTTTTCCGTTTTGAACGGATTTTTGTGCGATCTTCAACCATTTTTCATGCAATGCATTGGCAGATCCCGGAACTGCCTCATAAGGACGTGTTTTGTAGAGGACACGCATAAATACATCGCCGTAGATCAATGCCTGTAATGCACGGTCAGCCATCTTGTAGTTGATGTCTAATCCCGGATTCTTTTCAATGCCGGCGCTCATGGAAATGACAGGAATCTGCTCCATGCCTGCTTTTTCCAAAGCACGACGGATAAATCCGATATAGTTAGTTGCACGACATCCACCACCGGTCTGCGTAATGATCAACGCTACTTTGTTAAGATCATATTTGCCGGAAAGCAATGCCTGCATAAACTGTCCGACAACGAGCAGGGATGGATAACATGCATCGTTGTTTACATACTTTAATCCGTAATCCAGGCACTCGCCGGTGCTAGGTAATACTTCCAAATTGTATCCGCAGGATGCCAGTGCCGGTTCGAGAATATCGAAATGGATCGGAGACATCTGTGGAACAAGGATCGTATAATCTTTACGCATTTGTTCTGTAAAGACTACGCGGTGGTGTGCAGTATCTTTTTTGACCGGTTTGATCTGCTTGCGCTCGCGTTCACGAACAGCGGCGAGCAGAGAGCGGATACGAATACGTGCAGCACCTAAATTATTAACTTCGTCAATCTTTAATACTGTATAAATCTTATTCTGCAGCGTCAGTATATCGCTGACCTGATCGGTTGTTACCGCATCCAGTCCGCAGCCGAATGAGTTGAGCTGGATCAGATCTAAGTCGGAACGGGTTGCTACATAAGAGCGCCGCTTTGTACAGACGGGAATGATACATCCACTGATCCATAACGATCGTAGGACGATCTACGTTGCCGAGTTCGGATACACTGTCTTCAGTCAATACGGCAACACCGAAAAGAGGTGATCAGTTCCGGAATACCGTGATTGATCTCCGGATCGGTGTGATATGGTCTACCGGCGAGCACGATACCATGGCAGCCGTTTTCTTCCATATAAGCCGAGTACTTCTCGTCCTTTGGCGGACATATCATCACGTACATGCTGCATTTCTTTCCATCCTGCAGCAGCCGCACGGCGGATTTCCTCTTTGGAAATGCCGTTTTCTTCCGTGAAGTATTCTACCAGACGTTTTGTTAATATTTTTTCACTTTCAAACGACAGGAACGGGTTTTGATATTTGATCTTGCCATCCTGCAGTTCTTCGACATTATTTTTGATGTTTTCACCATAAGAGGTGACGATCGGGCAGTTGTAATGGTTGCCGGCACCCTCTACCTCACAGCGTTCATATGGCACGCAAAGGATAGAAAAAATGTAATCGAGTCCCTGCTTGATCAGCCAAGATACGTGCCCATGCGCAAGTTTTGCCGGATAACATTCGGATTCGCTTGGAATGGACTCAATACCCAGTTCATAGATTTTGCGGCTGGACTCGGAGAGAGTACCACACGATAGCCAAGTTCGGTAAAGAAGGTAAACCAAAACGGATAATTTTCGTACATATTCAGTACACGTGGAATACCGACCGTACCGCGCACGGCGTGCTCTTCATCCAATGGTTTATAGTGAGCGAAGAGTCGTTTGTTCTTGTATTCAAAAAAGGTTTGGAATATTCTTCTTGTTTTTCTGACCGCCAATACCACGTTCACAACGGTTGCCGGAAATAAACTGTCTGCCGCCGGTAAAACGATTGATCGTGAGGAGGCAGTGGTTGGTACAGCCCTTGCAGCGAGACATGGACGTTTCGAAACGAAGCTCGTTGATCTGGTCGATCGTGAGCATCGTGCTTTCCTGTCCGTTATAATGATCTCTGGCAATGAGTGCGGCACCAAACGCACCCATGATACCGGCGATATCCGGACGTACGGCTTTGCAGCCGGAAATGCGCTCAAAGCTTCGCAGTACCGCATCGTTATAGAAAGTACCACCTTGAACAACGACTTTTTCACCGAGATCTTTTGGATCAGTCAGCTTGATCACTTTTAACAAAGCATTTTTAATAACGGAGTAAGCAAGTCCGGCAGAAATGTCTGCAACGCTGGCACCTTCCTTCTGAGCCTGCTTTACTTTGGAATTCATAAATACGGTACAGCGGGATCCAAGATCGATCGGATTCTCGGCAAACAACGCAACTTTCGCAAAATCAGCGACCTCGTAATTGAGAGATTTTGCAAAGGTTTCGATAAAGGAACCACAGCCGGAGGAACAAGCCTCGTTTAACTGAACTTTATCAACGGAGTGGTTTTTGATCTTGATGCATTTCATATCCTGACCACCGATATCCAAGATACAGTCTACTTCCGGGTCAAAGAACGCAGCAGCATTGTAGTGTGCTACCGTTTCTACTTCACCCTCGTCCAAAAGGAGCGCAGCCTTTAACAGTGCTTCGCCATATCCGGTAGAGCAGGATCGAACAATCTGTGCTCCAGCCGGCATTTTACTGTAAATATCTTTGATCGCCTTGATCGCTGTTTTCAGCGGGCTTCCGTTGTTGTTGCTGTAGAAGGAGTACAGCAGGGAACCGTCTTCGCCGATCACAGCTACCTTTGTTGTAGTAGAACCGGCATCGATCCCTAAGAATAAATTGCCTTTATAACTTGCAAAATCGCCTTTCTTTACATCATTTTGCGAATGCTTTTGTAAGAAATCATCGTATTCTGCCTGATCCTTAAAAAAGAGGCTCCATACGGGTTACTTCAAATTCCATCTTGATTTCTTGGGAAAGATCGGTGTGTAATTTGCCAAGGCTTGACATATCTTCTTCCTTGGCGTTCATTGCTGCACCGGAGGCTGCAAACAGATGAGAATGTTCCGGAGCGATGATCTGGTCGCCTTCCAGACCGAGAGTACGGATAAATGCCTGCTTTAATTCGGTCAGGAAATGAAGCGGACCTCCTAAGAATGCAACATTACCGCGAATTGGTTTACCGCAGGCAAGACCACTGATCGTCTGATTGACCACTGCCTGAAAAAAATAGAGGCTGAGAGATCTTCTTTGGTTGCACCTTCGTTGATCAGAGGTTGAATATCCGTTTTGGCAAATACGCCGCATCGAGCTGCGATTGGGTAAATTGCTTTATAATTTTAGCATATTCATTTAATCCGCTGGCATCTGTTTTTAATAAGGTAGCCATTTGGTCAATAAAGGACCCGGTACCACCGGCGCAGATTCCGTTCATACGCTGGTCGATACCACCGGTAAAATATATGATTTTAGCGTCTTCCCCGCCTAATTCGATGGCGACATCGGTGTGAGGGGCGTAATCTTTTGAGTGATGTTGCAACTGCTACTACCTCCTGTACGAAAGGAACGTTCAGATATTTGGACAGCGTCAGTCCACCGGATCCGGTAATGACCGGAGCAACCGGCAGATCACCAAATTCATCATAGGCTTTTTCAATAATAGCAGCAAGAGTTTCCTGGATGTTGGCATAGTGCCGTTGATAATCGGAAAAAATAATTTCGCCATCTTTATTTAACAGCGCAATTTTTACGGTTGTGGAACCGATATCGATTCCCAATGTATTCATGTGTAATTTCATAAATACCCTCCATCTAGTATCTTGTATTACTCTTAGTTTCTAATGGTATGTCAGCAACGATAAATTATGAGTTTGTGCATGCTTTGCGAGGCACAAAAATTCGCCACATTTTCCTATTATAATGCTATTATGAGAGGAATGCAATAAACATTTTTTGCTTTTTGTGGAGTGAGATCCGGATCCGCGGCTGCGAGTAGAGTCACCATTTCACGGAAAGCAGAATATACTGTAGCAAATAAAGGCATAAGGTGAATACACCATGAATCATGAGTATTGTAATGGACATATGCATATGATAAAGAAAGGAGATACACTGTACGCTTTGAGCCGAAGATATCATGTCCCGCTGGAAGTGATGTTACGTGCCAATCCTTATGTAGATGTATATAATCTACAGCCGGGTGATACTGTTTGCATTCCGGGAAAGAAAGCAGATGGATGCAATATAAATCTGATCATGCCGCGGATGGGTAACGGACAGGAGGAGATGACACCGGACGTGCAGGAAAATATCGCAGAGACTTCCGTTGATGCTGACCGTTCCGAAGAAGATCAGGAGAGACAATCCCATGAAATGACGCGGGAGTTTGACACGACAGTTCCCTATGATGACAGGTATGTGACCGAGCAGGGAGATTCCCTGCAGTCTTTCTTACAGAGAATGAACGTTTCGCTGAATGATTTTTGGAGCAGAATGAGCCAGAGGACGTCATGCTGCTGCCAGGTATTGCATATCGTAAATAGCAGAGATGCAGCCTGTTGTAAATAGCATATTTTGTCGCAGGATACACCGCTTGCGGACGGGGAATCCAATTGACAAAGAATACGCGTCACACTATAATGAAATGTACTATGGCGTTCTTTTCGATTGCTGTAAAAATACGCTGTAGTACATTTTTGAATTGCATGTAAAATATCCTGTGAACAGATGGGCTTTTGCAGGGAAAATACCTGAAAATATCAGGCATAGAAAGGACAAGTATATGATACAATGGTTAAATAAGATGGAACGCAAATTTGGAAAGTATGCGATCCCTGACTTGACACGTTACGTAGTTGGTGCATATTGTCTCGGTGCTTTGTTAGAGATGCTGACAAATTTTGGGATAATACCGTTTGATATTTATTATAACTGGCTTTGTCTGGATATGAGCAAGGTGGCGCATGGACAAGTCTGGAGATTGTTTACGTATTTGCTGGAACCGTATGGCTTTAGCGGCAGCACGTCCTTTGTACTCAGCGTGTTGTTTTTGGTGATCCAGGTTAATCTGTTTTTCTTGTTTGGACGATCTTTGGAACGGGCCTGGGGAACGTTTCGGTTTAACATGTATTTCTTTAGTGGTTATCTGTTAAATATTATTGCAGCACTGATCCTGTATTTAAGTCCGTTTCATATTGCAATTTATGATTCCGGTTTTCAGTATGTTTACTGGGCGATGTTCTTTGCTTTTGCACTGATCCAGCCGGACACGGAGTTACTTTTTGTATTTTGTGCTTCCGATCAAAGTAAAATGGCTTGCGCTATTGGATGCGATTTATATGTGCTATTTGATAGTGGGCAATTTTGTGGCAGGTTTTCGCATGATGGGAATGACAGCCGTGTATGGAGCACAGGCACAGGCGTATGGCTGGATGCATATTAGTCAGGCGTTTGCGGTTATCGTAGCAATGGGGAACTTCTTACTGTTCTTCTTCCTGACGCGGGATTACAAGCGGATGTCATATGGAGAGCAGAGGAGACGAAGAGGTTTTAAGAAGAAGATGAAAGCAGCGGGTGCCGGACAGCGTATTGTGCATCGCTGTGCAATTTGTGGCAGGACTCAGGAGGAATTTCCGGATCTGGAATTTCGTTACTGCTCCAAATGTGAGGGCAATTATGAATATTGTGCGGATCATTTATTTACACATCAGCATGTCAAAAAATACATGTAATTATTTAGAGGAAGGTTGAAATGACAGCAATTACAGTTATTGCTATTTTGGCTGCGTGCCGCAACGATCTATGGCTTTGTCACAATGGATTCGTGTGAGCGCGTTAAAGTGGCAACAAAAGGAAAGAAGAAGAAATACCAGGTACAGGAGGTTCCGGAGACGGGTATTCTTTTTTATGGTGATCATGGCGGTCGCATTGATCGTTCGCTATATTGCGGCAGCAAAATATTTTTGGCAATGAAACGGATATGAACTGTTTTATCGCTTGGGGGACATGGTCTTTAAGGATGGGATTGGTAATTTTATTCTTCCGATTCTTTTACGGACTATCCACCTGGATATATGTATATTTTGTATATGGTCGGTGCGATCCGTCATGTACTTGGGGTGGCTTTGGAATTCTACGCTTAGCGTGATGCTTACTAAGACACCGGCGATCATTGCCGATCTGGCCACGGCTTACCTGCTGTTTCGCATTGCCGGAAAGCGTTGGACGCAGAAGGGTGCGGGAATTTTAACAGCAATCTATCTGTTTGCACCGGCGGTACTGCTCGATGGAGCAATCTGGGGACAGACAGATGCAGTATTTACCTTTTTCGTTGTATTAATGATTTATTTGGTGACAGAGCATAAGCTGATCCCGTCGTATTTTGTATTTGCGGTTGCAGTATTGGTAAAACCGCAGTCTCTTATTTTTACACCGGTATTGATCTATGGCATTATCGATCAGGTGTTTTTAGACGGCTTTGACTGGAAGAATTTTTTGGAAGAATCTGGGGCTTGGTTTGGCTGCGATTGCGATGATTGCCCTGCTGATGCTCCCGTTCGGATTTAAGGATGCGTTATCACAGTATACGGAGACATTGGCATCTTACAAATTTGCCAGTGTAAATGCTTATAATATTTGGACATTGTTTGGACAAAACTGCCGAACAGACGAAACACTTTATGGGTATCACGTATCAGACTTGGGGAACCATTTTTATTATTTTGATCGTGGCAGCAGCTACCTGGCTTCATTTCCGTGCAAAAAATAATCCGGCACGTTACTATTTTGTCGGGGCATTTATCGTAACAGGAATGTTTTTGCTGTCAGTTCGCATGCATGAGCGTTATGTGTATCCGGCGATCATTATGCTGTTGTTTGCATTTGCGATGCGTCCGAAACGTGAGATTGCCTATTTATTTACCGGGTTGTCAGGAATGGCATTTTTCAATATGGCACATGTTGAGTTTGTGTATGATCTGAATAATTTCAACGCCAAGGAACCGGTGACCTTAGCAATTGCAGCCGGTATGGTGATCGTATTTGGCTACATGGTATATGTAGCGTTGACATGCTTTAACGGTTATTTGTCAGAGGGTGAGATCGCGCGTACTTCGACCGGACGGACTGCACAGGCAGGACGTAAGAATACGCGTGCGAATAATGCACGTAACAATGTAAGCAAAAAGGAATCAGAGGGCAAGATCGCCCGTTCTGTAACGCTCAGCAAGATGACGAAAGTTGACTGGATCGCAATGGCAGTGATCACATTGATCTACGCAGTGGTAGCATTTGCGCGTCTGGGGAATATGTCGGCGCCGGAAACAGCATATTCTGCTGTGAAAGAGGGAGCGATCGTTCTTGATTTCGGTGAAACTACCAACATTTCACAGTTATGGGATTATCTGGGGTATGAAAATAATCCGCACTATAACATTGAATACAGTAACAATAAGGATTCCGGTTATACAACATTTTCGACCGGTGTTACAGATGACAATGGTAATACGCAGAGCTATTGGGATGCAGGTTCTGTATTTTGCTGGAACAGTCTTACATTGAATGTTCAGGCAAGATATGTCAAAATTTCTCCGACAGAGGATAATTATGAGGATAGTCTGTTAGAGCTTGTGTTCTTGGATAGCAATGGCAAAAAATTGGAGCCTGTGAATCGAGATGAGTATAAGAATTTGTTTGATGAGCAGGATGAATTTGAGGGACGTGCCAGTGCAATGAACGGTACGTACTTTGATGAGATCTATCATGGACGTACGGCATACGAGATGATACATAAGCTGTACTGTTATGAAAACACGCATCCGCCACTTGGTAAAATATTCATCGCCTGCGGTGTACTCATGTTTGGAATGAATCCATTCGGATGGCGTTTTATGGGAACCTTATTCGGAGTATTTATGGTTCCGATCATTTATTTGTTTGCCAAACGTTTCTTCAACAAGGAATGGATCAGCATTGTGACAACGTTATTGTTTGCGTTTGACTTTATGCATTTCGTGCAGACAAGAATAGCGACGATCGATGTGTTTGTTACACTGTTTATTATGTTGTCGTATTACTTCATGTACTGCTATCTGCAGAAGAGTTTTTACGACACAAAGCTGCAAAAGACATTCATACCGCTTGGACTTTGCGGTGTTGCAATGGGGCTTAGCTGCCAGTAAGTGGACCGGAATTTATTCCTCGGTAGGTCTGTGTATATTGTTCTTCCTGCATATGTATCGCAGATATCGTGAATATGTCATTGCCTGCAAGACACCACGCGGTCAGACGAATGGTATTTCACATGCGTATATTATTGATAATTTTAGCAGTTATTTTTGGAAGACGATTGATTCTTGTTGCGTCTTTTTTGTGGCAGTTCCGGCGATCATTTATATATTGTCTTATATTCCATTTAATGATGGAACAGACCATAACTTATTGACGCGCGTGATCAATGCACAGAAAACGATGTTCGATTATCATTCTGCTTTGAAAGCGGATCATCCGTATTCTTCCAAATGGTATGAGTGGCCGATCATGACAAGACCGATCTGGTATTATTCCGGAACGATTGGCAATCTGCGTGAGGGTATCAGTGCCTTTGGTAATCCACTTGTTTGGTGGGCCGGCATTCCGGCAGCGTTTTATATGCTGTATCTGCTGTGGAAAGAGAAAGACCGCAAGGCTGGATTTTTGCTGATCGGGTATCTGTCACAGTATGCACCTTGGTTCTTGGTAAGCCGTGTGGTATTTATTTATCATTATTTTCCAAGTGTACCTTTCGTTGCCGCTATGGTGGGATACAGCTTCTTTAAGCTGGCACAATGGAAACCAAAGATCAAACCGGCGATCTATGTCTATGTTGCCTGTGCGATCGGGTTATTTATCCTATTTTATCCGGTGTTGTCCGGGCTTGCGATCGATCCGGCATTTGCAACTAAGTATTTGAAATGGTTTGATAGCTGGGTATTGTTACAGACTTGGTAATTTGATCAGGAACAGGGTGGTAAAAAAAATGTCATAAATTTGATGATCTGACAGAATATGGATGTCAGGTCATCACGGAATAGAAAGGTAAAAATATGAGCAATAAGTTACGAGAGTGTGTCAATAAATTACATAGTAATAAAGAAGTTGGGGATCTGTTACCAGAGTATCTGAAGCAGAGCATGATCCTTCATGATGGATATACAAGGATCAAATTGATGATGGAATATTACATGTTTTACGAGGTGGTCACAGAAGATATCAACCCATATATTGCGATGGCAAAGGAAATGATCACTTCTTTGAATGAGACAGTGGGACAGGCGATGTCTGATACATTGAATGATACACAGAGAAAACAGTTGGTCGATCATATTTTAGCAATGCGTACGGAAGTAATCGACCGTATGCAGGTGTTGACCGGATATGTGGACTGCTTTGTCGTATATGAATATATTTTAAACCGTATTCAATATCGGTTTGATGAGAAAGAAGTTTTGCCGGAAGACACTGCATTTGCACAGGAGGTTATGAATTTTATCTTTGGTTCAAATGATAATGTGACGATCAATGATAATTTACGCGTGGTACTGGGACAGCTTCCGATGCGAATGACCCGTTCTCATTATTTTGATCTGATCAAAAACTGCATTTCCGTTTATAAGGGCAGTGAGATAGAATCATTGGAGGGATTTTTGTATATGTTCCGTACCAGTGCCATGTTGTATAAGCATCCTGCACAGGAACAGTATTTTACGGAATTTGCCGGTGTGCTTCAGGAATTGATGGAAGCAGACTACGAGCATATGGATCGCACATTATATGAATTGTATGCAGAAAAAGTACGAGTCAGTGCTTCAAAGCTCAATGATCTATCTGATCTGTATATGCAGATTGGACAGATTATCAATGGTGTGTATACGTTAGTGGTGACAGAACCTTATTGTGTTGATGAAGAGAAAATGACGGTAGTAGATGATGTGATCCGAGGCATCAATGCACTCTTTTTGGAAAAAGAGATTGATCTTTGGCAGAGGGAGGATCTTTTGACAGAAGAGGATCGCTTAAATTGGCTTGCCGAGAAGCTTCCTGCGGTTGAAGGCCAACAGGAAAAGTTATATCAGTCTGTTAATATAGGGGAAGCGGCACTGGATGAACTATGGGAAGGACGAGCAGAGGAAATTGAGGCAGCAGGGCTTAGTGATGCTTTTATCAAACTGCATCATTTGTCACAGCTTAATTCGAGCAGTGTCTTTGCACCATTGGAGAGTCAGGAATCAGCAGGGATCGTGACGGCAGAGATCGCAGAGCAGGAAACAGAAAAACTGCTTAGTGAATTGAAAGAGTTATTTCAAGGACGCAGCCGTATGTTTCGCCGTGCCATCATGGCCGCCACTGTGGAAAAATTACCAACCTTTTTCAAGAGTGCACAGGAGATCGCAGACTACATGATGAACGCACTGAACCAATGTGACGATGAAGCAGAAAAGTATGCATCCAAACAACTGATACTCGAAATGATCCGGTAATCACACCCAACTTTGCATACCCACTATTGCTTTAGGCTCACATATTGCTGACATAATAAGCAATATGTGGTTCGATAGCGACTATAGGTATGTAAAGTTGGAGGAAGTATGATAAGTAGCAGTGCGGAAAGGCGGAGGTGTTATGATCTGGTGGGATGAGAAGTTGTATACCGATGATAAGGTGGCCAGACATCCGGCTCGATACCGGAAACGGGTCGAGAAAAAGGGGCTGCGTGGATGCTTTTGTGTAGTGCTGGGGCGTAATCCTGCGAACAGCCTGGAAATCTATGCGTCGAGAACGTTATGGTTCCGCTATGAAAAGGAATGCGGTGTACAAGTAGTGGGGTTGGCGGCCTCTTATGACAGTGCTGTGGAGCTGTTGCAGCAAATGATCACGGATGTCTATCGTGATCGAGGGAGCGTTGATTCCGATGCGATCCGTGCTTATTTTACGGGGAGGTGACAGACCGGGCGATGGAAAAGATCATATTATTGGTTTTGGTTACCATAGCAAAAGTGATAGGGATCCTTTGGCGGTACTTGTTATCGTGGCACTGGCGATATTGTTTGCGGCAGTGCGTTACTGCGGAAAGATCTCGTTCGATGATAAAAAAGCACAGATCAGTATTCGATGGTTAGGTGTTGTGCTTCGTGTGCCCATCCTGATCACTGAAAAGGATCTGCAGTGGAAAGTCCGTGTTTTTGGCGTGCCGATCCTGCGCAGTGACGGCGCACATAAAAAACGCCGTTCTAAAAAGTCTTCTGCCCCAAAAGCACAGAAGCGAAAAGCCGAGAAGGCAGCCGAAACAGTTCAAAAACACAGGGATCATCGAAACAGGAGAAGAAAGCGCCCTCTGTGAACTTGGAGAAGAGTCCGACAGCACCTGAACAAGAGAAGCAGATAGCACCTAAGCAGGCGGCTGATAAGACAGAAGAGCAGAATGTTCCTAAGAAGCAGTCTGACAAGACAGGAGAGCAGAATGTTCCTAAGAAGCAGTCTGATAAGACAGAAGAGCAGAATGTTCCTAAGAAGCAGTCTGACAAGACAGAAGAGCAGATTGCTTCTAAGCAGACGACTGATCAAAGAGAAGAGCGATCGGCTTTTAGGCAGGCTGATGAAGAGAGAAAAAGCCGCGGGGGATCCGACAGTTGTTTCTTTGGCTTCAAAATGTAATAAAGATTGTGCGAAAGATTAAGAAAAAAGTACAATCTGTGCAGGATCTGGTTGATATTTTGCGCAGTGATGCGGGAAAAGCATTTATTTGCATCGTCAAAGAGAATGTGATACATTTATGGAAACAAATACATCCGCGGCGTATGCGCGGTAAAGTAATATTTGGAACCGGAGATCCGTGCTCTACCGGTGAGCTGTTGGGAGTGCTCGCACTTTTTTATGCATGGTATGGGAACGGAGTACAGGTCATTCCGGATTTTGAGCAGAAACGCATAGAGGGGGAATGTTTCATTTCGTGGAAGAATCCGCATGATTACATTAATTTGTATTGCGTGGCGCATAATAAAAAAAAATAAAGATGGCAGAAAGCTTCTACACGAATGGGAGAAGTGGAAGGAGGAAAAGTAAATGGCAGACAATTCTTTTAACGCAAATGTAGGATCCTTATTTCAGGGGATGGAAGGATTTATTACCGGAAAGACCGTTGTGGGTGATGCCGTGAAATTTGATGATGGAACGATCATTTTGCCACTGGTGGACGTTAGCTTTGGTGTGGCTGCAGGTGCTTTCGCAGAGCCGGGCAAGAAAGAAAACAGTGCCGGAGGTATGGGCGGAAAGATCCAGCCGAGTGCGATCTTAGTGATCCGCAATGGTGAGACGAAGCTTGTCAATGTAAAAAATCAGGATAGCATTACAAAAGTATTGGATATGGTTCCTGATCTTTTGGACAAATATGTTCCTTCCAAAAGGAAAAAGCGCAAAAAGCAAAAAATTAAATTTTGTTCTTGCATTTCTGTTTGATTTTTTGGTATTATGTTCATGTTGTGCTAATAACACTGACAGAAATGACAGGATAAATGAGACCATCAGGAATAAAGGTAAGGAGGTGCTTACGATGGCAAAGTGTGCAGTATGTGGAAAGAGTGTTCACTTCGGAAACAAGGTGAGTCATTCACATAGAAGAAGCAACAAGATGTGGAAGCCGAACATTAAGTCTGTTCGTGTAAAGGTGAATGGTGGAACCAAGAAAATGCCAGTATGTACAGGATGTTTACGTTCTGGAGCTGTAGAGCGTGCATAATCGCAATCACCTTTTATATGAGAATCCACAGGATCGGGATCATTCCCGGTCCTTTTTCTTGCCTTTCTAGCGAACAGCAAATATTGCTGTTATGTAGTGTGCAGCCAACAAGAATTGCTTTAGCAATTCTTGCAGAAGCAAAGCGCGGGCTTTGCTTTTCTAGCGAACAGCAAATATTGCTGTTATGTAGTGTGCAGCCAACAAGAATTGCTTTAGCAATTCTTGCAGAAGCAAAGCGCGGGCTTTGCTTCTATGAACAGAATAAATTATAGCCTAAAACAAGGCAGAGCAGGATGATCAATACGGCAATAACAGCGTTTGAAATAAAAAACATGATTGTCATGCCGATGGCGATCCAAAACAATACAAAACCAATCATATGACGCATAAAACCCCTCGCTTGCACAATTGTGTAGAATAGGATATACTAATACAGTGTATCTTAATGTTAGTATATGACAAAGATTTTAAATCTTGAATAAAACATATTTAAGATGTAACAGCATAGAAATGGAGGAGTATTTATGAAAGGCAAAATGAATGCAAAAATGGGCAACATTATTATTGACCGTGATGTTTTAGCAAAATATGCCGGGGCTGCGACAGCAGAATGTATTGGTATCGTGGGCATGGCGGTTAATGTAAAAAGATGGCGTGATCAAGCTCCTAAAGAAAGAGAATGCAGGACGCGGTGTGAATGTATATGTTGTGGACAACCGTATCAAAGTGGAACTTCATATTATTGTAGCATATGGTGTAAGTATCCGCGCAGTTGCTCAAAACGTGCTTGAGCATGTACGCTATAAGATAGAAACTTTTACCGGAATGGAAGTAGAACAGATTAACGTCATCGTTGAAGGTGTTCGTATTGTAGATGAAGATTAATTTACCGATTTGTAAACACAAGGAGGATTAAAGCAGTGAGCGTTCAGACAATTGATGCAAAGATGTTGCAGAAAATGTTTTTGGCAGGAGCAAAGGGTTTAGAGGCGAAGAAGGAATATATTAATGAATTGAATGTATTTCCGGTACCGGACGGAGATACGGGAACGAATATGACGATGACCATAATGGCTGCAGCGAAAGATGTAGCCAATCTTCAGAATCCGACATTGACCGAATTGGGCAAAGCGATTTCCAGTGGTTCACTTAGAGGAGCAAGAGGAAATTCCGGCGTTATCATGTCCCAGATCTTTCGCGGTTTTGTCAAAGAATTAAAGGGATTAGATATTATCGATGTGACAGCGTTAGGAAATGGCGTGCAGCATGCTGCAGAAACGGCATACAAAGCAGTCATGAAACCGAAAGAGGGCACGATCCTTACCGTTGCAAAGGCAGGAGCGGACAAGTCGATGGATCTGTTAGTGAACGGAGATACGGACGATATTATCAAATTCTGCGATGAAGTCGCTGCTGAAATGGAGGAAGCATTGCTGCAGACACCGGAATTGCTGCCGGTACTGAAGCAGGCGGGAGTTGTTGATTCTGGCGGGGAAGGTTTGATGACATTTATTCGCGGTGCGCTCGATGCCTTGAAGGGTAAGGCAACGGATTTCACAGTGAATACAGGTACAGCAACCCGCGTGGTTAATGGATCTGTCGGCGCTTCTGAAGAAGAGGATATCCGCTTTGGTTATTGTACGGAATTTATCATTATGCTGGAGCGCGGCGAAGATGTAGTCGAGAGTCAGCTTAAGGAATAGTTGCAGAAGATCGGTGACTGCGTTGTCGTAGTAGCTGATGATGATATTGTAAAGGTACATGTACACACCAATGATCCGGGTCTGGCGATTCAGAAAGCACTTACGTATGGTTCTTTGACCAGCATGAAGATTGACAATATGCGTGAGGAGCATCAGGAAAGGTGATACGAGATGCACAGAAAGCATCCGAGTCGGCAAGCGCACCAAAGAAAGAGGAGCCACGTAAAGAAAATGGTTTTATTGCCGTAGCAGCCGGAGATGGATTGGCAGATATTTTCCGTGATCTTGGAGTGGATTATGTGATCGAAGGCGGACAAACAATGAACCCAAGTACGGATGATGTATTATCTGCAATTGAGCAGGTGAATGCAGATAATATCTTTGTTTTGCCAAATAATGGCAATATTATTTTGGCAGCAAATCAGGCAAAGAATCTGACAGAAGATAAGGAAGTGTACGTCGTTCCGTCCAAAAATATTCCGCAGGGAATTGCTGCAATGATCAGTTTTGTCAGTGGAAGATCTGCTGCAGAAAATGCAGAATCTATGGAAGAAGAGATGCAATTGATCAAATCCGGTCAGGTTACGTATGCGGTTCGTGATACGAATATGGATGGCAAAGATATTAAGCAGGGTGACTTCATGGGCCTTACTGATAAGACGATCGTATCGGTTGGCAGTGATCTGCAAGGTACAGCAAAGGAATTGATCGAGTCTCTGTTAGATGAGGACTCTGAGTTAGTCAGTCTGTATTATGGCAGTGATGCAACGAAGGAACAGGCAGAGCAGCTTGCAGAGGATATTGAGAACACACATGAAGATGTTGAAGTAGAAGTACAGTACGGTGGTCAGCCGGTATATTCTTACTTTATTTCTGTAGAGTAATAAGCGAGCATTAAGAAACGTTTTCGAGAAAGGGTTGTCATACTGGTCGGACAGAGCAGCGTGATGATCCTTTTTCAATAGAGACTCTAAATCTTCTAAAGCCGGAGTAACTGTAAAGTGATGGATGATTTTCGAGCTACGGAGGGAGGAGACATCGTTGAGAGAGAGGGATAGTATACGCAATATAAAAGGGGTGGGACAAAAAGCAGAAAGTTTGTATGCAAAGCTGGGAATTTATACGATCGGAGATCTGCTTGCTCATTATCCCAGACAATATGATGTGTATAAGCCGGTACAGCCGGTATCGGAAGCGGTGGACGGAAATGTGATCGTTCTGGATGTAAGCCTGGCAACTAAGCCTAAGATCAGTTATGTGCGTAATCTTAAGATTGTAAGCTGTACGATGAGGGATTCCAGTGGCTCCATTCCAGTGAGTTGGTTTAATATGCCATATTTACTCCGTTCTCTTAAAATGGGAACGCATTATCTTTTGCGAGGAAAAGTTATATCAAAACGGGGACGTCTGATGTTGCAGCAGCCCAAAATGCTGCAATATGAGGAATACCGCAGTATGTTGTACCGCTTGCAGCCGTTGTACCCATTGACAGCGGGACTGACAAACAATGCGATCAAAAAAGCTGTAGATCAAGCACTATCGCAGGCTGAGTTGGATGCAGAGTTCCTTCCGCTGGATATGCGTAAAAAATATAATCTTGTATTGCATAAAAAAGCGTTGCAGGATATTCATTTTCCGTCAAAGGAAGCGGATTTTTTTGCTGCAAGGAACCGTTTGGTTTTTGAGGAGTTCTTTTTATTTACGCTGGCAATGCATCAGATGAAACAAAATCGTCATCAAAAACCATCAGACTATATACTGCATCCGGGGGATAAAGTATTTGCACTGCTAGAGAACCTTCCTTATGAGCTGACAGAGGGACAGAAACAGGCAGTGGACGAGATCGCGGCAGATGTTTCATCAGGATTTGTGATGAATCGATTGATCCAGGGCGATGTTGGATCCGGTAAAACCATTGTTGCGCAGATTGCGTTGCTAATAGCTGTGGAGCAGGGACATCAAGGGGCGATCATGGTGCCGACAGAAGTGTTGGCAGAGCAGCATTATGAGACATTTTGCGAAATGTTTGATCCCTTGCAGGTTCGAGTCGGTCTTTTGACCGGTTCTATGACGGCAGCGGCAAAGCGCGATATGCAGGCTCAGATCGCAGCGGAGAGATTGATATTGTCGTAGGAACGCAGGCACTCATTCAGGATAAGGTAGAGTATAAGGATCTTGCGATGATCGTCACCGACGAACAGCACCGTTTTGGTGTGCGTCAGCGCGAAAGTTTTTTATGCAAAAGGGCATACACCACATATGTTGGTTATGAGTGCCACACCGATCCCACGCACGTTAGCGATCATTTTATACGGAGAACTGGATATTTCGGTTATCAAAGGACTTCCTAAGGGTAGACTTCAATTCAAAACTGTGTTGTGGATACCGGATATCGTCCGCAGTCGTATCGATTCATTGAGAAAGAAGTAGAAAAAGGGCATCAAGCATATGTGATCTGTCCGATGGTGGAGGAAAGCGAGAATATGGAGGCGGAAAATGTCACGGATTATGCTCAGACACTGCGGGAAGAGATGTCGACTAAGATACGGATCGAAGTGCTGCATGGCAAGATGAAACCGGCACAAAAAAATGAGATCATGGAGCGATTTGTCTCTGGAGCGATTGATGTTTTGGTATCTACGACGGTGATCGAAGTTGGTATCAATGTGCCAAATGCCACAGTGATGATGGTCGAAAATGCAGAACGGTTTGGTTTGGCGCAGTTACATCAGCTTCGTGGACGTGTCGGAAGAGGTTCGGCGCAGTCTTATTGTATTTTTATGATGGGCAAACCTTCCAAAGAAACGAAGCAGAGACTGCAGGTGCTAGAGCAGTCCAATGATGGATTCCTGGTTGCAGAAGAAGATTTGAAACTGCGCGGTCCCGGGGATCTGTTTGGCATCCGACAGAGTGGAGACTTGAATTTTAAGCTGGCAGATATTTATCAGGATGCAGCAATACTAAAACAGGCAAATGAAGCGGCGGCTGGATTTGAGCGGACGGATATAATAGAAATGTGCAAAAAGTATCGGGGATTGCGTGAAAAAATACAAACCTACACCGACGAGATCTTTTTGTAAGAACATTGCATTTTGAAGGTAAAAATAGTACACTTAATTTAATTGTGTGTTGGAACGGTAAGGGAGGTTGCATATGGCGCAGGCAGGGTATACGACAGATAGATTACTGCAGATTGGGCGGTCAAACTATGACCGGCTATGCCTTTTTTGTGAAAATTTGGAACGCAGCGGTCTCTGGGAGCAGGCAAGACAGGTTATGAAACAGTCCGCTAAAATGATCTTAGATCGTTACGTGCAGTCTGTACTAGTGACTTTTGCAGCGGCAGAGGGCATTGTGACAGAAAGCGATAGAGAGTATATTGCTATTATCACGGATTCCAATCTATTAGCAGTTTCACCGGAGATCCCTGTGACCGGAGAGTTGATTGAGGAGTGCAGACGGTTTTGCGGATTTCCACCGGTGCTTTTACAGCTGTGTGCAGCTTATGACGATGAATATATTCAGCATACCGGAGAGCAGTTTTTGGATTCCGTTGTCAATATCATTTTGTGTATGGCGTATATGGTGGATCGGGAAAGTGTTCTGACGCGCCGGTTTGTACGTGAATTTTATGACAGGGTAAGTGTATTTGTGGATACAAAGGATGCTTGGAATACGGAAGAGTATCTGTTTCACAAATTATATGGGACGGACATTCTAGATGATACAAGATGGCTGCATGTCCCGGTAAAACAGCAGTCTGCAGAAGTGATGGCAGAGTCACCGGCAGCCGCACAGGCGAGCAATGAATGGAATGTAAGGCAGGACAAGCTGGAGGAACAGTTACAGCAGGAAATGGCGCGTAAGCAGTTTCAGGCAGTCAAAAACGTATTCAGGAACGTGAGGAGGCAGAACGCAAAGAGCAGGAGGAGCGTCTGCAATGCCTGTTAGATGAGCTGAATGCGTTGGTTGGTTTGCAGGGGGTAAAGGATGAGATCCAGTCTCTGGTCAACTTGATCCGTATTCGCAAGCTTCGGGAAACGATGGGACTTCCGCAAATGGATATGTCATATCACATGGTATTTACCGGTGCACCGGGAACCGGCAAAACGACGGTGGCGAGATTGGTGGCAAAAATCTATCGGGAGCTTGGAATCTTATCCAAGGGAACCTTTATTGAAACGGACCGATCCGGGCTTGTGGCAGGATATGTCGCCAGACGGCACTTAAGGTGCACGAATTGGTCGAGCAGGCAGTTGGGGGGATTCTTTTTATTGATGAAGCATATGCCCTGGTCAATCCTGATGTTCCGAATGATTTTGGTATGGAAGCAGTGGATACATTAGTAAAATTGATGGAAGACCACCGAGATGATCTGATCGTCATTGTGGCAGGTTATACAGAAGAAATGCAGTCATTTTTGAAATGCAATACGGGTTTAGTATCGCGATTTAACAAATTTATCGATTTTCCGGATTATTCGAAGGAAGAGCTCATAGCGATCCTAGATGCAATACCGATAAGGCTGGACTGCAATTGGAAGAATCTGCCAGAGAGGCGGTGCTTTTGTCGTTGCAGGCAAAAACGGAAGAAGAATGGAATGTATTTGGAAATGCCAGAGGAATTCGTAATCTGTTTGAAAAGATCGTGATCAATCAGGCAAATCGTCTTGTCAGACTGTCTGCACCAAGTCGTGAAGATTTGATGAAAATTCAGCGGGAAGATGTGGAAGTTGTTTGACCACATCGCATGATTATGCTAAAATGGGGTGCAGCAGAGTGACGTTACAAGGTCACTTATTACGATGCACTTTATATATATAATACGAGAAATGAGGATTGGATTAATATGAGAGTAGTGGCTGGTTCCGTGCGAGGCTTTAATTTGATCGTTCCGTCTGGAAAGAATACCAGACCTACTACGAATCGCATTAAGGAGACATTATTTAATATATTGCAATGGGACATTGCAGGATGCCGTTTTTTAGATTTGTTTAGCGGAAGTGGCGGAATAGCGATCGAGGCGCTTAGCCGTGGCGCAAAGGAAGCGGTTATGGTAGAGAAAGATCGGGAAGCGGTCCGCTGCATTAAGCAGAATGTACAGCATACGAAGATGGATGACAGATCACGGGTCATGCCGATGGACGTGATGCAGGCTCTGCGCCGTTTGGAACAGGCAGGACAACCGTTTGATATTATCTTTATGGATCCGCCGTACCATTTGGATCTGGAAGAGCGGATCGTACCATATTTGCTGCAGTCTTCTTTGGTGAAGGCCGGATCTTTGATCATCGTCGAGACAGCGTTAGATACGGATGTAGATTATATGTATGAGCTGGGCTGCGAGGTAGAGCGTATCAAAGAATATAAGACGAATCGTCATGTCTTTTTGCGGGTACCTGGTGAGACAGAGGCGTAGAGAATCAGAAAATGAGGGACAAAAAAACTATGAACAGAGCAGTATTTCCCGGAAGTTTTGATCCGGTGACGGTAGGACATATGGATTTGATCGTGCGTTCTGCCAAAATGTTCGATGAAGTTATTGTTGGTGTGCTTCGCAATGCAGCCAAGCAGCCGCTTTGCACAGTGGCAGAGAGGGTATCTCTACTGCAGGAGTTGACAGCAGAGATTCCGGGCGTGCGCATAGAAGCTTTTTGATGGATTGTTGATTGATTTTGTAGATAAGATGGATGCCTGCGCAGTGATCCGCGGTTTGCGTACTGCGGCAGATTTTGAGTATGAATTGCCGTTGGCACAGACAAACCGTCATTTGAATGCACAGGTAGATACGGTATTTTTGGCGACTTCGCCGGAACATTCTTATATTAGTTCCAGTGGTGTTAAAGAAATTATTCAGTTTGGTGGAGACATCACCGGATTGGTGCCGCCTCCTGTACAGCAGTTTTTGTTGGATAGGAACACAGATAACAGATAATATAAACAGGCAATATGCCGCAAGGAGGTACATATGGTAAGCAGTAGAATTGAACAAAAAAATCGAAGATATTTATGCATTTGTTGAGAGTTGTAAACCGCAGGCGTTATCACAGTCCAAGGTTGTTGTGCCGAAGAATGATCTGTATGATCTGTTAGATGATCTGCGCCGTGATGTACCGGAGGAGATTACGCGTTATCAGAAAATGCTCAGTCAGCGAGATGCCATTTTGGAGGATGCTGAGGCAAAAGCGGATGCGATCAAGTTGGATGCGCAGGAGCAGTACAAAGCAATGGTAGAGGAACATGCGATCATGCAGGAAGCATATCAGCAGGCAGAAGAGACGGTAGCGCGTGCGAATGCAGAGGCACAGGCGATCATTGATACGGCAAGACGTCAGGCCGAAGAAATTGGCAATGGAGCTATTTATTATACGACAGATATGTTAGAGATGGCAGAAAAAGCGATCGCCAGAGCATGCGAGAGTGCAGTGAGCAATTCCAGAGCACTAGAGACAGCACTTCGCGGTCATTTGGATATTATTCGCCACAATAAGGCGGAACTTACCGGTGTGAATGCAATGGAAGAGGAAGAGCCACAAGAGGCACCGGAAGAAAGGGATGAGGAGATCGATGAATAAAAAGATTGATGTCGAAGTGGTGATCGGCGGTAAGCCATATACGTTAAGTGGTTATGAAAGCAGTGATTATTTACAGCGCATTGCGATGCATATCAATGGCAAGATAGCAGAGTTTCGTGCACAGGAGGGTTATGCAAGACTTGAGACGGAGCTTAAGAATGTCTTGCTTGCTATTAATCTTTCCGATGATTATCAGAAAGCACAGAACACGATCCGGGAGCTTAAGCAGGATAATGAAGATATGGAAAAGAGCTGTTTGATATGAAACACGAGATGATATCGATGCAGCGGGAACTTCAAGAAGCCAAAGATGCCGTTAAGAAGCTTGAGCAGGAAAAAGAATCCGAAGAACATCGAGCGATTCGCTTGGAGACAGAGTTGGAGAGCAGCTGCGGAAAGAGATTGCTAAAGAAGTTGTGCAAAAGGAAGAGACAGTAGATGTGGCTGCAGATACTAAACCATCTGCAGTGTTGACAGCTACACAGCAGACTGCTCCGGAAAAATGCAGACAAAGAGGAGACCGTTGAGAAACAGGATGTCGACGAAGACGTGACGCATTCAGAGGATACAGAAGCGGCGGTAACAGTGGAACAGACAGAAAATGTTGCTGAGGAGACCAAAAGTCCGGAAGAAATCGGGCAAGAGATAGCAGCAACAATCGGCAAGAAAGAGCCTGCCAGGAAAACGTCGCGCAGCAGTCGCAAGAAAAGACGGTAATAAATATAACGATAATTGGAGAGGGACTGGGTCTATGCACAACAGTCCCTTCTTTCTTAAAGTATGGAGAACTGGATGATGCAGAATAGAACAAAACGCAGAATAGGAGTGCCTGAGATCCTTGCTCCGGCAGGATCGATGGAGAGCCTTAAAGCGGCAGTAGCCGCAGGCTGTGATGCTGTGTATATGGGAGGGTCCAAGTTTGGTGCCAGAGCATATGCTCAGAATCCGGAAGAGGATGAAATGGTGGCGGCGATACGATATTGCCACTTGTACGGAGTAAAGCTTTATATGACGGTAAACACCCTGTTGAAGGAACAGGAATTGCAGAGCCTTCCTATGTTTTTGCGGTACCGTATTACGAGGCGGGGCTTGACGCTGTGATCGTGCAGGACATGGGCGTTTTACGAGTGATCCACCAGTGCTTCCCGGATCTGGATATTCATGCAAGTACGCAAATGACCTTGACCTCCGGTATGGGGAGTGGATGACCGATTAGCTGCTTACGGTGTAACGCGGATCGTTCCGGCAAGAGAACTGTCGCTGACGGAACTGCAGCAAATGCGGCAGCAGACGAAGATGGAGTTGGAAGTGTTTGTACATGGTGCATTGTGCTATTGCTATTCCGGTCAATGTTTGATGAGCAGTATGCAGGGGGTACCGTAGTGGCAACAGAGGACGCTGCGCACAGCCGTGCAGAATGCAATATGATATAGATGGCAGCAAACGTTATCTGTTAAGCCCAAAGGAGTTGTGCGCACTACCTTTGCTCGGAGAGATGATCGAGGCAGGGATCAATTCGTTCAAGATCGAAGGCAGAATGAAGCGGCCGGAGTATACGGCGTATGTGACAGCTATGTATCGCAAATACCGGGATCTGTATTTGGAACTGGGTTCTGCAAAATATCGGGTCTGGCAGCAGGAGCATGTGGCAGAGTGGGAAGATGATCTACGTAAGCTTGCCGAAATATACAATCGAGAAGGATTTACTGATGGCTATCTCGAGGAAAAAGCCGGAGCAGATGTTAGCGGATAAGCGTCCAAAGCATGGAGGCGTTTGTGTGGGAACAGTGCAGGATGTGGATAAACATCAGGTGCGTTATCGATTGGAACGTCCGATATTTGCACAGGATGTGTTAGAATTTCGCGGTGCGGACGGTGTCAGTATCTATGAATACACGACGGGATCTTCATATCATGCGGGTGAGCTTGTGCAGACGCGCTATCAGAAAGGCTGCCGGATTGCGAAGGGGGATCGGGTGTTTCGTACCAGACATCAGGTATTGTTAGAGGAAATTCGGCAAGATTTCGTAGAGAGCACGCCGAAGCTTACTATAAATGGGCAGATCCGAATTGTTGCCGGAGAGCCAATCCTCCTGCAGTGTGAATATGAAAATGAAATATTTGCGGTAACAGGAATGATTGCGGAGAATGCGGTGAAGCGTGCTGTTGCCAAAGAAGACGTTGTCAGAGTGTTATCCCAGACCGGGGAGACACCGTTTGAATGGGGAAGTCTCGACGTTGATCTGGGAGCGGATGTCTTTGTCCCGATTGGGGAATTTAAAAAACTGCGAAGAAATGCTTTGACGGGTCTGCAGGATCGCTTGGAATGTCTCGGCAGCCGGGAGGTTGACGAAGAGCGGATCAGGCAGATGCAGGCAGAGATCAAGGCAGGCACACAAGAAGATGCCTTGATTTCGGAACTTAGAGACCCAAAGGATGTGCAGCAAAGTGCGGCGGTATCCGATGAGAAACAGTTGTATGCCGTCTTACAGCACGATTGTATACAGGAAGTGATCCTGAGGGAAGAATGGTTTGATAATGCAGTGATCGAGGTGCTGTTGCAGCGGATTAAGGAAAGTAAGAAGCGGGCGGTACTTGCGTTGCCGACGATACTCCGTGCGCAGGCGATCACGGAGTATCGAGCACTATTAAAGAATGTTTCACCGGATGGTTATCTGGTTCGCAGTCAAGAGGGATATCAACTGTTATGTGATATAGAGTAAAACCGGAGAGGATTCGTCTGGATGCCAATATGTATATTATGAATTCGGAGGCAGCTGTCTGGTGGCGGGAACAGGGAATTACACAGTTTACGGCACCGTGGGAGCTGACAAAGCGTGAACTTTCGGCTGTAACAGACGGAAGGGATATGCAGTGGATCTGCTATGGCAGGATTCCGTTGATGGTATCGGCACAGTGTATTTTCCGCAATATAAAAGCCTGTCTGAAGAACTCTGGTAAGGCGATGGCAAAAGTATTTGCGGGAGAAAAGGGAAGGCGGTATATTGTACGTAACTGTTGCAAATATTGTTATAATATAATATATCGGGAGGAACCGTTTCAAATACCATGCTCTATGGAGCGGGAATTTTGGGAAAAAGTGCATCAGGTGCGCTTTGAATTTACCACAGAGACGGCAGAAGAGGTACATGCAGTGCTAAAGGATGAAATCATCCGGGATCACTGTCGTGGACATTTCGATGTAAGGGATTCAGTAGGGAATACAGTAATAAAAGGCAGACCAGTGTCGGCAGACAGTCGGTCTGCACAGAAATGGAAGGGTATGGTTATCGGTATGGATAAAAAGGAAGCGGCGCAGAAATTAATGAGTATATTTGGTAATGTAGATGCGATCGCGGTACTGCATTCCGTATTAGTGGGAATATCAAAATATATTATCATTGTTGTTTTTGCGGTTTATACATGGCATTGTTTTACAGTATTTATTGGCAAAAAACATGGAGCGCAAAGAGGAAATATACAGACGACAGAAAAAGATCATGTTTACGATACATTTTATCTGTTCGTTAGTATTATTTTTGAACAGTCTGTCGATAAAAATTGTTCTTTTCTATGTGGCACAGGTCGTTTTTTGGTGTTGGTGGACAAGGCGTATTCCTATGTGTATCAAACCTGTCCAAGTTAGTGATGAACAATATGTTAATGTTGCTTACGATTGGATTTTTTGATGATCGAGCGATTGAATATGGATTTTGCAATGCGGCAAATGATCTTTGCATCGGTGATCTGCGTGGCAGGTCTGTTTATACCGTGGATGATCGAACGGTTTTCTTATTTTGACCGGTTTGGGTGGTGGTATGCTGGAATCGGTCTGGCAATGTTAGCACTTGTTTTTGTGATCGGTGTGGAGCGCTATGGTGCAAAAAACTGGATTCAGATCGGAGGTTTTGCGATGCAGCCTTCAGAATTTGTAAAGATTATTTTTGTGTTTTTTGTAGCAGCACTGTTAGCGCACTCTGTGCAGTTTGTTGATGTGGTCAAGGTTTCTGTAGCAGCGGCTGCACATGTGTTTGATACTTGTTGTGCAAAAAGGATCTTGGTGCAGCGTTGATCTTTTTATCACCTATGTGATCGTCTTGTATGTGGCAAGTCAAAATTCGTTGTATTTGATCTCAGCATTGGCAGCGGGAACTTTGGCAGCAGTCGTGGCGTGGAGACTCTTTTCACATGTTCAGGTTCGTGTGCGCATGGCAGGATCCATGGAGTACGATTGACAATGAGGGATATCAGGTTGCAAGATCACTATTTGCCATAGGCACCGGTGGGTGGTTTGGCATGGGTCTTGGAGAGGGAATGCCGAATTCTATTCCGGTGGCATCCAGTGATTTTATTTTTTCGGCAATCTGCGAGGAGTTGGGTGTTATTTTGCAATCTGTCTGATATTGGTAGAGATCAGCTGCTTTGTATTGTTTGTAAACATTGCACTCAAGATGAAAAGACGTTTCTATAAGCTGACAGCCCTTGGATTAGCGGTAGAATATATTTTTCAAGTGTTTTTGACGATTGGTGGAGTTACTAAATTTATTCCATCGACAGGAGTTACATTACCGTTGATAAGTTATGGCGGAAGTTCTGTGATGAGCACGATCATACTGTTTTGCATTATACAAAGGGATGTATGTGTTGAATTTTGAAGAGGAGGATCAAGATGGGTCGAAGGAGCAATATCAGAAAGAACAGCGTGGACGAAATACATCCGCCAAGAGAAAGCGCCTCAGCCAGACGCAGGTCCGATAAACAGGCACAGAAGCAGCTTCAAAAAGAGCGCAAACGAGGCAATAGACAGATTTTGTTTATCACATATGCCTTTGTGACTTTGTTTTGGCGATGGCGGGATATTTGGCGTATTTTACGGCAGTGGACAGTGAAAAAGTAATTAATAATTCACACAATAAACGCCAGAAGATATTAGCAGAAAAGATTACGAAGGGAAGTATTTATTCACAGGACGGTGAGGTGCTTTGCGGAGACTGTGACGGATGATGACGGCAACGAATATCGATCGTATCCGGAAAAAAGAAATTTTGTCATGTTGTGGGGAGAACGGATAATAGTATGACAGGAATTGAGCTGTCGCAGTGTTATCCGATGCTGACATCACACATGAATCCGTTTACACAGCTTGGCAATACATTGCGCGGTGAAAAAAAATATGGGCGATTCGGTCTATACGACGTTGGATGCGGGATTGCAAAGAGTGGCGTACGATGCACTTGGAGATTACCGTGGAGCAGTCGTAGCTTTAGAGCCGGATACAGGCAAGATCTTGGCGATGGTTTTAAACCGGCTTATGATCCGAACACTGTCTTAAAAAACTGGCAATCGCTGGTTCGGGACGATGAGGAAGAATCTAAATTAGTCAATCGTGCATCGCAGGGACTTTATCCGCCGGGATCTACGTTTAAGATTGTGACAGCGATGGAATATATGATGGAAAATCCGGATAGCTATAAGGAGTATCGTTATCGCTGCAAAGGAACCAAAGTGTTTTCCGGCAGCAGGATCAACTGCTATAGCAGAGAATGGCATGGAAGACTGTCCCTGCCAACTGCATTTGCAAAGTCTTGCAACGGTGCCTTTGCAGACATTGGAACAAGACTCGATCTTAATTCCTACCGTAAGTTTTGTGAAAAGCTTTATTTTAATCAAAAACCATCTGTGGAGTTTGAGGCTAACAAGAGTCGATTTGCGTTGAATGCCAAGTCAGATGCTGCAGAAGTGACGCAGACAGCGATCGGACAGGGTAAGACGTTGATCACGCCATTAGAAAACGCAATGATCACTGCGATGGTTGCAAACGGTGGCGAGATGATGAAACCATATGTGGTAGACCGTGTAGAAAGTGCGGATGGACGTATCGTTAAGCAGTATAAGCCGAAGTCACAGGGAAAACTCGTGGATGAATGGGTTACGGAAGCAATGACCGGAATGATGGAAAAAGTGGTAAATGAAGGAACGGGAACGCTGCTAAAGACATCTGCGTATCAGGTGGCAGGAAAGACCGGTTCTGCAGAGGCGGATTCGGATGGTACAACACGTATTGATGGATATCACAATGCCAGAGATGGATGGTATTCAGGCATTGAAGAAGATTAAGGCAATCGATGCAAACGCAAGTGTTGTAATGTGTTCTGCAATGGGGACGGTGCCTATGCAGCTTTTGGTAAAGTGACCGAGGGACAGGATGTTGTTGATGCGATCGCTACAGTAGCTACGGATGCTGGCGACAGACCGGTAGAGCCACAGATGATCATCGAAGTGACCGTTGATACTTTCGGCGTGGATTATCCGGAGCCGGAGAAATGCAACTAATAATAGTCGGATAAATGAGAAAGGATTGCTGCAGGCAGTTATGTGATGCAGCAGTCCTTTTTTACTTTATAGGATTAGGGTGTCAAAAGGTCTGAGGATTTCCCTGACGGGCTATTTTTCTCGAATTTGGCCACAATATCTATCAACGATGCGCCGCATCGCCTCAAGATATTGTAGCGCAAATCTTCAAAAAATATCTCCGTCATGAAAATGGACTTTGACACCCTAACCTTTATAGGAAACTTCTCGTTTCCTATAACACAAAAAAGGACTGCGAGAATGTTTTCTAATTGTGTTGCGTCTGTTCACAGAATTTTGACATTAATTTGCTATACTATCGCACAAGGAATAAGATACCTTTAGTAAGGTGTCTAAATTGTAGGAGGAAAGAACAGTGATTGAAGTTAAAAATCTGGTCAAGAAAT
>VOFE01001753.1_pt1 | contig 34001 bp, 35 predicted proteins | sample 5384071 | NCBI WGS metagenome assembly VOFE01 (sample SAMN12384724, study PRJNA508395) | human gut metagenome | isolation source: healthy gut D | host: Homo sapiens
CCTTTTCCTTGGCCTGCTTAAACAGATCGCGCACCTTGGCGGCGCCGCGGCCGACAAACATCTCAACAAACTCAGAACCCGAAATACTAAAGAACGGCACGCCCGCCTCGCCGGCAACGGCCTTGGCAAGCAGGGTCTTACCGGTACCCGGAGGGCCGACAAAAGAGCACCACGCGGCAGCTTGGCGCCGATTTCCTCGTAGCGCTGCGGCTTCTCCAGAAAGTCGACGACCTCCTTGAGGGACTCCTTAGCCTCTTCCTGGCCGGCAACATCCTTAAAGGTCACGCCCACGTCCTTGGAGGCGATCACGCGCGCGCCGGACTTGCCCAGTCCACCGCCGCCAAAACCGCCGCCACCAAAGTTCATCGAAGGACCGTCATCGCCCATGGCCTTCTTCATACGGCGGTTGAGCCACCAACCGATGAGGAAGAAAATCGCCATGGGAAGGATGAGCGTAAGCAGGTAATAGGTCATCAGACCCGAGTTCTTATCGGGAACGACTGACTCAAGCGAGGCGCCAGATTCAAGCACGCGATCGGTAAAGCCAGCGTCATTCGGCACACCGGTCGTCTTGTAGGCGATGTTCTCGTCCTCGCCCTTCTTGGTGTAATAAATCGTGTAATCGTCCGTGTTGTACTCGACCTTGTCGACACTCTTCTTATCGAGCGCTTTGACAAACGTCGAGTAATCGGTCTTCGTAATCTGCTGCGTGTGACCGATGTTGGGGAACAGAACGGTCGAGAGCACGAGGTAGACGACGAAGGCGATGAGCACGTAGAGGATCATATTCCGTCTACGTTTGTTGTCATCCATCTCCATCTGCTTGAACTCCATCTACTGGGGTTGATAATGTTTTCTAGAATACCCAACCCGGACGGCGATAAACCGACGCCGGGCACGAAAGGACAGAGATGGCATCACTGTAAGTCGGCAAGGTTCAAATCTATACAGGCGACGGCAAGGGCAAGACGACGGCTGCTTTGGGGCGCGAGAGGATGTCGAGGAACTGATTGCGATAAAGCCCGCCACCACGGAACTCGTGCTCACCGGCCGCTGCTTGCTACCCCTCGCCGACCTTGCCGACCTAGTAACCGAAATGCGCCCCGTCAAACACTACTTCGACGAAGGCCTCCTAGCCCGCCAAGGCATCGAATACTAGCCATTGCGGACGTCCCCAATAGCTAGGCAGTGGCGCGGCCGAGCCAGTTGCCGCTGTGATGGTAGACGGTGAACATCATGGCGGTGATTACCCAGGTTACGGGGTAGACCAGCAGCAGGTGCTCAAGCGACGGATCGAACGGCATAATCGCAAACACCCAGATCACCCTGAGCACGACGGTGCCAAAAATCGTGAGCAGCATGGGCTGCAAGCTCACGCCGGCGCCGCGGATGGAACCCGACGCGTTCTCGATAATCGAGAAAATCGCGTAGAACGGCGCGATAAAATGAAGAATCGTCGTGGTGTACGCCGAAATCGAAGCATCGTCGACAAACAGACGAGACAGCGGACCCGAGAATACCAGCAGCACGGCAGACAGGCCACCAATGAGCATAAACGACAGCACGAGCGACGTATGGTAGCCCTTGCGCATGCGCTCGTAGTTGCGCGCGCCAAAGTTCTGTGCCGAGAACGTGGTGATCGACACGCCAAGCGCCTCGGTAACCATCCAGACAATGCCATCCAGGCGGCCCGAAAGACCCCAAGCCGTGGTGACATCGGCACCAAACGAGTTGACCGACACCTGAATCAAAACGTTGGAAATCGAATACGCAGCAGACTGAAAGCCAAGCGGCAGACCACACGAGATCATGCTCTTACAAATGCCAGGATCAATGCCGAGTTTGGACAGTGAAAGCCGCCACGCACCCGGTGCGTGCATCATACGAATCACGATCATCGTGGCGTTGGAGCAAATGGTCAGCGCCACCGCGATGCCACAGCCCAGAGCCTCCATATGAAGCACGGCAACGAAGATGATATCCAAAACCGCATTAACAAGGCAGCCGGAAGCGATGATCACAGCAGGCCCGCGCGTGTCGCCCACGGCGCGCAGCAATGCCGTTCCCATATTGAGCAGCAGTGCCGCAACCATCGCGGCAAAATAACAGCGAGCATAGGCCACGCCCTCGGCCAATAGTTCATGCGGCGTGTTCATAAGCACCAGCATGGGCTCAACGAACACTATGCCGAGAATGGAGAAGACGATACCGCCCACCAGCGCGAGCGTCATGGCCGTGTGAACCGAACGATTCAGTCGTTCATCATCGTGCTGGCCAAAATACTGACCGGTAATGACCGCGCAGCCGGCGCCGACGCCAACGCAAAAGCCAATGCAGAGCTCGGTGAGCACCATCGTGGCTTGAATGCCCCCAGCGCGAGCTTGCCGCCAAACTGGCCGACGATATACGTACCGATAAGCGTGTAGGCCTGCTGAAAAAACGAACTAAAAGATGGGAACGCACAGCGACAGCAATTGCTGCCAAATGACACCTTGCGTTACATCGATCGCCGTAGATTTCTTAGCCACACGCCCTCCCCACACGCATACGTCAAACAGCAAAACGGCAATTTAAGACCAAAGCCAATACCAGCTTAGCACCGACCAGCGTCGGCCGAAACGCCCCGAACCAGAGCCCGGAGCGAAATATCTGTCTAGTGATACAAACCCGGCTGGTAGTGATACTCATTGCTCACGTGCGGGCACAGCTGCCAAAAGGCGACGGCGCTCGCCGCGGCCACGTTGAGCGAATCGACCCCGTGCGCCATCGGAATGCGCACGGCTCGGTCGCAGCCCTCAATAGTCTTGGCTCCCAGGCCGGCACCCTCGGTACCCATAAAGATCGCCAGGCGATCAATCTCCTGCAGCACGGGATCGTCCAACGACACCGAATCATCCGTCAACGCCATGGCGGCACACGAAAAGCCGGCATCGTGCAGCGCCGCCAGCCCATCATGCGGCCATACGCGCGCCTCACTGCCAGTACGCGTCCAGGGCACCTGGAAAACCGTGCCCATGCTCACGCGGGCCGAGCGACGATACAGCGGGTCACAGCAAGTAGGGCTCACCAAAATGCCATCGACGTTCAGCGCAGCCGCCGAGCGGAAAATCGCGCCGACGTTGGTGTGGTCGACAATGCCCTCGAGGACGCATACGCGCACCGGGCGCTCCCCCGCCGCCTCGACGACACCGCCCAAGAACTCATCAACTGGAATCTGACGTGGACGACGGAATGCCGCGAGCGCACCGCGCGTCACGTTAAAGCCCGTCAGCTGCTCCATGAGCTCCATGGAGGCAACGAACACAGGAATCGGACCCGCGCCCTCGCGCACAACCAGGCGCTCGAACAACGGCATCATCTGGTCGAGCCAGCGTTCACCCAAAAGAAAGCTCACCGGCTGATATCCGGCACGCACGGCACGCTCGATGACCTTGGCGCTCTCCGCAATAAAGATGCCCTTTTGCGGCTCCAGCACGCAGCGCAGCTCGCGCTCGGTCAGTCGCACGTAGGCATCGAGCCGCTCGTCCTCGAGCGAATCAATTCGCAGAACCTCAACGGCATCAGTCATAGCAGCCAGCCCGCACCTTTCTTTGCAGCACCTATACAAATATCGGGGCAACGCCATGCGCCGCCCCGTCATTCATTCAACCCGATAATACCGAAGGGATAATCGGTTTACGCCTCAATGCGACGATACGTCACGAACTCATAATCGACGCCCTCGTCACCCTCACCGGCGACAATCGTCGCGACCCCGCTACGCTGCACAATCTCCCACGCAGGATCGGCGTCCAAGTCGGGAAAGTACGTGTCCACGGGATGGACGCAGCGGTTATGAGTGACCTCGGCCTCCACGCAGTACGGCAAAACTGCCGATAGACATCGCCGCCGCCGATCACCCAGGCAACGGGCTCATCGGCAACCGCAGCGAGCGCTTCGTCAACGCTATGCACCACGTCGACGCCCTCGCGTATAAAGCCCATATCGCGCGTAAGCACAATATTGCGGCGGTTCTTGAGAGGACGCCCGCCGGGAAACTCAGCAGCGTCTTGCGTCCCAGAATGACCGGACAGCCTTTGGTGCACGCCACAAAATGGCGCATGTCGGCACGGTTGGACACGACCATATCGCCCTCGCAGCCAATGCCCCAGTCTTCACACACGGCAACGATGGCAGAAAGCTTACGTCATGCCTGCCACCTACACCGCGATGGGAATGTTCTTGACCTGCGGACCGTGCTCATAGCCCTCCACGATCAGGTCATCGGTCGTAAACGCATAGAAATCGTGCACGTCGGGGTTCAGCGTTACCTTGGGCGCCGCAAACTGCGGGCGTTCGATAAGCTCGCGGACGATATCGACGTGACGGTCGTAAATGTGAGCATCGGCGATCACGTGCAGCAGCTCGCCGGGAATCATATCGACCGACTGCGCAACCATCATGAGCAGGATGGCGTACTGGCACACATTCCAGTTGTTCGCGGCCAAAATGTCCTGGCTGCGCTGGTTGAGAATCATATTGAGCGTTGGCTTGTCATCCTGCGGACGCTGCGTGACGTTATAGGTCACGCTGTAGGCGCACGGATACAGGTGCATCTCGGACAAGTCGCTGAACACATAGGTGTTCGTCATAATGCGACGGCTATACGGCGTGTTCTTGAGGTCGTACAGCACGCGGTCCATCTGGTCAAAGTCGCCCTCGGCATAATGGCTCTTCTGGCCAATTTGGTACCCGTAGGCCTTGCCGATGGAGCCGGTCTCGTCGGCCCACTCGTCCCAAATATGGCTGTTGAGGTCATGGACGTTATTAGACTTCTTTTGATAGATCCACAGGATCTCGTCCATGGCGGACTTGAGCGCCGTACGACGCAGCGTAAGCGCGGGGAACTCCTCGCGCAGATCGTAGCGCGCCGTGACGCCAAAGTTTTTAATGGTATAGGCAGGGTGCCGTCCTCCCACACCGGACGGACCTTTTGGCCCTCGGTGGTGGTACCATGGTCCAAGATATCGCGGCACATGGTTACAAACTGTTGATCAGCTTTGCTCATTGACCCTCCTGTCAGTCGCCTACAAGCGAGATTCATTGTAGCCCATGGGCGCACGCGGCCCCACAGCCCAAACATAAGCCCTCATTTTCTGACATATGCCAGAAATTCCTTTCACAAATCCGCAGGTTCGCTATTCTATTGTTGACATATGTCAGATAAGGAGTGCGCATGGCAGGAAGACGCGAAAAATTGCGCCGCGTCGGGATCATCCCAGAATATCGCGGTTTTACCCCCGATGGCCTGGCGAGCGGCGACGCCATCGACATGACGGTCGACGAGCTCGAGGTCCTACGCCTATGTGACCTGGAAGGACTCAATCAGGAGGAAGTCGCCCAGTGCATGGGTATTGCCCGGGCCACGGTGGCGGCAATCTGCAGCCGCTCGCATCGCAAGGTGGCAAACGCGCTGGTCAATGGACGGGCGATCGTCATCGAAGGCGGCAACATCGCGTACTCCCCCATCACCACGACAACGGCCGCATGGCCAGCAAAGGAGGTCGGCACCATGAGGGTGGCAACGACGTACGACAACGGCAACATCTTTATGCACTTTGGCCGCAGCGAACAGTTCAAGATCTACGACATCCAGGACGACAAGGTCCTCAACGAGCAGGTCGTGGGCACCGGCGGCACTGGTCACGGTGCATTGGCGGGTCTGCTTGCCAACGGTGGCGTTGACACGCTCATCTGCGGCGGTATCGGCGGCGGCGCCATCAACGCGCTTACCCAGGCCGGCATCACGGTCATGCAGGCGCCCAGGGCAGCTGCGACGCCTGCGTCGAGGCACTCATTGCCGGCACGCTCGCACAGACCGGCGAGGCCACCTGTGGCTGCCACGGCCACGACCACGACCACGAGCACATCCAAGAGCACGGCGGATCCTGCGGTTGCCACGGCCATCAAGAGAACGAGGGCCACGAGGGCTGTGGCTGCCACTAGCGGCAAATGCTCTGGCGTCAAGACGTGCCATTCGCGCAACAAGCCACACAACGACGAAGGCCGCTTGGAATACCATCCAGGCGGCCTTCGCCATACACGACTCTACCAGTCGCTACTTTTTATTACGCATCTGCGCTTCCATCTGGCGCAGCAGGTCCATATCGGACTTGGGGCCGCCCGTTCCCAGGCCGCCCATGCCGCCCAGGCCCATGGCATCCAGACCGGGAATATTGGGCATGCGCATCTTTTTGCCCTTCTTACCCTTCTTGCCCTTCTTGCCGCCGGCCTGTGCCTGATTGGCCATCGTGCGCATGCGGCCCATCATCTTATTCATCTCGCCCCACTGCTTCATAAGGCTATTGACCTCGGTGGGGGTCACGCCGGCGCCCTTGGCAATGCGGGCACGGCGCTGGCCATTGATGATGGAGGGACGCAGGCGCTCCTCCTTGGTCATCGACATGATAATGGCCTCATTCTTATCGAAGATGCCCTCGTCCAGGTTGCCACCCATCTGGTTGAGCGCACGCTGGCCACCGGGGAGCATGCCCAGGATGCCCTTCATGCCACCCATCTTCTTGACGGCCTTCATCTGGTCGAGCATGTCGTTCATGGTGAAGCCCTCGCGCAGCATGCGCTCGGCAGCCTCGAGCTGCTCGGCGTCGGCCGCCTCCTGGGCCTTCTCAATAATGCCGACAACGTCGCCCATGCCCAGAATGCGCTTGGCCATACGATCGGGATAGAACGGCTCCAGCGAATCGGGTTTCTCGCCCATGCTCACGAACTTGATGGGCTTACCGGTCACCTGGCGCACGGAAAGTGCGCCGCCGCCACGGGCGTCGCCGTCGAGCTTGGAGATGATCACGCCGTCAAAGTCGGTGCGCTCGGCGAAGGTCGAGACGACGTTGACGATATCCTGGCCGGTCATGGCATCGACGACCATCAGCACCTGATCGGGCTTGACGGCCTTCTTGATGTCCACGGCCTCCTGCATCATCTGCTCGTCGATCTGCAGACGACCGGCGGTATCGACGATGACCACGTCGCGCAGGTGGTCGACGGCCTCCTGGATGGCGCCCTTGGCGATATCGACCGGGTGCTCGCCGTCACCGCGGAAGACCGGCACGCCGATCTCGCCGCCGAGCGTGGCCAGCTGGTCGGCAGCAGCGGGACGGTAGACGTCGCACGCGGCGAGCAACGGCGAGCGACCCTGCTTCTTGAGCAGGTAGGCCAGCTTTACGGCAGCCGTGGTCTTACCGGAGCCCTGCAGACCCACAAGCATGATGACATTGGGAATACGGTTGCTAAAGACGAGCTTGCTCTCGGTGGAGCCGAGCATCTCGGTAAGCTCGTCGAGCACAATCTTGACGACGTTTTGCGCCGGAGAGAGCGACTCCATGACCTCTGCGGTCATGCAGCGCTCCTTAGTCTTGGCGACAAACTCCTTGACAACCTTAAAGTTAACGTCGGCCTCGAGCAGCGCCATGCGAATATCGCGCATGGCCGAAGTAATATCGGCCTCGGTCAGCTTGCCCTTGCCGCGCAGGCGGTCAAATGTATCGTTGAGGCGATCGCTCAGGGAATCAAACACTAGTCACTCCTTAATTGGACTCGCCCACCAGGGCGCGGCAGAAATCTTTGGCATTGAACTCCTGCAGGTCATCGACCTGCTCGCCCACGCCGATGCGCAGGATCGGGAGCTTGAGCTTCTCGGCCACGGCCATGGCGATACCGCCCTTAGCCGTGCCGTCGAGCTTAGTCATGATAATACCGTCCAGGCCCAGCGCCTCGTTAAACTCGAGCGCCTGGTTCAGACCGTTTTGGCCCGTCGCGGCGTCGATCACAAGCACGACCGAAACCGGCATGGGACCGGCGGCCATATTGGCGGCGCGCTTACGGGTCACATTGACCACCTTGGCAAGCTCGCGCATGAGCTCAGGGCTCGTGTGTAGACGGCCGGCGGTATCGATAAGCACCAGGTCGCTGCCGCGCTTGTCGGCCTCGTCGAGCACGTCGTAGCAAACACTTGCCGGGTCGGAGCCGCGGTCGCGCTTGATGACGGGGACGCCAGCGCGCTGGCCCCACACATCGAGCTGCTCAATAGCGGCAGCACGGAAGGTATCGGCCGAACCGATCACGACGTTCTTGCCGCGGGCGGCCATGGCGCTCGCGATCTTACCGACCGTCGTGGTCTTGCCGGCACCGTTAATGCCCACAAACAGCACGCAGCTCGGCGTATCGGAGAACGGATCGCGCTCGATGGGCACAAAGTGCTGCTCAAGCTGCTCGGCCAGGGCACGGCGAAGCTGTGGAGCGGTCTTGAGGTTCTTCTTGGCCGCGGCATCGCGCAGGTCATCGGAGACCTGAATGGCGATCTCGGCGCCCATGTCACCCATGACGAGGGTGTCCTCCAGGTCCTCCCAAAAATCCTCGTCGACCTCACCGCCAAAGTAGAAGACCTCGTTGAGGGCCTCGCGGCTTCGCTCAAGTCCGCGCGAGAGAGCATCGAAGAATCCCATTATGCATTCACGACCTTTCCGGTTTCGCGATCGAGTTTTTGCGAGACGACGCGACTGACGCCGTCGGCTTGCATCGAGACGCCATAGAGGACGTCAGCGTCCTCCATAGTACGGCGCTGATGCGAGATAACCAAGAGCTGCGTATCGGAACGCAACACATCGAGCGCGCCGATGAGCTTGGACAGGTTGGCGTCATCGAGCGCCGCCTCGACCTCGTCCAGCACATAGAACGGCACCGTGCGCGTGCGATACACGGCAAAGAGCAAGGCGAGCGCCGTCAGACTCTTCTCGCCGCCCGACATGAGCATCATCTTGGTGATGCGCTTGCCGCGCGGCTGCGCCACGACCTCGATACCCGTCTCGGCAGGATGCTCGGGATCGGTCATCTCCAGATGAGCCTGGCCGCCCGGGAAGAGCATAGCGAAGATCTCGCGGAAGTTCGCGTCGACCTTCTCAAACGTCACCAGGAACGCCTTGCGCATCTTGCGATCAATGGCCACCGTGATCTTGGTGAGCGCCTTGCGCGCGCTCTCCAGATCGGCCAGCTGCTCCTCGATGTAGTCGGCGCGGCGCTTGAGCTGCTCGTACTCCTCCATGGCAACTTGGTTAACGGGACCAAGGTTGTTGATCTGGCGCACAAGCTGGTTGAGTTCGCGCTCGGCGGCATCGCGGTCGGTAGGAGCAGGAAGCATGAGCGCTTCCTCGAGCACCGTCGTGCCATCGGCGGTAATGGCCTTGATGGCAGCCTCGACCTGCACCTCGAGCTTGCCACGCGCGACCTTGAACTCGTTTTGCGTGGCGGAGGCGGTATCGACTCGCTCCTTAGCGCGGGCAACCTCTGCCTTGGCATCCTCGATGGTCTTCTTGAGCGAAGCGGAGTCCGCCTCCTCCAGAGAGGCCTGGTCACGCAGGCGCGCTGCCCAATCCGACGCGCGTTCCAACAGGGCAGAATAGCGTTCGTGCATGGGATCGACGCGCAGGCGCAGCAGCTCGAGCGAGCGCGAGGCCTGGCGTGTTCCGCGGATACGACGGTCGATGCCCTCAAGACGATGCTCAAGGTCGGGCACGCGGCCCTTCAGCGAACGCAAGCGTTCGCTCGTCTGGGCTAGGCGAACCTTGGCGTCGGCGAGCTTGCCGGCAGCCTCGGAATCGTCACGGCGAACGCGGTCGAGTTCGTCGTTGGCCTCGGAAATCTGCAAGCCCAGATCGCTTGCCTGCGCGCGGGCCTCGTCACGCGAACGGGTGAGCTCGTCAACGCGCGGGCGCGCAGCGCGAACGGCTTCGGAGGCCTGCTCGCGGCGCTTGGAGATGCGCACGCGCTCGACCTCGGCATTGTTGGCGCTTTGCTCCAAGCGGCCGATCTCGGAAAGCAGCGAGCGGCGCTCGCCCTCAAGACGGGCGATCTCACCGGCGGCATCGCCCTCGGCGGCACGGGCCTCCTCGACGGCAGCGTTGGCCTCAACGACCTGATCCGACACATGCTCAAACACAGCGGCCAAATCGGGCTCAAGCCCCTCCAGCTCGCGAATGCGACGCTTACGCTCCAGAGCACCCGACGCCTCGCCGGCATCGAGGCCCACACGCACCAGGCCGCCGCAGGCGACGCGGGCGCCATCGGGGGTCACGTAAGTCACGCCGTCAACGACCGGCGCCGAAAGCGCGGCAGAAAGATCGTCCACTACGTAATAGCCGCCGAGCAGCGCCTGACGACGGGTCCGTAGCCTGCGCGCACGGACAGACGATCAACCAGGCGGGTACCGGCAGCGCCCTCAGCGGCGGTAGAGCCGCTCACGCCGCGCGCCACCAGCAATGCCTCGCCCGAGGCCTTCTTTTGGTCCAGAGCCGCACGACCGGCACGCTCAAGCGTGGCGGCGTCATCAAACAGCAGCGCATCGATATCGCCGGCGAGCAATTGCTCAACCAGGCCCTCAAGCTCGCGCGGGGCCTCCAGCACGTCGCCCAGACGACCCAAGACATCGTCGCCCAGCGCACCCACCAGACGGCTCACGAGCGGCGAGCTGTCGGCCATGCGGGCATCGAGTTTCTTTTGGCTGGCAAGCTCCGAGCGCACCTCGGACAGCTTGTTGCGCGCCTCACTCTCACGATTACGCAAGTCCTTCAGGGCTGCACGGGCGACCACGGTGGCCTCACGCGCATCGGCCTGGGCCTGGCGCGCTTCCTCAAGAGCGCCTTCAAGCTCCTCGGCGCGGTCACGACGGCTCTCGAGCGAGGCCGTGACCTCCTCGAGCTGCTCGTCAATCTGCTCCAGGCGCGAGGCATACATGTTGTCCTCGACCTCGGCATTGCTCAGCGAGTCCTTCACCTTGGCGAGCTCGAGCGCGGCGTTATCGGCTACGCGCTGAACATCGCGATGCTCACGCGTAAGCTGCGAAATCTGATTGTCGAGCGCCACGCGCCGCTCGTGGAGCTCAGCGGCGGCAGGACCAGCGGCGTCAACGTCCTCCTGGGCCTGCATATGCGCACCGGTCACTTCCTCAAGCTGCGCACGCGCGTCCTCAAGCTCCTCGACCACGCGACGACGCTGATGCTCGGAGCTCGAAATCTGCCCGCGCATATCAGACAGGCGCGACACCATGTTGTGACCCTTTTCCTCGAGCAGGCGCATGTCGGAGTTAATGCGACCGACCACATCTTGCATATGGCGGCGCTGCTCGCCCAAGTCGCCCACAAACAGGCCCTTTTCCTCGAGCATAACTTGGAGCTTCTCGAGCTCGCGCTCTTTCTCGCCCAGGCGGTATTGCGCGAGCTCAAGCTCGGCAGCGCCCTCCTTGGAGCGGCTCTCCAGGTCGTTCCACTGCGACTGCAGCGAACGAAGCTCATCGACGGCCAGCATCTGCGTAAGCTCGTTCGCGCGCGAGGACAGCTCTTTGTACTTGCGCGCGCGATCGACCTGACGCTCCAGCGGTCGTAGCTGACGGGCGATTTCCTTGTTGATATCGCGGGCACGGGTCAGGTGCTCGTCCATCGACTTAATCTTTTGAGCGCACGCTCCTTGCGACGCTTGTGCTTGGAGATGCCGGCAGCCTCGATCAGGGCGCGGCGCTCCTCGGGGCGGCTCTGCAAAATGGCATCGAGCTTGCCCTGGCTGATGATGGAGTGCGTATCCTTGCCCAGTCCCGAATCGTGCAAGATGTCCTGGATGTCCATCAGGCGGCACGGGCTCGAGTTGATGAGGTACTCGCTTTCGCCCGAGCGATACATACGACGGGTGATGGCGACCTCATCAAAGTCGACGGGCAGCATATGGTCCGAGTTATCGAGCACCAACGTGACCTCGGCAACACCCACCGGCTTGCGCGCCGACGAGCCCGAGAAGATGACGTCCTCCATAGCCTGGCCGCGCAGCTGCTTGGCGCTCTGCTCGCCCAGGACCCACAGAATCGAGTCGGAGATGTTCGATTTTCCCGAGCCATTGGGACCGACGATGACGGTCAGGCCCGGCTCAAACGTCATGTGGGCGCGGTCGGCAAACGACTTGAACCCTTTGAGCGTGAGGGACTTGAGATACACGGTTCCTCGCTTAAACAGGCTTCTTGTTGAGAATCACGCCGTTGGTGGTGTAGCCCATGCGGTCGAGCGCCTCGAGCGCAGCGGCACCCTCGGCCTCCTTCTTGGAGGAACCGGTGCCGCGGCCTTGACGAATACCATCGATCAACACCACGGCGGTAAAGGTGGGCGCATGCGCCGGGCCCTCGGAGCCAACGAGCTTATACGCTGGGGGCTCGTGACCGTCGGCCTGCACGCACTCCTGCAAAAACGACTTGGGGTTCGCAGGATGCTCGGCACGCTCGGAAGCCAAATGCGGCTTAAGCGTACGGTGAATGAACTCCGCCGCCGCATCCCAGCCGGCATCCAGGTACAGCGCACCCACGAGCGACTCATAGACGTTCTCGAGGGCCGAATGCAGGCCGCGCGCACCAGTACCGGTCTCAGAGGCACCAAAGATGATGATGTCGTCGATGCCCAGCTCGTGAGAAACCTCGGACAGCGTAGCGCCCGAGACAAGCGACACCTTCAGGCGCGTGAGCTTGCCCTCGTCAAACTCCGGATAGGACTCAAACAGGGAGCGTGCGACCACAGCGCCCAAAATGGAATCGCCCAAGAACTCAAGGCGCTCATAGCTGGCAGAAACCGGCTGTCCCTCGACTGCCGAGGGATGCGTAAGGGCCGCGCGCAGCAGCACCTTATTGTTGAACTCGTGGCCCAGGATTTCCTGGGCGCGCGTAAGTCGGTCGGATAAAGCCAAGACTTAGACCTCCTTGGCAGCTTCGATAGCGTCGACGGCGTCGGCGACAGAGTTGAGCGAGAGCAGGGTCTCGTCATCGATCTCGAGGTTGAACTCGTCCTCGATAGCCGTAACCAGCTGCAGGCGCTCGAGCGAGTTGGCATCGAGGTCGTCAAAGGTGGTCTCCTCGCTAATTTCGGCAACATCGACGCCCAGAACGTCAGCAGCGACCTCGGCGATCTTGTCGAAGATTTCGGAGCGGTCCATAGCGCTTCCTCTCATAGTGCATGAATACCAAAAGAATGGTACCGCCCGGGCGGTACCAAGACACGGTTCTGATTCTACCCCACGGCGTGCACCGCGAAGCACATAACAGCGCTCTAACTCGCTCTTATAAAACGATACCATCCATAGAGTTGGCGACATTCTCGACCAGCCCGGCGCGCACGGCTTCGGCCGCCGCGAGCGTACCGTTTTTGACAGCCTCGACTGAGGTGGCACCATGGCCGATCAGGACCACGCCGCGCAGGCCCAGAAGAATCGCGCCGCCCTTGGCGTCGCCAGAGAGCTTGGGCCTTAATCTCGCGCATCTGCTTTTTAATGAGCAGCGCGGCGATCTTGGTGCCGAGCGAGGCCATAAAGGCGCCCTTGAGCTCCTGCAGCAAAAACTTGGCAGCGCCCTCGGTGGCCTTGAGCGCAATATTGCCCGACATGCCATCGGCAACGATGACATCGAAGTTACCTGAGGTGAGGTCGGTGCCCTCGCAGTTACCAACAAAGCCGGGAACGGCGGCCTTCATAGCAGAGAAACAGGCCTTGGTAAAGTTGGAGCCCTTCTCGTCCTCGGTGCCGTTGGCGAGCAGGCCCACGCGAGGATGCTCGATGCCCAGGACGACGCGGGCATAGGCGCTGCCCATCTGGGCAAAACGCACCATATCGTCAACCTCGACATCGGGGTTGGCACCCATGTCGCACAGCACCGTCAGACCGCCGGCGCGATTGGGCAGTGCATTGGTCAGACAGGGGCGCACCGGCTGCTTCTTGCCTTCGGCCTGATACCTAAACGGCGTCACGTAGGCGGTGGCAGCGGCGGTCATGGCACCGGTCGAGCCGGCGGAGAAGAACGCATCCGCGTTGCCCTTCTTAATGGCGCGGCAAGAAAGCACGATCGACGACTTACGCTTGGTCATCACGGCGCGAATGGGATCGTCATCCATGGCGATAACGTCAGGTGCCTCAAGGGCCTCAACACGTGCATGGGAAGCTGCAAAGGGATTGACGATTTCGGCGGGGCCAGCTGCCAAGACCTCGATATCGGGATCGGCGGCAAGCGCAGCCTCGATACCATCGAGAACAACCTGAGGTTTCTCGTCTCCGCCCACAACGTCTACACAAACGCGAACGTTACTCATATACATGCTCCTTATACAAAAAAAATGGCCGACTCACTGAGCCGGCCATTGTGGTTCCATTTGGAACGGCATCGCATCCAGAGTATACCGTTACTCGGTAACGATAACCTCGCGGTCCTTGTAGAAACCGCAGCTGGGGCACACGTGGTGCGGAAGCTTAACAGCGCCGCAACGGGGGCACGTGGACTGAGCCGCAGCCGAGATCTTCATGTTGGCGGAACGACGGGTGTGAGTGCGGATACGACCCTGCTTTTGTTTAGGTACGGGCATAGTGACCTTCCTTATGAACTATCCAGTGTGGCGATTACGCGCAAGTAGCGATACTACCACAGTTTTACTCATCGAGCTTGAGATTCTTCAATGCTGCAAATGGATTTTCCGTGGCAGCGGCCCATTCTGCCTCTGCCTGGGCGGCGCAATCGCATTGCTCGACGTTGAGATTGCAACCGCAGGTGGGGCACAAACCACGGCAATCGGGCTTGCAGAGCACCACAAACGGCGTGTCCATAACGACCGCGTCATTGATGGGCTCACCCAGATCGACGATGCGGTCCTCACCCAGGAGCTCGTAGCCGTCCTCGTAGGCCTCGGGATCCTCGGGCTCCTCAAAGAGGTAGAACTCCTCGATCTCTCCGGCGATATCAAACGAGGCGGGCTCCAGGCAACGGTCGCACTCACCGGTGGCGTGCGCGCGGACCATGCCCGTGAGCAAGACACCGGTACCGGCATTGGTAAAGACAACGTCGTAGTCGATGCCGTCCTGTAGCTGGTACTCCTTCTCGCCCACCGTGGTGGCGACATCGACCTTACCGGTCAGCGGAAACGAATCTCCAGGAAACTCGAGCTGCTCGGAAAGATCGACGGTAACGCTCGGGAACTCAGCCATTACCACTGACCATTCTGCTGGGCGGCACCCTCGTTGAGCTGCTGACGGCAACGGGTAACGGTGCCGGTCAGGCTCTTGAGGTTCTCCTCCAGGTGCGTAAAGACCTGCTCTGCGTAGTCCTCGGCAGCATAACGCGTCTCGCGCTCGTACTGCTGGGCACGATCGCGGATGTCGTCGGCCTGCTGCTGCGCAAGGCGGACGATCTCCTGCTCACCGGCAATGGTGAGGGCCTGCTGCTGAGCGTCGGCGATGATGGAATCGGCCTGAGCGGCGGCGGAAGCCATAAGCTCCTCGCGCTCCTTAAGGATACGGCGGGACTTCTGCCACTCCTCGGGATAGCTCATGCGGATCTCGTCGAGGATGTTGAAGAACACGTCGGCGTCGATGACCTTGAACTGAGCGTTCTTGCCGAAAGGCGGCTTGGCTTCCTCGATCAGCCCTTCGAGCTCATCGACCGCTGACGATCCTATCGCCAGGAAAATTCTCGCCCGGCATCCGGTCTCCTTTCATAGGTAACATATCATCGTGCTAGTTTACCACATGCCACCAGGCAATAAGAAACGTCACGAAAAGCGATGTTTGAGCGCTTCGACCACGTTGGACGGGACAAACGTCGATACGTCACTGCCGAGCGAGGCGATCTGGCGAACGACCGAGCTCGAGATATAGCCGTACTGCGGCGCACTCATGACAAAGATGGACTCCAGCTCGCTATCCAGGCGATAGTTAAGGTCGGCCTGCTGCAGCTCATACTCAAAGTCGGTCATGGCGCGCAGACCCTTGACCACGGCCCCCGCCCCCTGCTCACGAGCGAAGTCGACCAAGAGGCCGGTAAAGGGCAGGACCTCGACGCCGTCGATATCACCGAGCGCCTCGCGGGCCAGCGCCACGCGCTCATCGAGCATAAACGTGGTGCCCACACCGTTTTTACCCTGCGACTCGGCCACGGCGACGATCACGCTGGGAAAGATGCGGCGGGCGCGGCGGATCACATCGATATGGCCAAACGTGATGGGATCGAAGGTGCCCGGGACGATCACGCGATTAATAGTGTCACTCATGGGCGTCCTCCGGGGATACTGCCTCGTCATTTTCGTTAGCATCAGTGCCGCCGTCCTTGCTATCGCCGACCCAACGGAGCAGGTCGACCGAGGTAATGCCGTAGCGCTTCTCACGTACAGTCTCAAAGCCTGCCGGATGCGCGCCCGCATCGGCGGCGGCATGCTCAAACAGGGCGTAAGCGCCAGACGCAAGCATACCCTGCTGAGCCAGGTCCTGCAGCAGCTCCTCGACCGGCTCGGCACCAAAAGCATAGGGCGGGTCGAGCAGGACCAGATCAAAGGGGCCGCCTGGTACACGACCGCGCGAGGCACTCACCAGCATGTCGCCCGTGACCACGCGCCAACGCGCACGGTCACGGCAGAGCGACTCGATATTCTTGCTAATGAGCCGCGCGGCGTTGCGATCGATCTCAAACGTCGTGAGCGAGCGGGCCCCACGAGAGAGCATCTCTAACCCTAAGGCGCCGGAGCCGCCAAAGGCGTCCAGCACGCGGACCTCGTCCAGATCGAAGTCGAATGCCGACATGACCATAGATGCGCACGCCTCACGCACGCGATCAGTCGTGGGGCGGGTGACATCGCGACCACGGGGCTCCTCGATCTTACGACCGCGCCATTCGCCGCCGATGATTCTCATCCTCCGCTGACCTCCTTAAAAAAATATGTCGATATCGCATGGCGACCGCATCGCGCAGGGGGCGCGTCGCCACGGAGTCAAGGGTGCAAGCATACCGCAAGAGCTCGACCGCGTCCAAATGGGCCCACTCGATTAGTTCCTCGTCGGCATCCAGGTCGACAAAGCGCAGAGTCACACCGCCATGCTGGCGATAACCCAGGATTTCGCCCTCGTGACGCAGACGCAGGTCCATCTGGGCGAGCGTAAAGCCATCCGCGGTTTTTTCGAGCGATTGCAGGCGATCTTGTGCTGCGGACGCGCCGCCGTTGCCCTTGGAGTGCGTCATGACCAGGCACGTGCCCGACACACTGCCACGGCCCACGCGGCCGCGCAGCTGGTGCAGGGCAGCCAATCCAAAGCGCTCGCCGTTCTCGATGACCATGACGGTGGCGTTAGGCACATCGACGCCCACCTCGACCACCGTAGTCGAGACGAGCACGTCAATCTCGCCACGCTTGAAGGCATCGATAACCTGGTCCTTCTCCCCCGCCGGCATGCGGCCGTGAAGGCGCTCGACGGTAAGCCCCGGCAACGCCAGACGCAGGCGATCGAGCTCGGTCGCCGTATCGTGCAGCGGCACGGGTACGGTTACGCGGCCCTCATCGTCGCGGGCAATACCGGGCACGTCTTCCAGCTCATCGGCCGAGTCACTCGGCTCCACGAGTGGGCAAATCACGTAGGCCTGCTGACCCTTTTCATGCGCCTCGCGGATGACGCCATAGGCGAGGTCACGGCTCGACTCGGTGAGCACGCGTGTCGTCACGCCAGCGCCGGGGACAGGCCGATGACGGATGATACTCGTGTCCAGATCGCCGTAGACCGAAAGCGCCAGCGTACGCGGGATGGGCGTTGCCGTCATAACGAGCAGATCGGCACCGGGGCCCTTCGCGCGCAGGGCGTTGCGTTGGCCGACGCCAAACCGGTGCTGCTCATCGATGACCACGAGCGACAGATGCTTGAACGCAACGTTATCCGAAAGGACCGCGTGGGTTCCAAAGAGGACGTCGAGCTCGCCTGATTCCAGCTGTGCATGGATGCGCTCGCGCTCTGCGGCCGGCGTGGCACCCGTCAGAAGCGCCCAGGACATGCCGGCCTGCGAGAGCAGAGGGCCGGTCTTATCGGCATATTGGCGCGCCAGCACGCCCGTGGGCGCCATAACGCAGGCCTGCGTGCCGCTATCGGCAGCCACAGCTAGCGCGCAGGCGGCAACGGCGGTCTTACCGGTACCGACATCGCCCAGCAGCAGACGGTTCATCACGCGCCCGCCATCGCACATGTCATGCAGGATGTCTTGGAATGCGGCCTCCTGCTCGTCGCTCAGCGAAAACGGAAGGGCCTGTTTAAGCGCGCCCAGATGCTCGCCCGCGGTGTGGGCATAGGGCACCACATCGACCAGGCCACCGTCGTTGCGCAGACGCAGCGCCAGCTGCAGGTAGAGGCACTCCTCGTAGGCAAGACGCCGGCGTGCGATGTCGCGCTCAGCCATGCTCGAGGGAAAGTGGATCGAACGCAACGCGCGGGCATTGCTCATGAGCTTCCGCTTTGCGCGCAGCGGCGCGGGAATCGGATCGAACGGATTGCCGACGACCTCGAGCGCGCCGCTTACGATGCGGCGCATCCACGCCTGGCTCACGCCATCGCTCACGTAATGGACCGGCAGAATGGTGCCTGCGGCGCGCCTGTCCTCGAGCTTTTCAAAGTGGGGCGAGGCCATCTGTTTAAAGCCGTAGGCAAACTCGACCTTGCCCATCACGGCCAGGCGGTCGCCCTGCTTAAGCTGCTGAGCAATCCTGGGCTGGCGGAAAAGGCGACCTGCAGCACGCCCGTCTCGTCAACAAGTGAGACCTCAGTCACCTGCATGCGCGGACGCGGCTGCTTTTTGACGATACGGTCGACCGTGGCGACGATGGTGCACACGGTACCGATGGGCGCCATCTCGATAGACCAAGAACGGGTAAAGTCGAGGTATCGATGAGGGATATGGAGAAGGAGGTCCCCCACCGTCCGAATTCCCAGACGGCGAAGGGCCGAAACATATTTGAGTCGCGCGATATCCTCGTCGAGCGCATTGCTCTGGGCAAAGCGCTCCGAGACGCGCGGCACGGAGCACAGCTCGGACATGGGCAGTTGCCTACTCGATCGAGAAGATCACGGGATAGAGCGGCTGCTCGCCACGATGGGCGTCGATCTCCAGATCGGGCTGAGCCTCCTCGATGGCGTCGACGATCTCCTGGAAGGCCTCATCGGACAGCTCCTCGCCGGCCAGAATCGTCAGCGCGTCGCCCTCCTCTTCCTCCTGCATGCGGTTGATGCAGTCGAGCGTGACCTGTTTCACGTCGGAGCCGACCACGTCGATGGAGCCGGCGATGATACCCATGACGTCACCGGAGTGAATCGGCGAGCCATCAGATGCGCTGGAGTCGCGCACGGCGCGGGTGACCTCGCCATCGCGAACCTCGCTGATGGCGTCGACCATGGCGGCGACGGCGTCCTCGAGCTCGGAATCGGGCAGGACCGCGAACAGCGCGGAGAACGCCTGCGGAACGGTCTTGGTGGGAACAACGGCAACCTTCTTGTCCGTGCAGGCAGAAGCGGCAGCCTCGGCAGCCATGCGGATGTTGCCGTTATTGGGCAGGATGATGACCGAGGTCGCGTTGACCTGGTCCACCGCGCCCAGCAGGTCGGCGGTCGAGGGATTCATAGTCTGGCCACCGGAGACGACCACGTCGACGCCAAGGGACTTGAGGATGTCAGCCTCGCCGGAACCGGCGGCAACGGCGACAAAGCCCAGCGCCTTGGCGGGCTCGGCGGCCTTTCCTGATCCTCGTGGATCTTGGCGGTACGGTCGTGGGCCTCCATCTCCATGTTGTGGATAAAGACCTCATAGATCTGACCGAGCTGCAGCATGTGCTCGAGCACCAGGTTGGGGGTGTTGGAGTGCACATGGATCTTGTAGTCGGGATAGGCGCCCACGAGCAGCTCACAGTCGCCCATGGAGCCTAGGAACTTAAGGCACTCGTCCTCGTCAAACGGGGCGTCGGCCTTAAAGAGGAACTCGTTGCAGTAGCGGAACCCGAGCCCTCCCAGTCGTCGTTAGCCTCGATCTCAACACGGCCAAGAGCGGCATCGCGGGCAGAGCCGGCGGAGTCAAACGTGGCGGAGAAATCCTCGACAACGGTGCTGCGGCCGAGCGCAGCGGCAACAAAGTTCTCCAGGAAGATGGCAAAGCCAAAGGCGCCGGAGTCGACCACGCCGTTCTCCTTCAGAACGGGCAACAGGTCGGGTGTGCGGGCGACGGACTGGTACGCCTCAACAACGATGGCATCGAGCGCATCCTCAGCCGAGAACTTCTTCTTCTCGCACTCATCGGCCTTGGTCGAGACATCGCGCAGGACCGTGAGGATCGTGCCCTCGATGGGCTTGCGGACAGCCTGGAAGGCAACCTTGACGGCACGACGGAAGGCGAAGGCAATGTTGGCGGACGTAATAGGCTCGTCGGCAGAGACAAGGCCCTCGGCCACGCCGCGCAGAATCTGCGACGTGATAACGCCAGAGTTACCGCGGGCACCCATCAGGGAGCCGTGGGTGATGGCGCCGGCGATGGCCTCCATATCGGCATCGGCAGGAAGGGCGGAGAGCTCCTTGGTCACCGAGGCAAGCGTGAGCGACATGTTGGTACCGGTGTCGCCGTCGGGTACGGGGAAGACGTTGAGCTTGTTGATCTCCTCGGCCTTGTCGGAAACGGCAGCCGCAGCGATCGGAAAACAGGTGCGAATGGTCTTTGCAATCATGGGTATTTGAATCTCCGTTTTCGGATGCTAGTTCAGACGGCTCTTGAGCGCGTCGATATGGATGCCGATCTTAAGGCTGGCGGATCGATCTGGGCGATCTCCTGCAGGGTGAAGGCAACGGAGCTCGAAAGATTGTGGCAGACGGACTTCATGTTGACGCCGTTCTCGAGCACGACGTGAAGATCGACCGTAAGGCCGTTCTCGTCGGCGGAGACAAGCACGCCCTTGCGGAGGCGCTGACCGGCAAGCAGGCGCACGCTCTCGGCGCCCTGGAGCTGCTCAGCCATACCGACAACGCCATAGCACGTCATCGCGGCATAACCGGCAATATCGGCAATAACGTCGTTCGAGACGCTCAGGCTGCCGTTAATGGTCTCAGACACAAGAATCTCCTTTTCTTGGTGCTCGCGGCACCATGTCGTGGGAGCAATCATTGCATTATTCTACAACGACCGCGCCATGTTGAGGTGGCGGGCCTCGGGATTACATCCTCGACACGAAATGTTGATACGGTAACGTTCGCGAACGGCGATCGCGGCATGAAAAAACCCGCCGCATATGCGACGGGTTTTGTAACCTGGCTCCCCGGGTAGGACTCGAACCTACAACAGCGCGGTTAACAGCCGCGTGCTCTACCATTGAGCTACCGAGGAATTTAAAGCCCAACAGAAAGGGCTGGAAAATTCTGGCTCCCCGGGTAGGACTCGAACCTACAACAGCGCGGTTAACAGCCGCGTGCTCTACCATTGAGCTACCGAGGAATAGGTGCATGCTCTCAAGCAACGAAGTTTATTATACGGACGAATCAGCTTAGGGCAAGAACTTTTTTAAGAAATTTTCCGACCTAATCATTGGGGACGTTCTTAAACGACTAGTCATTCAAGAACGTCCCCAACGACTACATGAAAGCGCCCCCAAGCGAATGTGCTTGAGGGCGCCTCTTGCTTGACTAGCTCTCGATATAGTCCTTCAGCTTGCTGCTACGGCTGGGATGGCGGAGCTTGGCCAGGGTCTTGGACTCGATCTGGCGGATGCGCTCGCGCGTGACGCCAAACTCACGACCGACTTCCTCGAGCGTGCGGGGATGTCCGTCGACAAGGCCAAAGCGCAGTTCGATAACCTTGCGCTCACGATCGGCAAGCGAATCGAGCACCTGGGTGAGCTGCTCCTGCAGCATAGAGAAGCTGGCCGCATCGGGCGGAACGATAGCCTGGGAGTCCTCGATGAAGTCGCCCAGCTGGGAATCCTCTTCCTCGCCGATGGGGGTCTCGAGCGACACGGGCTCCTGCGAGATCTTCTGATCTCGCGGACGCGGTCGGCGCTCATGTCCATCTCGGCACCGATCTCTTCGGGGGTGGGTCGCGGCCCAGGTCCTGAAGGAGCTGACGCTGCACGCGGACGAGTTTGTTGATTGTCTCGACCATGTGCACGGGAATACGGATGGTACGGGCCTGGTCGGCGATAGCGCGCGTAATGGCCTGACGGATCCACCACGTGGCGTACGTGGAGAACTTGAAGCCCTTCTGGTAGTCGAACTTCTCTACGGCCTTGATCAGACCAAGATTGCCCTCCTGAATCAGATCGAGGAACAGCATGCCGCGACCGACATAGCGCTTTGCGATGGAGACGACCAGACGAAGGTTTGCGCTGATGAGCGCCTGCTTGGCTTCGAGGCCCACGTTCTCAATGCGCGTAAGACGACGCATCTCGGCACGCGTGAGTTCGAGCTCACCAGCATCGGCAGCCTCGAGCTTCTCGGTAGCCTCGAGACCGGCCTCGATCTTCATAGCCAGATCGACCTCTTCGGAGGCGGTCAACAGGTCGACCTTGCCGATCTCCTTGAGGTACATACGGACCGGGTCGCCGGTCAGCATCACCGTGGAGGCATCGATGCCACGCACGCGGGAGCGTGAACGGGACGTGCGCACGGTGCGCTTCTTCTTGTTCTTGGAAGAACCCATCTCAGCGTCGGCCTGACGGGCCATCTTGAGCTCGTGATCGTCGAGCGAGCCGGAATCGTGCTCGTCGTCGTCATCGAAATCGTCGGTATCGGTATCGGTATCGGTATCGTCATCGTCGACACCCATGGGGGCGTCGTCGTTACCGCTCGCGGAGATAATCTGGATGCCGCTGTTGCGCAGCGCGGAATACACCGCGGTGAGCTGCTCGTCAGAAACATCGATATCCTTCAGGGCGACCTGAATCTCGTCCTCGGTTACCGAAGTCCTGTTTGAGCCGTTGCCCATGAGCTTTGCAACGTAGGATTCCAGCCCAGTACCCGTGCTCTCAGTCTTTTTTGGCACAGATTCTCCCTTCATAGTCCACAGGACTCAATACTTTAGCACACACATTGACGTCTATACCCAAAAAGAAGACTGGATATAGGCGAGAATACGCTGGTTGACCACAACATCTAGGCTTGTTCGGTGCCCGCGGCCTCCAGGCCGATCAAACGGAACGGGTCCGCCACGCCGCCGATCGACTTTTGCAGTTCGCGTTGACGTTGCGAATCCTGCGCGGCCTGCACGGTCAGCGCGCGACGGGCCTCATCATCGAGTGAACGGTCCTGGCGCAGCTTGGCCTGTGCGGCACGCATGCGACGCTTGATGGTGTAGAGCTCAAGCGTATCAAGCATAAACACGATGTTCGTCTCGGTGGGGTGCTTGCTCGTCGCGGAGATGCGCCCGGCACTCACAAGCGTTGCCGCATCGGGACACACTGAGCGCGCCGCATCCATGCAGGCTGCAGGATCGGTTCCCGGCGGCGTTGCCAGAACGGCCCATGCAATGGACTCGTGACGCGGGTCAACCCACTCGATGGAGCAGATGCGGTCGGCATACGTGCGGAACAGGTCGGGGTAGCTCGTGAGCATCGTCAACAGCTCGCGCTCCCCTGCCAAGGACTTGCGTTCAAGATCGGTAAGAACCATCGGCGCCGCCGCAGCCGGTGCGCCCGAACCGTCAGCCACAGGCACAGCGCCCATACCATCAGGCACATCGATCGGCGGCAGGTCGTCGACGACCTCCACGGGCGCGGCGCCGTAGGCATCGAGCGGGACGTAGTCGTACGGCTCTTCTTCGACCGGCGCGGACACCGGCGGCGTCGCGCCCGATGCCCAAGCACCGCGACCGGCATCGCGAGAACCCGACGCCCGACCGCCCGCGCTACCGGACCGCTCAGTCTGTGCCCGTTGGCGCTCATAGTTCTGCTCACGACGTCGTTCCGCATCCTCGCGCTTGGCGACATCGCGAAACACACGACCCGAGCTCGCGCGCACCGCCTCCAGATCCAAACCCAGCAGATCGGCAATCTGGATAAAGTACGTGTCGATCATATAGCTGTTGCGCAACGGATAGATAAGCGTCAGCGCATCTTCCAGCGCCTTAGCGCGACCGCCCGGCGTGGTGATGTCACTCGACTCCTGCAGCGAACGGTAGACAAAGTCCATAAGCGGCTCGACAGCGTCGATGCGCGTCTGCAGTGCCCGCCACCATGTGCGGTGATGAACTCCATGGGGTCGTTGCCGTCGGGGAGCACCACGCAGCGCAGGTCCATGGAATCCTGCTCGATAAACTGAATCGCGCGACGGGCGGCCTTCTGGCCCGCTGCATCGCCGTCGAACATATACACGATGCGCTTGGCAAAGCGAGTGAGCGTCTTGACGTGGTGCTCCGTGAGGGCGGTGCCCAGCGTGGCAACAACGTTTTTAATCCCCGCCTCCCAGCAGGCGATGCAATCGGTATAGCCCTCTACCACGATGGCGGTATCCTGCGCGACGATAAACTCCTTGGCCCAATTAAAGCCGTAGAGGTTTCGCTTTTTATGAAACACGCTCGTCTCGGCGGTGTTGAGATACTTAGGCTGGCCGTCGCCCATAATGCGACCGCCAAAGGCAATGTTGTGACCCTGCTCGTCAAAGATGGGGAACATCACGCGGTCGTAAAAGCGGTCGGCAAGCTGCCCGCGCCCGCGACTCACGGCAACGTTGGCGTCGATCATCTCCTGCGGGGTAAAACCCGCCTGGGACAGGTGCGACACCAGCGCGTTACGGCCCGGTGCAAAGCCCAGGCAGTAGCGGCGGCAGACGTCGCCGCCCATGCCGCGGCTGGCAAAGTACTCGCGCGGACGGCCGTCCTTACCGCGCATGAGCATGGTGTGGTAGAACTGGGCGGTCTCGGCGCACAGATCGTAGATGCGGGCACGCTTGGTGCCGCGCTCGCGGCGATCTCCGGTGTCATGCAGCTCAATACCCGCGCGATCGGCCAAGTAACGGATTGACTCGGGAAAGCTCAGGTTCTCGCGCTTCATGATATACGTGAAAACGTCGCCACCCTCGCCGCAACCAAAGCAATGCCACACCTGCGTGGCGGGGATAATGTGGAAGGACGGCGTCTTCTCGCCATGGAAGGGGCAGCATCCCCAAAACTCATGGCCGCGAGGCTTGAGCTCGACCGTTTCCTGCACGATGGCAACCAGGTCAGACGCAGCGCGTACCTGGTCTTTTTTCCTCATCGCTAATCACGGATGCTCACCCCCTGATCGCCCAAGTTGTGACGAATATCCTCGATATTACCCTCGACGGTCGCGATCAACTCATCCAGCGAATCGAACACACGCGAGGGACGCAGCCAGCGCGTAAACGCCAGCGAAACGGAAGCGCCGTACAGGTCGCCCGTATAACCAATTAAATTAGCCTCGAGATGCGCAGATGCCGCATCGTCAGCATACGTTGGCGGCAGGCCGACGTTCACAGCAGCGGGCCACGCGGTGTCATCGACCAGCACCAGACCCTCATACACGCCATCGGCTGGCACCTGAATGCCGTCGGGAACCTGCAAGTTTGCCGTGGGAAAGCCCATGCCAGAACCCTCGTGACGGCCGCGAATAACACCGCCACGCACCATATACGGACGGCCGAGTAACCCAGCAGCAAGCTCCACATGGCCCTGTCCCAGCTCATGACGAATGCGGGTGGCGCAAATGGCCTCACCGCCCTCGCAAAGCAGGTCGTGACCATACACGTCAACGCCGTGCTCGGAACCCCAGGAGCGCATCTCGGCAACACCAGAAGCACCGCCACGACCCAGCCTAAAGTCACTGCCAACGCGAATCGATCGAATGTCGACCAGACGCGACACCAGCGAGAGAAAATCAACATGGTCAAGCGCCGCAACCTCAGGCGTAAAGGGAACGGCCACCACCGCATCGACCCCAGTTTGTGCCAGGGCATGCAGACGGTCGGCCGTCGTCATCAATTTTTGAGCGGGCGAAGGGCTCACCACGACGTCCGGGTCGGGATCGAAGGTAACTACGACCGCCTTGCAGCCATGGGCACGGGCATCACGGACAAGCGCCGCAATGAGCTCCTGGTGTCCACGGTGAACGCCGTCGAACACGCCGATGGCAATCGATGCGGGCACCCAGGTGCTCACACTTATCAAACACATCGGCAGTAACGATGCGAGCCTCGTCCGACTCGCCCGCGAAAAAGATACGCGCGAGCTCGCGAACGGACAACATCATCGAACACCGCCGATTGCCTGCGGAAACACGTGCTCCATGACAAAGCGGCCGCCCTCAATGCGGGCGAGCGCCTTGAGTCCCCCATCGAGCACCAACGCAAACGGCGCCTTCGAGGCATCGAAATCGGCAAGCGCACGCTCAACGGGAATGCGTCGGCCGCAGAGCAGGTCGTCGGCAAGATTGCCCGGCAAGTCAACACGTGGCGCCCAGGGCCGCAATGGGATCCAGGGCAAAGCCAGCCGCGGACTCGGGAGAAAGCTCCTCGACCGCATGACAAGCGCCAATGGAAACAACACCGGAGGCCGTGCGGCGCAGCGCGGAAATGCGCGCGGCGCTCTCGCAGGCGCGGCCCAAGTCGCGAGCGAGCGCACGGATATAGGTGCCCTTGCTTACCGAAAACGCCACGGTCCACACACATCGTATCACCCTCGCCGCCCACGGCGATCAGGTCGGCGGCATAGACCTCGACGGGGCGCGGAGGTAGGTCCACCGCATTGCCCTCGCGAGCAGACTTGTAGGCGCGAACGCCATTGACCGAGATAGCCGAAAACGCCGGCGGCACCTGCATCTGCGGACCCAGCATGGCGGCCAAGCGCTCACGCGCATAGGCAGGATCGCGGAGCTCGTCGGCAACAGCCACCGTGCGGACCGCCTCGCCCTCCGCATCATCGGTATTGGTCTCAGAGCCAAACGAAATGTCGGCGACGTAGTTTTTCGTATTGAGCGTGAGCATACCCAGCAAACGGGTGGCCTGACCCACGCCCACAACCATGACACCCGATGCCATGGGGTCGAGCGTACCGGCATGGCCGACGCGCCGCTCATGGAGAGCGCGTCGGCATTGCGAGACCACGTCATGGGACGCAGCCCACCGGCTTATCGACGGCGAGCAGCATATTCAATTGAGAAGGCGTACGACGAGCCATGTACCATCCAATAAGTTAGAGCTCGACGGTCACCGAAGCGGGATCCTCCCCCACCAGCTCGGCCAGCATGGGAAGTGCCACGGCGAGCGTCTCGCGAATCGTTCCGTTGTTGGTAAAACCGGCGGCGGCATGATGCCCGCCACCGCCAAAGTTGGCAGCGATCTCGGACACATCGAGGTCACCCTTGGAGCGCAGGTTGCCGCGCACCTTGGTATCGCCGTCAATGCCCTTTAAGAAAAGACAGACCTCGACGCCCATCACCGAACGTACCACATCGACCAGACCGTCACATTCATCCGAGGTGACGCCGCAGGCCTCAAGGTCGCTCTGGAAGGCATAGCTATACGCCACGCGCCCGTGCGCGACCGTCTTAATACGGCCCATGACAATGGACTTGAGGTGCAAAAACTCGACGCGCATGCTCTGATAGACCTCGAGAGCAACACGAGCCGGATCGGCACCATGTGCTACCAGGCGCGAAGCAGCGTGGAACGCGGCAGCATCGGCGTTCTGGTACTGAAAACGACCGGTGTCGGTCACCAAGCCGCACAGCAAGCAAGTCGCAACGCCATCACGGGCGACGATGCCGCAATTATCCAAGAAACGGTCGATGATCATGGCGCAGGCCGCGGCATCGACACGCCTCAGGCTCAGCTCGGTAAACTCCTCGCGCGCCGGATGGTGGTCGAAGCACACCACATGCTTGGAGCGGCGAAGTACCTCGGCCGAGTTGTTGAGGCGCTCGACGACCGGCACATCCACCGAGATAAACAGGTCCGGATTGCCGGTGTACGCAGATGCGGGCACCAAGCGATCGGCGCCCTCCATAAAGCGGTAGATGCGCGGCACCGGGTCATCGTCTGCCAGCAGCAGCGCAATGTCCTTGTTGGGGAAAAACTTCATAAGCGATAAGCCAAGGCCCAGCACGGAGCCCAGGGCGTCACCATCGGGAGACGTATGTCCCGAAATCGCAATGGAGGACGCACCCTCGATGAGCTCGAGGATGCGTCGCGTAATATCTGCAGACTCGCCAGCGGCGAGATCAGCGGAATTAGTCATCTAAAGCTGCCTCCTGGGCGGCATCCGCTATGGGGTAGCCGTCCTCGTCCTTTTCGATCGCCAGCGTGGCCGGAACGTTTTCCAGCGCACGCGTGATGCGCTCGGCCTCATCGGTCGAGCGATCGATGCGAAAATCGAGCTCGGGCGTGACACGCCAATCGAGCGAGCGGGCCAGCAGGCTGCGAATGCGGCCCTTGGCGCTGGCGAGCGCCTCCATGACCTCGTCGTAGCGGCTCGCATCGCACGACACGTACACGCGCGCGAACGAACGGTCCACCGCGACCTCGACCGCAGTCAGGGTGACCAGGTCGAGGCGCGGATCGGAAACCTCAAAGAGCAGGATATAACCGAGCTTCCGCGAAGCTGCTCGCCCAGTCGGCGGTTGCCTGCGTTTGCTTCATAGCGCTACCCCCTACTCGGTACGGGCAACCTGGTCGATGCGGTAACCCTCGATCTGATCGCCGGGCTTGATGTCCTGGAAGTTCTCCAGGCCAATGCCGCCCTCGGAACCGCTCTTAAGGCTCTTGGCCTCATCCTTGTAGTGGCGCATCGAGGCGATCTTGCCGTTGAAGACCACGATGCCGTCGCGCACCAGGCGCACGGAATCGGTCGCGGCGATCTCGCCCTCTTCGACGCGGACACCGGCGGCGATGCCGACTTTGGGCACCTTGAAGGTGTCCAGGACGGTCGCGGTACCCGTGGAGACCCTCGACCTCGGTAGCTTGAGCATGCCGATACGGGCAGCGTCGAGCTCCTCGAGGCACTTGTAGATAACGTCGTAGCAACGGATCTCGACGCCCTCGCGCTCGGCAGCTGAGCGGGCCTTTGCCGTCGGGACGCACGCCAAAGCCGATGATGATGGCATTGGAGGCGTCTGCCAGGACGACGTCGGTCTCGTTGATGGCACCGACCGCGGAGTGGATCGTGTTGATGCGCACCTCGACTGATCCATCTTGTCGAGCGAGTCCTGAAGGGCCTCGATAGAACCCTGGACGTCGGCCTTGATGATCAGGTTGAGCTCCTTGACCTCGGCGTCGGCGATGGTCTCGAAGAGGTTCTCGAGCGTGACGTGCTTCACGCGGCTCGAGCGTGACTGATCACGCGGGCCTTCGATACGGGAACGCTCATCAGCCAGGGCGCGAGCCTCGCGCTCGTCCTCGAAAACACGGAACTCGTCGCCGGCGTTGGGCACGGACTGCAGGCCCAGGATCTCGACGGCGTCGGAGGGACCGGCCTCGGTGACGGCGTTGCCCTTGGGGTCGAGCATGGCGCGGACGCGGCCGTAGGTAAGGCCGGCGACCAGCGTATCGCCCACGTGCAGGGTACCGCGGGTCACGAGCACCGTGGCAACCGAACCGCGGCCCTTGTCGAGCTTGGCCTCGAGGACGTTACCGGAGGCAAAGGTGTCGGGGTTGGCCTTGAGCTCGAGCACGTCGGCCTGGAGCAGCACGGTCTCGAGCAGGTCGTCGATACCGATCTTCTGCTTGGCCGAAATGTTGACGAACATGTTCTGTCCGCCCCACTCCTCGGGGATGACGCCGTACTCGGTGAGCTCCTGGCGCACGCGGTCGGGGTTGGCGCCGGGCTTGTCGATCTTGTTCACGGCGACGACGATGGGTACGCCGGCGGCCTTGGCGTGGTTGATCGACTCGATGGTCTGAGGCATGACGCCGTCGTCGGCAGCCACGATCAGAATGACGATGTCGGTCACCTTGGCGCCGCGAGCACGCATGGCCGTAAAGGTCGCGTGACCGGGGGTATCGATGAAGGTGATCTTGCGGTCGTTGATCATGACCTGCGAAGCGCCGATAGCCTGCGTAATGCCGCCCGCCTCGCCGGCAGCGACGCCGGTGTGACGGATGTAGTCGAGGAGGGACGTTTTGCCGTGGTCGACGTGACCCATGACGGTGACGACCGGGGCGCGGCTTAAGGTCGGCGGGATCGTCGTAGAACGAGAAGGTGTTTCTCCTCCTCGGGGGTGATGATCTTGATCTGACGGCCCAGGTCGTCGGCAACCAGCTCGACGAGGTCGTCGGACATGGACTGCGTCATGGTGAGCGGCGTGCCCAGCAGGAACAGGCGTTTGATGATGTCGTTGGCCGGAACGTCGAGCGCCTCGGCGAGCTCCTGGACCGTAACGCCCTGGGAGACCTTGATGGCATCGAGCTCCTCGGGGTTCACGCCCTGGGCCAGCGCCTCCTCTATCTTGCGCTCCTCCTGAGCCTTGGCAGCCTCACGCTCGCGCTTCTCCTTGCGCTTCTTGCGGCGACCGGTGGACTCGCGAGAAGCCTCCTCGACGGCGGCACGAGCCTCCTCGAGCACCTTCTCGCGGCTGTACTCCTCGGCCTCGCGAGCCATGCGGCTGTAGTGGTCCTCTTCGTTGTTGTGGCCACCCTTGCGCTTTTTGCCCTTGCCCTGCTTATCGGGGTTGGGGAAGTCCATGCCGGCAGCGACATTGTTGCTGGCGTTGGTGCGATGGCTATGCGGACGGCTCTCAGAGGCGTTGCGCTCGGAATTGTTATCGGAGGCATTGCGGTCATTACGACGACCACCACGACGATCGTTATTGCCGCGACGGTTACCGCGCTCGGCGGCGCGCTCGGCCTTGGCCTTGTTCTCGGCGTCCTTCTTCTCCTTGAGCACGGTCTCCTGCGCGGCGATCTGGTCGAGCAGCGAGCGGAAACGCGACCCGGAGTCAGAAGCGGGGACGGCGCGACGCTGGGCCTCGCGGGCAGCCTCTTCCTTTTCGCGGGCAAGGCGCTCCTGCTCGGCCTTCTTCTTGGCCTCGGCCTCGGCGCGGGCGGCCTCCTCGGCAGCCTGGGCAGCGGCGAACTGGCGGCGCTCCTCCTCGCGTGCCTTCTCGGCAGCGATGCGCTCGCGCTCGGCCTCGGCGGCACGCGCGGCCTCCTCGGCGGCGGCAGCCTGCTCCTCGGCCTGCTTGGCGGCCTCGACTTCCTGGGCGCGGGCCTCGATCACCGGGGCGAGCTGCTTGCGGACCATGGCGACGTAGGCGTCCTCCAGGGCGGAGGAAGCGGACTTAACGGGAATCTTCATATCGGCGAGATGACCCATCAGTTCCTTGGAGGTCATGCCGAACTCTTTGGCCAGGGTGGACACACGGACTTTTTGCCATATGACTTCACCTACCCTTTCTGGCACCTTGGTGCCTAAAGACTGAACGAGCGTGGGAGATGCGCCGAAACCTGTCCGGCGCGACCGCGCGCTAGATCAGGTCCTCCGCATCATCGAAGGCGTCGGTGTCGTGGACACCGCAGAAACGGGAGCCGGGACGGGCCTGGTTGCGGCACTGGATGCCGTCCTCGGACACGAACTCGCAGCGACGGACGTCGTCCTCCTCGTCACCGATCAGGTCGGCGGCGGGCTCCTCATGAACGGGGACGTTCTTGAGGATGTCGGCGGCAAGGGTCTCGGACTTGATATCGATGTGCCAGCCGGTCAGGCGAGCGGCGAGGCGGGCGTTCTGGCCCTCCTTGCCAATGGCGAGGGACAGCTGGTCGTCGGGCACGATGACGCCGGCGTAGGCCTTCTCCTCGTCGATGAGGACGCGGGTGACCTTGGCAGGCGACAGAGCATTGGCGACATAGACGGCCGGGTCGGCATCCCACAGGATGACGTCGACGCGCTCGCCGCGAAGCTCGCCCACGACGGCGCGAACGCGGCTGCCCTTGGGGCCGACGCAGGCGCCAACGGGATCCAGGCGGTCGTCGAGCGAATGGACGGCGACCTTGGAACGCTGGCCGGGCTCGCGGGCGATCGACTTGATCTGGACGGTGCCCTCATAGATCTCGGGCACCTCCTGCTCAAACAGACGACGCATGAGCTCGGGGTGGGTACGGGAGATGACGATCGGCGGACGGCTATGCTCGCCGCGGACCGGCTGCAGGTTGGAATTGGGGTCGCGGACGTCGATGATCACGGCCTTGATGTGCTGGTTGTGCAGGTAGCGCTCGCCCATCGGACGCTCGTTGCGCTCATTCTCGTAGCGGCGCTGGTCAAAGTGCGGCAGCTCGGCCTCGACGCCGTCACGGATCTTGACGATGGTGAAGTCGGGCGTGGATTGCAGCACGGTACCGCTGATGAGGTCACCGATGCGGCCGGAGAACTCCTCATAGATCTGCTCGCGGGCGGAGTTGCGAACGATGGCGTTGATCTCGGCCTTGGCGTGCTGGGCGGCGATGCGGCTCGTGTTCTTGGGGGTAACGTCGATCTCCTCGAACTCGGTGAAGTTGCCCTCCTCGTCCATGGAATCGTCGATCGGCTCCAGGCGGTAGACGTAAATCTTACCGGTGGTGCGGTCGATGGTCACCTTAGCGCCCCAGTCAAGATGCAAAATCTCGGCATAGCTCTTGGCGAGCGACTGCTCCAGGCGGTCGATCAGATAGAGCTGGTCGATGTGCTTATCCTGGCAAAGCTCCATCAGGGCGGACATCATGTCGGATGCTGCCATCTTATTTTCCTTCCTTCGCGGGCTTGAAGTCATAGGTGGGCTTCAACTTGCACTTTTTAACATCAGAGAAATCGAGGGTGACGGACTCGCCGTCCTCGAGCTCGAGAGTCACGTTCGTATCGGTCGCGGCGGCAATCTTGCCGGTGTACTTACGACGGCCCTCGGTGGCGATGGAGGTGAGCTCACAATCCTCGCCCACAAAGCGGGCAAAGTCGCGCGGGCGGCGCAGCGGCGCGCCATACCCGGGCTCGACACCTCGAGCGTATAGCTCGAAGAGATGGGATCGAGCTCCTCAATCACGTCGCCGACCCACTTGGTGTTGGCCGTGACGTCGTTGAGCGACAGGCTCTGACCCTCGGCACCCTCGATACGCACGCGCACGCAGGGGGCCTTGGTGGCACCCACGAGCTCAACGTCGACGATGTCGACATCGTGCTGGGGGGCGACGGCCTCGAGCGCGTCGATGATCGCCTGCTCGGTCTTGGTCTTGACCATTGCGGCACCTCCATCCATACAAAAAAGAAGCGGGGCCGAAACCCCACTTCTTTCAATTACAACTTCATTTGCAAGCAAACTATACCAATAGCTGCAGAAACGTGCAAGCACAGTACGAATCTGCAGGTCAGCGTGCGCACAGCTTCTCCACAAGAATAGGACAATTGACCGAAGGCACCTAGGCAGGTACATGCAAAACGAGGGACGACCCAACCGGATCGCCCCTCGTCTTTTATGCGTCAGCTAAGCGCGTAGCGCTTACTTGACCACCAAGTTGACCAGCTTGCCGGGCACGCAGATGGCCTTGACGACCGTCTTGCCCTCGAGCCACTTGGCGACAGCAGTCTCGGCGGCAGCCTGCATTTCCTCGTTGGAGGCATCGCGGGGCACGTCGACGCGGCCGCGGACCTTGCCGAGCACCTGGACCACGATCTGCACCGTGTCCTCGATGGACTCGGCCAGGTCGAACTCGGGCCAGGCGGCGGTGTAGGCGTTGCCCTCGCAGCCGAGCGCCTGGAAAAGGGCGCGAACAGGTCGCTGTTCGTCCGGCCCAGAACGGGCAGAGGGGCGGGACGTCTGGCGACATCCTTGGCCACGCGGTGAACGTCTGCCCGTCCCGGTCATACAGCACGCGGCCGGTCAGGCGCTCCGCCGCGTTGATCCATCCTCCATGACAGCCGAGATGGCACTTGAACTGGCCGCGGTCGGGTCGGAAGTCCTCGGTGCATTTGGCGATGGTACGGTGACGCGCCGGGCAGCTGCACGCCCACACTGGTCAGGCGCAGTTCTTTGACGCCACGTTGGCGTCGCCGGACTGGACGAGCTGCCACACGATACGCCAAGCGCGCTTGATGAAGCGGTTCTGGCGCCCTCGACGGCCTTGGGATCCCAGTCGAAGTCCTTCTCGGGCGGGGCGATAAACAGGATCGCCAGACGCATGGTGTCGGCACCGTAGGG
>VOFE01002094.1_pt1 | contig 34001 bp, 37 predicted proteins | sample 5384071 | NCBI WGS metagenome assembly VOFE01 (sample SAMN12384724, study PRJNA508395) | human gut metagenome | isolation source: healthy gut D | host: Homo sapiens
TATCCCTTATCGGACGACTGCTGGGAAGAGTTGATTCCGCGTGCGCGAGGGAAATCTACAGTCCACTTTGGTCTGACCATCCTCTGCGGCACAAACACTTCAATCGCCACTTTTGAACTTACACTCACTCCCTTTGAGGAGCACGAAAATAGGAGGAACCTGAAATGAGAAAATTTGTTGAACCTGATGTTGCTGATAATCCCCTGTACCATGATACCTGGAAACTGCTGAAAAAATACCGCGATGTGGTGTGGAGCCTGGAGCTTTCTGTCCAGCATGTCCGCACCAAGTTTGAGATTGAGTATGGTACCTCCATTGAGGAATTTCTGGATTCCGTCTATCTGGCTGGCGCTGATTTGGCCGGAAGCGACATCGAGCATCATGCCAAATGCATTGAACGCAGCCACAAAATGCTCAAGCTGCTGGATTCCGCAATCGAATTGCTGCGTACCAAGCACAAAAACGGTGAGGCATATTACTGGTTGCTGTACTACTCCTTCCTCTCGCCGCAGCAGCTCAAAAATGTTGAGGAAATTATCGAGACCCTGCGACCGCATATCCGCGACATCAGTTTCAGAACTTACTACCGCAAACGCCGGGAAGCCATTGAAGCCCTCAGTTCCGTTCTTTGGGGCTATACCTCCAAGGACAGTTTAGACATGCTGGAGCAGTTCTTCCCAGAGCCAAAATCATCTTCCGGACAATCGGGCAAATAATTGGCACAATTCGGGAACAAAATTGGCATGGTTCTGCTCTTTCAGTGTAAATACCGATGTGTTAAACTGAATATGCTCAAACTTGCACCCAAAACCGAACAGGACAGTAACGGCACCTTTCATCAGGGTGCTTTTTTGCTGCCCAGATGGCCGCCCGGCCATTTGAAAGCCCACATTTGTTTTGACAGGTGTGGGTTTTTGTTCCCTATTGAGCATCAAAAAATCATTCAGAATTGGAGGATCGCAAATTGAAGAAAACGAAAACCCCTCAAACTCCGCAGCTTCAGGAGCCGGATACCCAGTCCAAGCGCAGGCTTTCGCTGCCCAAAGTGGCTTACAGCGCCTTCCTGTGTGTGATGATGTCCATGATATTCTGCCAGCCGGCTTATGCGGCAACAGATGTATGGACCAAGGCCAAAGAGATCATGCAGGATGTATACACCCAAATCCTTGCCATCTCCACTATCGCCGCCATCGTCACTGCTTCGGTAGCCTTGCTGCTCATGAACTTCTCCCGTTCCGGACGGACGGTGGATGAAAAGCCGCGCCTGGCTCAAACGAATCTGTATCACCTGGGCTATCCTCAATGGCTTGGGCTTTATCATGGCGTATGTGACGCCGCTCTTTAGTGGCGGACAATGGACAGGCTGATTGACCGTCTGACTGCTCGCCGGAAAGGAGGCTTGCATTTATGGGCATTTTAGACGGCATAGTGGAATGGATCGCAGAACAGGTAATGGCCGGTCTTGATCTGGTGACCACATCGGTTTTGGGTGCGCTGGGCTGTGATATGGCTGTATTTCTGCGTTATTTTCCCGCAGCAGAGACTATGTACTCTGTTTTCGTGGCTCTGGCAATCGGGATCATCCTGCTCAACTGGGTCTGGCAGTTATTCAAAAACTTCGGTCTTGGCGCAGGTGTGGAAGCAGAAGACCCGGTAAAGCTGAGTATCCGTTCCGTTATTTTTATCCTGCTGACGCTCTTTTCAGATGAGATCGTCAATATTGTTCTTACCATCGGCGGCACCCCCTACCACTGGATCATGGAGTCCGACCTTCCTGCATTAAGCTTTGCAGACTTCAATTCCGTGATGCTGGTCATCATCGGTGTGTGTGCCAATGGGGCTGTGGCACTGATTACCTTGATTTTGGTTCTCATCCTGGCCTGGAACTACCTAAAACTTCTGTTCGAGGCAGCCGAACGGTATGTGCTGCTCGGTGTACTGGTCTACACGGCTCCTGTGGCTTTTTCTATGGGCGCCAGCCAGACCACAGCAAACATCTGGAAATCCTGGTGCCGGATGCTTGGCGGTCAAATTTTCCTATTGGTCATGAACGCCTGGTGCCTGCGCCTGTTCACAAGCATGGTGGGGTCCTTCCTTGCGAACCCGCTTTCGTTATAAGGAGGTCTTATCCTTGAAGAAACTCAAAAAATTTTTATTTGCGGCCTTTACAGTCGCAATTCTCTCCTGCCTGCTCTGCCAGCCGGCTTTTGCCGCTATCTCCGAAAGCGATGTGCAGGCTCAGGTAGACGCTGTGGGAAAAGAAGCCGTTTCCGGCAATGTGTTTATCTGGTTTCTCTGTGCTATCGGCTTTCTCAAAGTCGGTCAGAAAATCGATTCTTTCCTCTCCAGTCTTGGTGTCAATGTAGGACATACCGGCGGCAGCATGTTGGCTGAGGCTATGATTGCTGCCAGAGGCATCGGCGGCATCAAGAACTTTTCCAGTCACCACTTTGGCGGCGGGAGGAACAGCAGTTCCACCAATGTCAACGCAAACGGTGGTAAAGGCAGCGGCGGCTTTGGAGCAGGGTTTGCCAGCGGCGGTCTTGCTGGAGTGGTGAGCCGAAAAGTCACAAACAGCGCCATCAAAACAGCCACCACAACTCCCGGCTCCAAGCCCTCCGGTCTTGGCAGTCTTTTAGGCGATGCTGCAGCCGGAGGGATCGGCGGCCATATGTACGCTTCTTCCGTCAGTAAGGGCGGCAATTTTGCCAACAATGTAATCGGCAGCGTAGCCACTGGCAGTATCAGCCAAATGGGTTCCATTTCCGGTGAAAAAGCCGCCGAAGCCCTGCACTCTTACATGGGATACGCGGCACTGGAATCCGGAGCTGAAAATGTTCCGACCTTCCAGAATGTCGAAATCGGCGGCGGCCGCATCACCGGTACAGAAGTAACTGCAGAACATCCCGAAGGTATCTCCTTTGGTATGTACCACGCAGACCAATATGTTGCCCCGGAAGGCCAGTACACCACCGTTCATGCCGTGGATGGTACAGCATGGTATAAGCAGTACGCTGTGGATGCTGTTGACAAATCGCCCTATATGGCTCCTGACGGTTCTATCGCTTTCAACGAGTCCATTGTCAAAAAGCTGCCTCCATCCCCGAGGAGAAAGGACAAGATATAAATGCCAGAAGATCAGAAAAGCGGTTTTTCCGAAGCTGTGGAGACCGGCGCCTCCGCAGCGCATACCATCCGCGGTGCAATCAAAACCGGAAAAGCTATTTCCTCCGCTGCCAAAGGCGCTGCCGCAGGCGGTCCTTACGGTGCAGTTGCAGGCGCAGTGTGGGCAGGTCGGAAGCATATCGGAAAAATCATTGTGGCAGTCATTTCCCTGCTTATGCTGCCGGTATTATTTGTTCTCATGCTCCCCGGTCTTATTTTCGGCGGACTGACCAATGCCTTTTCGCCATCTGACCCCGAAATTCCGATTTTGAATAGCGAAACAGCGATTATTGAGAACGCCAACGAGATCACCTTTACCCTCAACGGCATCTTGGGCGAGGCACTGGATGATGTACTTGCCCGGATCGAAGCTGACTTTGCGGCATCGGGAGCCGACCATATGGAGGTCAAAAATGCTTATTCCGGCGGGCCTATTTATAACGCCAACCTGTTTATTTCTCAGTATTGTGCAGCCAAAGACAAGGATTTTGAAAGCATTTCTCTAAATGACCTTGCCGCCACCCTGCGGGAAAACAAGCAGCATCTATATTCCTACACCAGCAAGCAAGAGATTCGTGAGAGCACCGTGACCGATCCGGAGACTGGGGAAGAAACAACAGAGCCAGAAACATGGATGGTCTATACTGTCCGTTACAACGGTGAGTCCTATTTTTCTGATGTTGTATTCCAGCTTACCGATGACCAAAAGGAGCTTGCATCTGATTACGCTTCCAACCTAAGCCTGTTCTTGGGCGATGGTCTGCTGCAGAATCTGGAAGCGTGGACCGGAAACAGCATCACCTCTCTGGGCGATGTTACTTTCACCGATGGGATCACACCTGTTGTTTACTACAATCAGCTGGATGAACGCTATGCCGGTAAAGCCTATGGCACGGACAATATTGGCGGTTATGGCTGCGGCCCTACCGCTATGGCAATCGTGGTGTCCTCTCTGACAGACGATATGGTTGACCCTATGGAGATGGCCGAGTGGTCTTACAACAACGGCTACTGGTGTAAAAGCAGTGGTTCTTACCATGCACTGATACCTGCCGCCGCTGGGGAATGGGGGCTTCCGGTTTCCGGCTGTACCACTGCGGAACCACAGCGCATCACAGACGCACTGGCTAATGGTAAACTGGTAGTAGCAATCATGTCTGAAGGCCACTTTACCTCATCCGGTCACTTCATTGTCCTGCGTGGCGTAAAAGACGGCAAGATCATGGTGGCTGACCCTGCCAGTTACACACGGAGCGAACAGCTCTGGGATCTGTCCATTATCTTAAATGAGGCCAGCCGGCGCGCTGGAGCTGGCGGTCCGTTCTGGATTATCGGCTGATGTGCCCGCCCGGCTTCGGAAACGAGGTTAATCATGAATCATAAAATAGACCGAGATACCTACATAATACCACCGAATTTCATCGAGTCAGGCACCTTCTTCGGTGGTATGTTCAAAGCCCGAAATGTGATTGAAGCCGGCATCCTGGCATTTGCCATTGGTGTGCCGGTTTTTCATTGCTTCCTCTTGGCCTGACTGCCCGTATCATCGCTTTGTGCCTGACCGCACTGCCAGCAGCATTGGTGGCGCTTATCGGAATTTCCGGTGAGAGCTTTTCCTCTTTTCTGCTGATTTTCATAAAGTACCTGCGAAACCGCCGCATTGTAGGCGGTAACAGCGCAGAAGATGCGGTTCCGGCGGCAGAGCATGGCGGCAAGCATATTAAAAAGAAGGTACACAAGCCCGACAAGGCTCCCAGACGGTCACGGCGCTCCGGCAGAGAGGATTTCCCAGCGGAGTTTGATGAAGTTCGTAGCTACGAGATCCGCCAAAAACTCCGTCCTGTGAAAAAGCAGAAGCCTGCCAAGGAGAAGAAAGCCGCCAAGCAAAAAAAAGAAGGTCTCCAAGGAGCGCAAAGTAAAACGCCCTATCCGCACCCAGGAGCCGAAGCCCGCCTGCCTTAACCCGGTAGCAGATTATCTGCCGATTTCCAAAATTGAAAACGGCATCATCTACACGAAGGACCACCGCTATGTCAAGGTCGTCGAGGTAGTACCCATCAATTTTATGCTGCGCAGCGCCCAGGAACAGCGGAACATCATCTATTCCTTTGTATCCTACTTGAAAATCAGCCCCATCAAGCTGCAAATCAAGGTACTGACACGTCGGGCAGAGATCAACCGCCATCTGGATACCGTTCGGAAGGAGATGGAACAGGAGACCAATGAACAGTGTCTGCTCATGCAGGAAGACTACCTCCAGTTCGTTCAGCAGATCGGTTCCCGTGAGGCAATTACCCGACGTTTCTTCCTGATTTTTGAATATGAGCCGTGGAGCAACACCAAGCGCTCTGATGAAGAAGGCGAGGCAATCAATGCCCTGCAAAGTGCAGTCCATACTGCTACCAACTACCTCCGTCAGTGCGGTAACGAGGTCATCGTTCCGGAAAACTGGGATGAGTTCACCGTAGATGTCCTCTATAACCTGCTCTGCAGAAATGAAAGTGCTGTAAAGCCGCTCTCCGTCCGGGCACAGGAGGTTGTGGCTGAGTACCTTGCCAAAGGGCGCGACAGTGAGATCGACCATATCCCTGCCACCGAATTCTGTGCGCCAAAAAGCATTGACTTCACGCATGGTCACCATATCTGCATTGACGGTCTGTATTATGCTTATTTGCTGGTGCCCTCTGATGGCTACAAAACGCAGGTTCCAGCCGGCTGGCTCAGTCTTATCGTCAATGCCGGTGACGGGATCGATATGGATATGTTCCTCTCCCGTCAGCCCAAAGAAACCATCATCCAGAAAGTCGGACAGCAGCTGCGTATCAACCGTTCCAAAATCAAGGACGCCAGCGACACCAACACCGACTTTGATGACATTGATGGCGCTATCCGAAGCGGGTACTTTCTCAAAGAGGGCCTTGCCAACAACGAGGACTTCTACTACTTGAATCTGCTGATTACCATTACTGCCTCCAACGAGGAAGATTTGGAATGGAAGGTCAGCGAGATGAAAAAAGCTCCTGCTCTCACAAGACATGAACGCCTGCACCTGCCATTTTCGGGAGGAACAGGCGTTTTTATCTGCCCTGCCATTGGTGGCAATGGAAAAGAAACTGTATGAGCGCGGTAAACGCAACCTGCTGACAGGCGGTGCGGCAAGCTGTTATCCCTTTACCTCCTATGAGATGTGTGATGATAACGGTATCCTGCTGGGCGTCAACAAGTACAACAGCTCCCTTATTATCGTGGACATCTTCAATTCTGCGGTCTATAAGAACGCCAATATGTCGATCCTTGGCACGAGCGGAGCCGGCAAAACTTTTACCATGCAGTTGATGGCGCTGCGAATGAGGCGGAAAAATATCCCCATTTTCATTGTTGCGCCCCTAAAAGGCCATGAATTCCATCGCGCCTGCTCCAATGTGGGCGGCTCCTTTATCCAGATTTCACCGGCCAGTCCCCACTGCATCAATGTTATGGAGATTCGGCGGGTAGACCGCTCGGTGAATGAAATTCTGGACGGTCCAGGCATTCAGTTATCTGAACTTGCAGCAAAGATCCAGCAGCTCCACATATTTTTCAGTCTGCTGATCCCCGATATGTCTCACGAAGAACGACAGCTTTTGGACGAAGCCCTTGTTCGTACCTATAACACAAAAGGCATCACTCATGATAATGCCTCTTTGGAAGACCCTGCACAGCCCGGCCAGTACCGTGAAATGCCGGTGCTTGGTGACCTGTACGAAATTTTGAAAACCTCCAAGGAAACGATGCGCATGGCCCACATTCTAAACCGTCTGGTAAACGGCAGCGCCAGCACCTTCAATAAGCAGACCAATGTTCGGCTCGACAACAAGTACACTGTTTTGGATATTTCCTCCCTCACGGGAGATCTGCTCACCGTAGGTATGTTTGTGGCGCTGGACTTTGTTTGGGACAGAGCCAAAGCCGACCGTACAGAAGAAAAAGCCATCTTCATCGATGAGTGCTGGCAGCTTCTATCCGGCGCCGGTGCTGCTGGTGTAAGATTGGCTGGCGATTTCCTTTTGGAAATTGCCAAAACCATACGCGGTTACGGCGGCGCCTCGATTTTTGCAAGCCAGGATCTTGCCGATTTCTTTGACCTTGACGGCGGCAGATTTGGTAAGGGCATCATCAACAACTCCAAGACCAAGATCATTCTGAATCTGGAGGACGACGAAGCCCAGCGGGTACAGGAAGCCCTGCACCTGTCCGATGCTGAAACAATGGAGATCACTCACTTTGAAAGAGGTCACGGTCTGATTTCTACCAATAACAACAATATTATGGTGGAGTTCAAAGCCAGCCCTCTGGAAAAGGATCTGATTACTACCGACCGCCGCGAGCTGCGTGAAATCGTAGAGCGAAAACGCCGTGAACAATCCACATCTGCCGAACAGCAGATATAACAATTTGAAGAGCGAGGTGATTCCCATGTGCAACTTTCCTGCCAGACGCCGCTATGCGTCTGCTTTGCGTCTGCATTACGCCTAAAAGCCAGTTTTGCCAACCAGATCATCTTTTGGCTTACACTGACTGGCTTTCCTTCCTATTTTAATGCGTCTTGAATACGCCTATATTACGCCATTGGAGGTGATACCCATGAAGACCAGGGCTGAAATCTATGGAAATGAAGCTGCGGCTCTGCTGCGGATCGTCACGATGTATCCCGGTCTCAATATGCAGCAGCTTCTTTGCTTTCACCCTGGCAAAGAAGAAATCATCAAGACCCTGCTCTCCCATCTACAAAAGCAGGGCCGTATTTTTCAAACTGATACAGGCGGTTACTTTCCGTCTGGTTGGGCAGCAAAATCAGACAACTCCCTGATACGGGCTGCCTGGGTACTCTTGGATTTTATCGGGCAGGTGGAATACCATGCTCCCGGTGATTTTCCGGTCAAGCTTATCTTCTTTGCAAACGGTGAACTATACGAAATCGTCTACGCAGCTTCCGGCCAGGAGGCCCTGATCAACCATGCGCTTCGGGATGACCGCAGCGGTGGACGCCGCATCATTTTGGTCGATAATCCGGAAGACATTCGCCGCATTGACTGCCCTGGCATTTCCGGTTTCTGCACCGTGGATGCAGCGGGCCAGGTGCATTACTTTAAGAAAACAGGAGGAACTTGATTGGAACGAAAAATCATCTCACACCGGATTGGAAGCATTCTTGATGATATATCCCGTTTGAGCAATGCTCTTTACGCGATGGATACCACGGATATTCAGCGCTATCCGGACAACTATGAAGTCTTATCCACTGATGCCGCCCTGCGGGCAGAGAAAATTGCCTGCAGGCTGCGGCATTTGATATATTCCAGCACCACCATCCGCAAAGGCGATTACCTGACATCCGCCGGTATTGTACACGGAATTGAGGTTGTCTATGAGGACGGTGTACTGGAGGTCACCCTGCCTGGTCTGCTCCCAAAACGCAAGCAGAGGCAAAACACTGAGTTTCTGCTCGACCCGTTCTACTTCTCATTGGAGCAATACGCCAAAGAGCATCCCATGCCCCGCTTCAGCGATTGTGTGGTGTGCTTTACGCAGGTTTATGACCAGTGCCTTCCCACCCGGCGTATCCGTGACTACGACAATCTGGAAGAAAAGCAGCTTCTGGATGTCCTCTCCACCTTCGTCATGGCTGACGATACCGGCCTGCTCTGCGATGCCTACAACACCGCTGCGCTGGGCGAAAAGGACTGTACCAGAATCAGTGTCATGGAAAAAAGCGGTTTCCCGCCTGGCTTGCTGAGCATGAAAACACCCTAAAATCCATCTCGGATTTTTGAGCATTTTCAGCCATTGCTTGTCCGACCTGCCGCAACATCGTATTTCGCCCCGGATTTCGGGGCTTTTTTTCTGTCGTTACACCACGGATTTTTACCGAAGTTCCTTGCAGTCTCGGTAAAAGCCACACACCACAAGGAGGTGATCACTTGGGAAATTCCCACAGCCAGACACGATGGCGTACAGGCTTCTCTCTCTGACTGCCATCTCCGGCGAGTTCCCCACAGACCAGCTTAACAGACTTCCCGGCAGTCCATATTATCTGGAGTCTGTTGTCACTGCACTGAAAAAAGACGGGCTGCTGCGTACCTATTACCGGGATAAACTGCGCGGCTACCGTCTGGGGCCGCGAGCCAAAGCCACTCTGCTGGAAAGCCGGCCGGACAGGTTTGCCAGCTACCTGACAGGAGATACCGACACCAACCGTTTGAAATGCGAAATTGACCGAAGACTCCGGCTACACCGCCTGGCAGAAACCTATGTGACCATGGATAATGCGGGTGTATGTGTGTATCGGGATGAAAAACCGGCAATTTTTGCGCCGGATGGTTACGCTGGCGGCAGGATTGTCTATCCTGCTTTTTTCAGTTCCAGAGAAGTGAAAGAAATGGGGATCGACACCACGAAGATCCGCAGTTCCCGCTCCACTGGAATACTCCTTGCGCCCTCCGGCATCTTCGTGACCTACAACAGCAGCAGCGCCCTGATGAAGTGGCGCTACAAATCGGAAATGCGGGTCAAGGCATTGATTTGGAGCGTAATCTGCCAACAGCGCCTGGCCCCACAGTTTCGCCATGAGGATGTTCATGGACTGATTCTGGGCAACAGCATGGATCTGGCTTACCAGATTTTGACCAGCACCGGAGGACGCAAACATGATTTCTTCATGCTGGATGGCAGCTATGAGCATTTTCTTTATCTTACCAACAACCATCAGGGGGAGGTGATACTTGCACTGCTGTGCGACCCTGTGAAAACTGCGGAGCTGGACCGCATTCTGCTCCAAGGTCTTACTGCGAGGCAGCCCGGACTGGCTATTGAGCATGACGGTGTTTCACCGGATGGCTCACCAGTCCTGTTTGGCTATTTCTGCGATCTGCCCCGTATCGCACGCTTCAACACCTCCCTCGAACTATCCGAGCGCCCAGGCACACTGATCTGTTTTGACTTCCAGGCAGAGGTACTTCGCAGCTACTGTGGTTCCCGGGTGCGCTTCCAGACCATTGATTTCACAAAATTCGAGGGGAGGTTGTTCCCATAAACAAGAAAAAACTGATCGTAAGCCTGATTGCAGCGCCCTTTGCCATTCTTGCGATTCTATACGCAGGCGGCTTTCTGGCACAGCTTTTGGGTAACTATGCAACCTGGAAACAGGGCGGCGGTATTCCCGGCGACGGTACTTCACCGCTGGCCGCTTCGCCCGACTTCCTTCTCTGCCTTTCCTCTGTGCTCAGACCGCCTTATGGCGTGTATGGCATTTTGATCTGCATTGGCTTGTTAGCAGTGCTGCTCATCATGGTCATGCGCATGGGATATGGTGATGCCGGTGAGTATGATGAAGACCGCAATTTCTCCTACTCCGCCAAAGGCACTTATGGCACCTCCGGCTGGATGTCCCGCAAAGAAATGTCCGGCGTACTGGATCTGGTGCCCGATCTGCGCAAACACAAGGGTGTTGTACTGGGTATGCTGGATGGCAAAGCAGTCTGCATACCGGAAGATACCAGAATCAACAGTAATCTGGCAGTCTACGGCGCCAGTGGTTCCATGAAAACCCGTTCGTTTTGTATGAACCGTATCCTTCAGGCCACTGTCCGAGGTGAAAATGGCGCCGGAGAATCGTTGATCATCTGCGATCCCAAATCGGAATTGTACGAGAAGTCAAGCGAATTTCTCCGCAGCCGGGGCTATTGTGTCAAGGTATTCAACCTCGTTTCGCCTGAAAACTCAGATTCCTGGTGTTGCCTTGCCGAAGTTGAGGGACAGGAACTAATGGCCCAGCTTTTTGTAGATGTCATCATCAAGAACACCACGAACAACGGCAAGAGCGACCATTTCTGGGATGCCTGTGAGATGAATCTGCTCAAGGCCTTGGTACTGTATGTGGATCAAGGCTATGCGGAAGAAAACCGCAACATTGGCGAAGTCTACCGGCTGCTGACTCTCAATGGGGAATCCCAACTTGACACATTGTTCGAGGCGCTTCCTTCCACGCACCCTGCCAAAGCACCCTACAGCCTGTTCAAGCAGGCCAGCGACACAGTGCGAAGCGGCGTGATTATCGGTCTGGGCAGCCGCCTGCAGGTATTCCAGTCTGAGCTGATCAAAAAAATTACCGCTAAGAATGAGATCGATCTGGAGCTTCCGGGTCAGCAGCCCTGTGCCTACTTCCTCGTTACCAGCGACCAGGACAGCACCTTTGATTTTCTGGCCTCGCTGTTTCTATCTTTCTGCTTCATCAAACTGGTGCGATATGCAGACCACAACTGCGAGGGCGGCAAACTGCCTGTGCCTGTCCATATCCTTGGGGAAGAACTGACAGCGTGCGGCACGATCCCCGACCTCTCCCGCCGGCTCAGCGTAATACGCTCCCGGAATATCTCCATGTCCTGTGTGTTCCAAAATCTCGCAGGATTGCAGAACCGATACCCGCAGAATTTGTGGCAGGAGATCATTGGAAACTGTGACGCGCAGTTGTTTTTAGGCTGTACAGACCAGCTTACTGCCGAATTTATTTCTGCCAGGACAGGGCTTGCCTCCGTAGCAGTATCCAGTAAGTCCAAACAGCTGGGCACCTGGCGTATCTCCAACTATACACCGGAGTTTCGTGAGACCTCTGGTGTTGGAAAACGCCCTGTACTTACTCCTGATGAAGTCCTGCGGCTCCCGCTGGATCAGGCGCTCATCATCATCCGTGGCAAGAAGGTTCTGCAGGTAGACAAAATGGATTACTCCAAACACCCGGAAGCCAAGTACCTGCGTTCCTGCAAAGCATCTGCCCATGTACCGGAATGGCGCCGCTTGGAAGAAGAAGCCGCCAAAACACCGCAGCCCGCGCCGAAACCGGCTCCTGCAGCAAAGAAGCCGGCAAAGCGCAAAGCCACCAAACCGGCATCCCCCACGGATAAATCACCCAAAGAGGCTCCGGCCCCCAAATCTGCCGGTACGCCGGAAGGCATTATGACCACAGACAAGGATTCCATCCTGTCTTAAACAAAACTATCAAATTCATAGGAGGTTTTAATCTATGGCAACCAAGAAAAAAGAACTTCTGGAACAGGAGGCTCCTGTTACCGAAACCGTTATGTCGGAAACCGAAACTCTGCTGGTCGATACCGCTCAACCTGAATCCCTTCCTGCTGACGCTGGCGATGGTCTGGATTTGAACGAACTGCTGGGGCTGATGGATCAGCCCCAGCAGGACACCTCTGGCGAAGATATGAATGAAGATCCCCTTCCTGAACTCACCGAGGAGGAAATGTTCGGGGATGCGCCTGCTGAAACAGACGATCAAAGCGCTGCTCCCACTGATATGCCGGAAGACTCTGATGTGCAGCCGCCTGATGTTTACGAAGATAACGCCGACGCTTTGCAGGAACCCCCTGCATCTCCCAAGCCCAAGCGTACCAGCCGAAAGAAGAAAGAAGCTGCTGCTCCTGAAGAACCTGTCTCAGAGGAAGTTCCTACCGAAACAACAGAGTCGGCGGATACAGCCGACTCTATTCTTGATACGGAGGAACCTGCTGTGGAGCCTGACGTTCCTGCCGTGGAAGAAGCTGCCGCTCCTGCCCCCACTCCTTCTCCTCCCCGGCGCCAGCCCCGCCCCCAGCGCGGCGAGGCTCCCGTCCTTACCATCCGCAACCGGGATGATGTCGAGACTGCCGAAGACCGAGATGATGTAATCTGGCATGAGATCCATAATGCCTACCGTACCCGCAAGATCATCACCGGCAAGCTGGGCGGCATTGAACAGCTGGACAACCGCAAGACAGTGGCAGTTGTGGATTACAAGGGGTTCCGTGTCATTATCCCTATCAAGGAAATGATGATCAATCTGGGCCGCAGCCCTTCCGGTCAGGAATATACCGACCTTATGCTGCGCCAAAATAAGATCCTTGGCAACATGCTGGGTGCTGACATTGACTTCATCGTGCGTGGTATCGACTCCAAAACTCGCAGCGTAGTTGCCAGCCGCAAGGAGGCCATGCTGCGCAAACGCCAGATTTTCTATCTGGATACGGATGCTGCCGGTATGTACCGTGTCTATGAGGGCCGCATCGTCCAGGCGCGTGTGATTGCAGTGGCTGAAAAGGTTGTGCGCGTGGAAGTTTTCGGCGTTGAAACCTCCATCCTTGCCCGTGACCTTGCCTGGGACTGGATCGGTGACGCCCATGAGCGTTTTTCCGTAGGCGATGAGGTTCTGGTCCGTATTCTCAGCGTGCGGCGCAACAGTCTGGAGGACTTGGGCATCAAGGCTGACATCAAGAGTATTTCCGAGAATACCGACAGGGACAACCTGCAGAAGTGCCGTATCCAGGGCAAGTATGCCGGCCGTGTCACAGATGTCCACAAGGGCGTTGTCTATGTGCGCCTCTCCAACGGCGTCAATGCGGTAGCCCATTCCTGCTATGACTACCGGATGCCCGGCAAAAAGGACGATGTATCTTTTGCCGTCACCCGTCTGGATATGGAGCGGGGTGTGGCCGTAGGTATTATCACCCGGATCATCCGTCAGAACCTGTAAGCAAAGTGCCTGGGAAGCAGCGGCGAACTGTTTCCCAGGCTTGCTTTTTATCATTACCGAAACTCCCACCGCATATCCTCTCCACACGACTGTTCTCTTAAATCCTCTATATAGATTTTTATTTTTCGTTTGCGTTGATTTTTCACAAAAATGCGGATATAATATATTATAGCAAGGATTTAGGAGGTTGTTTTATGCTGATTCAGTTTCGTGTAGAGAACTTTCTCTCTATCAAAGATAATGTCGTGTTATCCCTGCTTGCCAGTAAGGATAACGAACATCCGGAACACCTGATTGTGGACGGAAACAAAAAGCATTTGAAGTCTGCCGTGATTTACGGAGCCAATGCTTCCGGGAAGTCCAATGTCCTTCATGCATTCTGGTTCATGGTAAATTATGTGCTGACTTCGCATAACCAGCAGCTCCACAAAGCCATCGAACGTTCGCCTTTCAAGTTTGACCGTGAAACACCCGTCCGCCCCAGCAGCTTTGAGGTCATCTTCACCGCAAATGGCATCCGATATGCGTATGGCTTTTTTCTGTAACAGACAAAGTTGTTATTGAAGAATACCTGTATTACTATCCCAATGGCAGGCAGGCACTCATTTTTGAGCGAAAAGACACAAAAGATTTTCGCTTTACCGTTGATGTCGATGAACAAAATACTCTCAAGGATCGCACTTCGCCTAACAAGCTCTATCTGTCTGTCGCATCAAACTGGAGCTATTCCAAAGTGATTCCGGTTCTGGAATGGTTTGCTTCCTGCCAGATCATCACGAAAAATTCTGTTGCAGACGCCTACGGCCTTGAAGCAGAACAGCTCAAAGACGATGGCTACCGGCATGTGATCGCCTCTATGCTGCGTGTTGCAGATTTTGGCATACAGTCCCTTCAAATGCGTGATACAGAACCCGCTCCTTCTCAGCGTAATGATATCTTTACCAATATCGAGGCCATTCACACGGTACAGGATACAGAGGGAAATACTTCTTCCTACGCGCTGAACATGGCAGAGGAATCTGATGGCACCAACAGTTATTTCAAACTGATCGGTGTTGTAAAAAAGGTGCTGGATGAAGGAACGCTTCTTGTCGCTGACGAGATGGACGCTCATCTGCATCCCCTCCTGACAAAGCATCTGGTCTCGCTTTTTAACAGCGTGGAGTTCAATCCAAATGGAGGCCAGTTGATTTTCACATCACACAACACCAATCTTCTTGACTTGGATGTGCTGAGGAGAGATCAGATCTGGTTCACCGAAAAAGACGAGCAAACAGCGGCTACCGATCTGTTCTCCCTTTACGATTTTTCCATCCGCAAGGATGCCAAGGTGGAGAAAGGCTATCTGATTGGCCGTTATGGTGCAATCCCCTTTATCAAGGGAGGGCTGTAAAATGGCACGTGGAAAAATTGAAAAGCGTGGACAGCGACGCAGAAAAATAAAACCTGTCATTCTGATTGTGACGGAGGGCTCTCAAACTGAGCCTAAGTATTTTGAACACTACCGCAACCGTCAGACAAACATTGATATTCGTGTGGTCGGCAGCCGTACCAGCGGAGGTGAAACTGATTACCTCAGCCTGATCCGGAAAGCCGTGGAATATCAGAACAAAAATCAGATTTCCGTATCAGAGGGAGACTCTGTATGGGTAGTTGCAGACGGCGATGTGAACTACAACAACCCTGACCCCATCACTGCAAAGGACAATCTGCTCTCCAAGGCAAGGAAAATGGCAGATGCGAAGGGGATTCAGATTGCACTCTCCAATCCCTGCTTTGAATTTTGGTATCTGTTGCATTTCCAGTACACAACCAAATTTTTCAAAGATTACCCTGCAGTGAAAAACGCATTGACCACTTATCTCCCTGATTATGAGAAAGCTGGCGATGTATATAACCAGTTAGCAGAGCATACAGCCATTGCGATTCAGAACGCCAAACGTGTAGAGCAATACCATCTTCAAAATGACAGCAGCAAACCGTTTGGAATTGCTGTCAATCCATTTACCGACATCTATCAGCTGGTGGAATCACTGCTGTAATGTTGCAAAGAAACATGGTTGGCACAAAATTGTCTCTACATTGGCACAGTCCTGCCCTTTCGCCGTAAATCCATATCTGTTATACTTGGTACAGTCAAAACTTTGCATAGCAGCCGCTCCGGTTTGGAGCGGCTGTTTTCAATTTCAGTAAAGGTGGTGGTTTCTATTCTCTTTCAAAAAGCCCGGAAGGTGCTGAACAACGAGCGGGGCGAGGCCAACTATTTCAGTACGGTGGTCTTTATCTTCATCGCTGTCCTGCTGCTGGCCTTCATTATTGACCTGTTCAGCATCATTTCCACCAAGCAGGAACTTGACCATGCCGCCGATCAGATGGTCAAACAGATCCAGCTTTCCGGCGGCGTCAACAGTGAGACCGATGAACTGTTTGAATTTTTGAGTTCTCAGATCGAGGGAGCCGAAAATATTTCCTACTCCATTGACGCTACCTACACATCACCCAGGCCATCCGGTATGACAAATGCCATCCAGTTGGGCACCCCCTTCTTCATTACTATCGAGGGAGATGCTAAACTGGGCGGGTTCTGGAATTTTGACCTGGTAAACATTACAGTGGTTGCCCGCGGCAGCGGCGTCAGTGAGCACTACTGGAAGTGAGGTGACCTATGAAACGCATATTCCTGCGACTGAAACAGCCGCTGCGAAACGAACGGGGCGAGATCACCTTTTTCGCCTGCTTTTTTGTGGTAGGCATCGTGATGCTGATTTCCTTCCTGCTCCTGTACGCTTCCATACGGATCACCTGTATCAACATCCGCAACGGCGCTAAAATGGAGTTAAATAACCTTAGCGGCACGATTTATGCAGATACCTACCGTTCCCAGCGTGAAACTAACTTTGAAGAGTACCTAAATACCCTTTACTCCAGCAGTGACTATACCGACATGCTGGAGGCTACAGTGGCAGGCGGCCTGGACTCCAAGATTCCGCTTTCAACGGAGGATTACAAGGTTTCCGACATCAGCCTGGAGTTCAATGTAGAGGATGGACGGGTTGAGTACATCTTTTACTGTGACGTGGAGTTTTATGTGCGGATGTTCGGCCACAGTTATCCGGCTATCACCCAACGGGTAGAGCTGACAGGCTACCACAACACAAAATTCTAACAATACTGTTGAAAGCCCAGCACATTCTACCGTATAGGCTTTATATAACAGCAAAAAAGGAGTGTATGTAAAATATGAAGAAGTTTTTCCAATCCAAAGGCTTTATTGTTTCCTCGCTGGCTCTCCTCTGCATCACTATTCTGGGTGTCTGCTGGTTCGTAAGCCGCGACCGTACCGGAGATTTTAGACCGGATGAATCCCCACCCAGCAGCGTCACCGGCGATTGGTCAGATGGTGGCACACAGACAGATGGTGATAATGGAGCAGATGCTTATGCTCCCGGCCAGTCCACAGATGCCGAAGAAGAATATCCCAAAGTAACCTCCCAAACGGAGGATGAGGTTGTGATCGACTTCACCGATACTGAAAAGTTTGAAGAAACGCCTCCTCCGGTGCCGGAAGGTAAGACCGAAATCAAAGATCCTGGTCAGGAGCATACCGTCAATCCCGACCCGTCAGTTCCGGAGGTTACTGCCCCGCCCGCCGAGCAAGCGCCGCCCAGCAATGAGCCGGTTCCAGGCTCCAGCAACGGAAATGGAGCTGTATATGATCCGGTGTTTGGCTGGGTTGTTCCCGGCAATGTACAGCAGTCCACCGGTGACAGCGATGGAGATCTGAACAAACAGGTCGGCAATATGGGCTGATTTACTACAACTGAATATGGCACTACTTGGCCGTCACAGGATTGTGGCGGCCTTCCTATTTTCAAAAGGAATGGAGCGTGATGTATTTGAAACGACTTCTCGCCTTCCTATGCTGCTTTACCCTTGTTTTCTGTCTATTCCCCTCCTCTGCCTTTGCAACGGGCGGAAACGGAAACATAGATGGCGGCGGTGGCAGCATGGGTCACGGCACAAGCAGCAACTTCTGGAATTCAGGCAATGATGGTGTCCGCATTACTGTTGTTGACGCATCCAGCGGAACTGCCGTATCTTCTCCGCTGGACTTTTCAAACCGGACGCAGAAGACCAGTCTTCTCCACTTTGGGAAAGTCAACAAACTGCAATACCTGGGCGGCGCCGGCCTCTCCCTCCAGTCCGGCGTTGCCTATTCCTGCATTAGACCTACGCAATCTATGCCCACAATCGTCAGCAGCAAGGGGCAGAGCAACATCGAAGCCATCAAACGGTATTTCTGTTCTGAATATGCGTGCATGATGGTCGCTCAGGCAGCCGGAGTCGATTATGAGCGGATGATTGCCGGCGAGTACAAGCTGCTGATCGAGCCCATTGCCTATTTCACGCACAACGGCCAGTATTACTGTATGACAGCTACTGAAGCCGGCCTGTATGATCAGATGTCCGGCGGCAATCTGCGGAAAACCATGACCTCGCTTACCCATAAAAATCTGCCGCTGTCAATGTTCCTGGAATTCAGCGACCTTGGCATCTCCGCCTGGACAGGCAGCACCACTGGAAAGCAGAACAATTCCGACATCATCAGCACCCTCGGCGTTGGTATTGTCTGGTTTGATGAAGCTCCGCCGGAAGGAGAAATTGAGGCCCCTGATGTCGAATACCGAGTAGATACGGATGTGATTACCGCCGTCACACTGCGGACAGATCAGGATCTGACGCCGGATAATCCGGCATCGGTTACCTTCCATATCCTCGGCACCACCTACCGGGTCAATGATATAGTGATCCCAGCCGGTGACAGTCAGGTAGTCTGGGTCAAATGGCATACCCCCTCCACCCCGCAGACCGTGACCATTACGGTATCTGTCAGCGGCGCCTATACCGCTCAGGATACCTTTGTTGCAAAGATCGTGGATCTGAATGAGCACATTCCGCCTGACCCTGTGGCAACCGACACCAATCCCGGCTACTCTGTGCCGCCCCTGCCCAATGAAACGCAGAAGCTCACTGCCAACTGGGGCGTCTGGAGCTGCTACTGGGTGCCTGTATGGGTATGGTGCGACCACGGTGAAGATGGCGGGCACTGGGTCGATGAAGGGTATTGGGAATACGAATATACGGGCTACTCCGCTTCCATCAGCGGCGAGATGTCTCTAATGCCAGACGATATTGTACCCACAGCATCCGGCAAGACGATGAAAAGCGGGTACGGCGTTAAAACCGAAGTGCGGGCAACGCTGTCCACAGATGCCCCGACCAGCCACATTACTTATCCCCAAACTGCTTTTTCCGTATTTCCTGAGTTCCAGTATCAGACCTATCTGCGGCTTCTGCAGCGTTCCGGCGGCCAAAGTGCAAAATTCATCTTCAAGCCCAACGAGTTTTCCACCTATGACCGGACAGTGCATTTCACACCGCTGTGGTTCCCCGATGCCACCGACTACACCATCTATACACAGGTGTGGGATACCTGGACTCCTGACGGCATGTTATCCATCAACCTAAATGACTATGTTTCAATCCAAGGGAGCCTTTATGATGACTGGTATACCAATCGAGAATAGCCTCTGGACAGCTTACCTGCTTACCATATTTTTTGTGGTGGCCGGCTTTGCTGTCTACGATGTGCTTTACAGACGGGTGCCTGACCGGGCACTCGTCTTTTTTATCCCCTTAGCTGCCCTGGCGCCGGTCCTGCAGGGGTATTTCCTGTTAAATCATGGGCTCCCGCCGCTCTTCCTCTGGCCGGTCGCTACCCATGCCCTGGTAGGTGCCCTGCTCGGCTTTTGTATTCCATTGGCAGCTGCACTGGCAACAAACAGCACTGGTCTGGGCGGCGGGGATATCAAGTTCTGCGGGATATTAGGGCTGGTCTATGGTCCTTCCGGCATGGCGCTGGTCTTTCTGACTGCCGCTGTTACCGCAATGCCTGTGATCTTTCTTCTCAGGCGGCTTTATCGAACTGGGCAGCCCCTTGCTATCCCGTTCCTGCCATTTCTCGCCTGTGGCTGCTGTACAGCGACCCTGGCCCAACTATTTTTAAGATAGGAGACAACGCTTATGAAACTGAATAACCGATTCATCTTCGGGATCCTCTCTCTGCTGTTGGCGGCAGTTATCGCCTTTGTGGCACTTCCAACCATCGCCCGTCAGACCAATGGAAAAGAGGAAATCGTCCGTATCACCCAGCCGGTATTGAAAGGCGAGCAAATCTCGTCAGAAAATGCCGAGGTGGTTGAGGTAGGCGGCTATAACCTCCCCTCCAACATCGCCCATCAGCTCTCCGATGTAAATGGTCTTTACGCTACCGCCGACTTGGCTGTAGGTGACTATATCCTTACCAGCAAGATCAGCTCTGTACCGGTTTCGTCCGATGTGGCGCTCAACAGCATCCCTTCCGGTAAGGTTGCTATCTCGCTGACCGTCAAAACACTTGCTTCCGGCCTCTCTGACAAGCTTCAGCCCGGTGACATCATCCGTATTTACCACTTTCTTGATACGGCCGCCGAAGTACCGGAACTGCGTTTTGTCAAAGTATTGTCCGTCACCGACTCAGACGGCATCAATGTGGATAATGCCAAGGAGCCCACGGAGGATGAAGAAAAGCAGCAGTCAGCCACCATCACTGTGCTGGCAAGCCCTGAACAGGCGAAGATCATTACCGGTCTTGAAAATGACGGCGTAGCTCATGTGGCTCTTATCTCCCGCAACAATGACAAACTGGCAGATGAGCTGCTTGCCGAGCAGGATAAGACTCTGCAGGAAATCTACTTCCCCGAAACTTTGATTGAGGAAGAAGCTGCAGATGCGGAAAATTCTGATGTTGAAAGTGAACCCCAGGAAACGGAAAATGCAGAGACTGCACAATCCACTAATGAAACTGCACCCTCGGCAGAATAATCAAATCAAGGAAGGAGGATCTTCGTTATGGGTAAAGTTATCACCGTCTGGGGAAGCCCCGGCAGCGGCAAATCCATGTTCTGCTGTATTCTGGCAAAAGCCCTGACCCGGGACAAGCGGAAAGCCATCATTATCAATGCCGATATGAATGTCCCTATGCTGCCGGTCTGGCTGCCGGAGCAGATCATCCAGACCAATACCTCTATCGGCCAGGTTTTGAGCAGTGTGGAGATTGATACATCTCTGGTTGCCAGTCATGTGACAGTGCTGAAAAACTATCCCTTCATTGGGATGATGGGCTATGCGGCAGGAGAAAACCCGCTGAGCTACCCGGAGGTCAAATATACCATGGTACTGCAGCTCATTCATGCTGCCGCCAAACTGGTAGATTTCGTCATTCTGGACTGCAGCACCAGCATGACCAATGTGTTCACTCCCGCCGCCATTGAAGCCGGCGATGTGGTCATCCGTATCCTCACCCCGGACCTAAAGGGCATCAACTACCTGAAAGCCCATCAGCCTCTGCTTGTGGACGAGCGCTTCCGGTTTTCTGAGCATATGACATTCGCCGGTCTGGCCCGTCCCTTCCACGCCTTGGATGAAATGGGCTATATCATTGGCGGGTTTGACGGCCTGCTTCCCTACAGTAAGGAGATCGACCGCTGTGCTACCGAAGGCGGTATGTTCAAGGCTATCACCTACTGTAACCCCAAATACACTGCTTCACTGAACAAGGTACTGGAAATTCTGGAGCAAATGGAACTGGCCGAGCAGTCAGAGGAGGATGCGGCGTATGAATGTGAGGAGGATGCCGATGAGTAATTTGAATGATATATTCTTCACACCGGCCGCCAATCAGGAGCTGACCTATGACCAGATACTGGAGGATGTACAGCGGTATTTTGCCGAAAACCATGCCTCCACCATTGCCGAAGCTGGGGAAGGCAATGCAGAGCGTGCCACAAGCCTGCTGAAAGAACTGATGGAACACTACATTGTCAAGCGCAAATATGCCCTTGACGGGCTCTCTACAAAAGAACTGTGTTCCAAGCTCTATGAAGACATGGCCGGCTACTCCTTTTTGAAGAAATGGATCTATAAGCCCGGTGTTGAGGAGGTCAACATCAACGCCTACAACGACATTGAAGTGATCGAATCCAGTGGGCGCAGTATCAAGATCCCTGATAAATTCAGTTCGCCCCAGCACGCCATCGATGTGATCCGCAGGATGCTCAACGCCTGCGGCATGGTCATTGATGATACTATGCCCAGCATTGTGGGATTTCTGGACAAGAACATCCGTATTTCGGTGGATAAAACTCCCATTGTGGATGCAGATGTAGGCGTCAATGCCTCCATCCGTATTGTCAATCAGCAGACCGTCAGTGAAGAAAAACTGCTGAACTCCGGCAGTGCCACCGCTGAAATGCTTCACTTTCTGACTGCCTGTATCCGCTATGGGGTGTCCGTCTGTATTGCAGGCTCTACCGGCTCCGGCAAGACCACGATCATGGCCTGGCTGCTGTCCAATGTGCCCAATAACCGGCGCCTTATTACCATTGAAGAAGGCAGCCGCGAATTTGATCTGGTCAAGCGGGATGCGCAGGGCAATATCCTTAATTCCGTAGTACATCTGCTGACCCGCCCCAGCGAGAACCCTGCGTTGAACATCAATCAGGATTTTCTTCTGGAGCGGGTGCTGCGTAAGCATCCGGATGTCATCGGCGTGGGTGAAATGCGGTCAGCAGCAGAAAGCTTGTCCGCAGCCGAAAGTTCCCGCACCGGCCATACCGTATGTACCACCATCCACTCCAATTCCTGCAACAGTACTTACCGCAGGATGATGACCCTTGCCAAACGCAAGTACAACATGGATGACTCCATCCTCATGCAGATCATGGTAGAGGCGTATCCCATCATCGTCTTTACCAAGCAGCTGGAGGACCGTTCCCGTAAGATCATGGAGATCATCGAGGGCGAGGACTACCAGGACGGGCGGCTGATCGCCCATTCCCTATACAAATATGAAGTGGAGGACAATGTAACTGATAACCGTGGTGAAACCCGTGTGGTAGGGCACCATAAAAAAATTGGCTTGATCTCCGATTCCTTGAAGAAAAGGCTGCTGGACAATGGCATTTCCAACAAGGAATTGGAAGAATTCATGCAGCCGCCAAAGGAGGTGGGTTAATTGCAATGGATCTATCTTATCTGTTTTATCCTGCTCAGTGCTGGGCTTTTGGCTCTGTTTGGTGTGAAGCCGGGTGATTTTATCGACGCCCTCTTCCGCTCCCAGCGAAAATCCGCCACCTTGTCGGATGAACTGAATGTTCTTCTGGGCACACCAGCCAAGGGCTTTTTTAATCAGGATTACGAACTGAAACAGATCTTGAAGGGTACCGGACGGGCGGACCGCTATGAGGCAATAAAACGACTGTCCCTGATTCTGTTCGCTGTTGGGGCTGTGCTGGCTCTTTTGATTGGGAATGTGTACATGGTGCCCATTCTGGGTATCGGTTTTTCTCTTATACCGATCTGGTATCTGCGCAGCACTGCCGCCAGCTATAAAAAGCACCTGAATGAAGAACTGGAAACCGCTATTTCCATCATCACGACTTCCTACCTGCGCACCGAGGATCTGATCCGTTCTGTCAAGGAAAACCTGCCCTATATCAATGAGCCGGTAAAAGCCAACTTTGAAGCCTTCGTTTATGAAGCGGAATTGATCAACGCCAACATCACCAGTGCTATCAACAGCCTGAAGATGAAGATTCCCAACCGGGTCTTCCATGAATGGTGCGGCACCCTCATCCAGTGCCAGTCCGACCGCAGTATGAAGAATACCCTTCCTACCATCAACCAGAAATTCTCCGATGTGCGTGTGGTGCAGTCGGAACTTGAGGCAATGATGCAAGGGCCGCGGCGTGAAGCCATCACCATGATATTTCTGGTTATCGCCAATGTGCCGCTGCTCTATTTCTTGAATGAGGATTGGTTCCACACCCTTATCTTCACCACACCGGGCAAAATTGCACTGGCGATCTGCGCAGCCATCATCCTATTTGCGCTGACCCAGATCATGAAACTGAGCAAGCCCATCGAATATGGAGGTGATAGCGTATGACCTTTCTGGCGCTCATCGCCATCATCTTCTTCGGTTTTGCTGTCTACAACCTGACCTGCGCCTTTGTGGACATCCCGACCAAGAAGACCTCACAAATGATGATGCTCTCCCGCAAACAGCAGGGCACCAAAAACGAAAAGCTGCTTGATGTCTATGTGACAAAAATCGCCGGTTGGATCGCCCCTTATTTGCGGCTGGACCGGCTCAAGCGCAATAAGGTACAACGCGCTCTGGACATTGCAGGTCTGCAGCTTACCCCAGAGGTCTATACGGCCAGAGCCTGGGTAACTGCAGGGGCAGTTGGCCTGTGTGCCATCCCCATGGCACTTCTTATTCCGCTGCTGGTGCCTATTTTGATCGGTCTTGCAGTGGCACTGTGGTTTTCAACCTACTATGCAGCCTTTGATTTTGTTAAAAAACGCCGCAAACTGATTGAGGGCGAGATTCCCCGATTTGCTTTGACCGTCGGCCAGAGCCTTGAAAATGACAGGGATGTACTTAAAATTCTGACTTCCTACCGCCGTGTGGCTGGGAAAGACTTCGGCGCCGAGCTGGATCAGACCATTGCTGATATGAAGACCGGCAACTATGAAAATGCCCTCATTCGATTTGAAACCCGCATTGGCAGCCCCATGCTGTCCGATGTGATCCGTGGCCTGATTGGTGTCCTGCGCGGTGATGACCAGCGGATGTACTTCAAAATGATTACCTTCGATATGCGCCAGATCGAGCAGAACAATCTGAAAAAGGAAGCTGCCAAACGTCCCAAAAAGATCCAGCGTTACTCTATGATGATGCTGATTTGCATTATGATCATCTATCTGGTGGTGCTCTGTACCGAGGTTATGAGTTCGCTCGGGGCATTCTTTGGCTAATCGGCATCCGCCACGGTACTTCCGGGCGTTTTCATACCTGCTCCTCATATGGAAGACAGATACACAGGGAGGTGAGCGTTTGTACCCAAGCGATTTTCCATAGCGACAGGCACACCATTCTTTTTCATCTGGACTGAGCCGGGCTGCTTCATCAGCCCGGCTCCATTTTTTACAGGAGAATGCCTATGCCCAAAAAGAAATTTTATCCGCCGAATGATACCGGCACCAAAAAACGACGCTTTCGTTGCTTGCTGTTCCAACGGCCTAAAGCATATCCGAACCGGCCCCGTTCCAACAAAAACAATCTGATCAAGCCTATCCGCCGCGCTTAACAGACGGTGGACTTGATATACCATCCACTCAATCATCAAACATATAACAGGAGGTTACCCATGAGAAAATTCACGACCCATATCTATACCAAAGCCAACTATCTGCTCAACCGCGGCCGTATGGCATTGTCCAATCAGCGCGGCGATTTTTACATTTCGGACGCCGTCAAAATCATTATCGCCGTAGTTTTGGGTGCGCTGCTCCTGGCGGCTCTGACCCTCATCTTCAATGATACGGTCATCCCCCGCATCACCCAGGAGATTGAAAGTCTGTTCTCCTAAGCACCAAATCAGGGGCCAGTTTGCAGAACTTCTGCAGCTGGCTCCTTTTTTTACTTTTAGAAATGCAAATGTACTGTAACGGAGGTGAAAGCATGAATCAAAAACCGTGTCAGTTCTATTCCTTTCTGCAGGCAGTCCGGGGTAACTGGCGTAACGCCCTGTTCATCCGCTGCAGCGGTTCACTTTGTCCAATGATCCGGCAGGCATCTTGTGAGGGATTCCTGATGGCAGCAGACGCAGGCTGTCAGCCGATCTTTCTGTCCGTCCAGACAGTGCGGAAGCTGAGTGGAGAAGCAGTGGACCCCGAAGAATGCTCTGCAATTCTGGAGTGCCGCTCGTTTCGGACTGCTTATACCAAGTTTCTGGAATGGCATACCTCTTCGGACCATGTATGTCCGTTTTTACAGCTATGCCCAGACCGGGATACCTACTTCGGATGATTCTGCCTGTTAAGACGCAATGCCGCCGTCATCGGCGCGTAATGGAGGTGATTTTATTGAAACAAAAGCAAATCAAATGTCCTTATTGTCATGCTCACGCTTCTCTTCGGCCTGCAAGCCTTGTGTATGGATCTACTCCACAGACCAGAGGAAAATTCCTGTATGTCTGCGACAGATGGCCGGCCTGCAATGCCTATGTCAGTGCTCATGAGCGCACATTGCTCCCCATGGGGACACTGGCGAATGGCGATCTGCGCCACAAACGCATTCTAGCCCATCGTGCCCTAAAAAAAACTGCAGCAGGACTGCCATATGGAAAAATGGGAAGTCTATATCTGGCTGCAAGCCAAGCTGGGACTGGATGCACACCAGACCCACATCGGCCAGTTTTCCGAATATATGTGCGAGCAAGTCATTTCCCTCTGTCAGCAGGCTCCGGCGTACACATCCGGGCGTGCTGCCTGAACGGAGGTGAAGCCGGATGAAGCAAAACTTTAAGCTTACCAAAGACCAGCAGACACTGGTAGAAAAAAACCTGTCCATCGTTCACTGGGTCATTGTCAACAACATTCATGTGAATCCCGGCATCTGTGGTCTGGAGTATGGAGATCTGTTTCAGGAAGGATGCCTGTGGCTCTGCAAGGCCGCTTTTACCTACAATGCCGGACAGGCGCAGTTTTCAACCTACGCCAAAAAGGTTGTGAAAAACGGAATCCTCTCCTACTGCCGAAAAATCTGTAGCCAGGGGCGGCACGTCAGCCGGCTGATCATCGGAGAACAGGGCGAGCTGGCCGCAGATGGAGAACAGATAGACCAGCCAGACGACCATTTTGACTCCCATCTTTCTCGTCTGGAGACCCTTGATCTGCTGGAAGCCAGCAAACAGAACTATCAGGGCGTTGCCAGACTTGGCATCGAAGCACTGGCGCTGAAGGTCCAGGGAATGCGCATTACAGACATCGCCGCCCTCTATCAAGTCCCTCCTTCCCATGTGGGTGCCTGGATTTCCCGTTCTCTGGAAAAACTTCGCAATGACCCTGACTTTTTGACCTGCCTGCTTTGATTTGTTGAAAATCAGCATCAATATCAGTAAGGGATATGTATAAAAAGGAGGTATCGAAATATGGCAATCAAAACCCTATACACTGCGGTCGGCCGGTTTGAGAGAAGGACAAACGGCTGCAACCGCAGTTGTCCAATCATCCTGTTAGGCGGTCAAGAATACATGGTCGATATGCAGGAAATGGTGATTTGGAGCATGCTCAACTGGAGAATCCTGCGCTGGGATGACATCGCACAAGAATACGAAAAGCTATCCACCGCATCCGGTTACTGTACCGAGCGGTCTTGGGAAGACTGTACAAACCGCCTGCTGACCCGTGGCCTTCTGGTATCCGGCAGTGGTGAAACAGAATACGATGCTCTGTATGACCTGCTTGGCTCGCTCAGCATTATCCCAACCAGCGGACCGTTCTTCCTCCGGCTCGCCTCTTTTGTCAAGCTGACGCTGCTGGCACATGTTCCGGTATCCGCTGCGCGGAAACTGTTCCAGAAAGATAAACGCACCAAATACGAAGCTCTGGTCATGCGCCTTGCCGGACAAGCCCTGCTCTCCACTGCAGAGATCATCAAGTGCATAGATAAAAATATTTCCCGTCTCCCCAATGAATGTGCGCTTTTGGATTCCCTCTACGGCGATGAAACGACCACCAGTGACAACATTGCCAGCATGGTCAAAATCAGCCAGAGCAGCAAGCCGGTGACATTAGCCGTTGCCAATCTTTATCTGCGGCAGCAGATTATCTTTGAGAGGGTATGAGCATGATGAAACAATGGACTCTTTTTCCCACTGTATTGCAGAGAAAGTTTCTGCTCACTCTGCTGGCCGGAATCGCCAGTGCGGGAATCAGCGTCATCATCTGCGTGGCGACTAAAGATCATATCCTGCTGGCATTGGGAATTATCGTACTCTGCGCCTGTCTTATATCCTGTAGAGGAATCTGGGTGACTGCGGCACATAAGAACTACGAGGTAGTGGAAGGCATCTGCGCCGGTATCAGTACACCTATGCTCCGCCGCTACCGCAAAGTGCATTTGATAGACAGCCATGGCACAGAGATCACACTGCTTCTCAGCAAATCGGCCCTGCTTAAAATAGGCGCGCCCTACCGATTTTACTTTCAGAAAGGGGCACGGCCTGTCGTTGGAAATGACTATCTGGATGCAGCACTTTCAACGAACAGCTTTTTGGGCTATGAAGCAATCAGCGAGCCGTAGAAAGCGGAACTGAAGGATCTGACTGACAGCCCCCTAATGTTTTTTGAGGGAACAGAAATCTATTTATTTTGCAATTGTTTTACAAAAAGGATGCAACTCCTTGACAAAGTGATGTATAATATACTTTATGTAAATTAGCATCAGGGAGTTTTAGAGATATGAAAAAGCTAATAGAAGTATCATTAAAATCTATCATTTTCTTTATTGGATGGACAATTTGCGCATCAGTTATACCGATTCCTGATATTGACAATGCAGCGTTGTGGAGGTTTTTTGCTGAACTAATACCATTTTTAGCAATCGTCGTTATGAGTGTCATTTTTTGGCTTGTAGATCGTAAAAAAACCAAGTTACATCTCACACAGCGCCCCGTCTATAGCAGTGTATTAGGAGGGACAGTTGGACTAAGTTGGTTAGGTATATCTGTCGGTATTTTGCTTTTTACCGGGTCTGCACGGATAGAAGGTACTAATCATATTTCTATGCTCTGGCTCTGGATACTATCAGCCTTTATCAACACAATTATGCAGGAAATGTTGGTTCGTGGTTATCTATATCAGATGATAAAGAGAAACTACAATGTAGTTGCGGCAACTGTTGTGTCTACCATGCTGTTTACTTTTGCACATGGAGGTGCTTTTGAAGCAGGAACTCTCCCTGTTTTGAATGTTTTGACAATGAGTTTGTTTATGACAGCAGTTTTGGAATATACAAATTCTTTGATTGCCCCTATAATCGTTCATTTTCTCTGGAATAGTGTAGGAGCGATTATTTTGGGAGGAGTATCACTTGCAGAGGACTATCCACATTTGTTTAATATGACATTCGGTGGCAATCAACTGCTATCTGGTGGAATTTATAAAATTGAAGGCAGTGTTGTAGTATTTGTTTTGAATGTGATTATGATAATTGGATTTATTATGGCAAAGAAAAAGAAGAATATTGCATAAGAAGTCACAAACCGACAAGCATGAAGTTGTTTTGAAATGCTCCTTTTATGATGACAGTTTATTTTCACTGTCTCCCATAAAGGGAGCATTTCATTTTCTTTATATTTTGCAGAATACATTCCTTCTGTCCCTATTTATTGGGTAGATCAAGGAAAGGAGGGTTTCCTATGTATAAGCCCCACACCATCGAACAATATAAAGTCTATCGCTTTCTGGAAGAAAACTTTGCGCTGGAGCATTTCCTGCTCGCTCCTTTGTCACGCTTCGGACTGATGCTGGAGGACAAAACCGGTGAGAAAATCGCGTTTGCCTTTCTCAATAACTATGTGCAGGAAATACCCGTACCGGCTCCAGCTGCTCCGGAAACAGTAACCGCTTTTCTAAAACAATTCCGCAGCCTTACGCCCCACCCAGTCGTCCATGACTTTGAAGCGCTGACCCGCTGGTGGCTGAACAATCCCAACCCGCTTACCTACCAGCAGGCACTTGGTATGTCCGATGATCTCTACCGCCATTTTCTGTCCCATCCTTTGATCAGTGAAGATGAGGCCCTTCGGCTGGCACGCAAAGGACTCGTTACCGAATCGGAATATAATGACCTGCAGCTATGGTATTTCAACGGCCATACAATGTCCTGCTGGTTTGGTCCTCTGGGAGTAGATGGCACCGGCAGCCTATACGGTCTGACCTTTGACTATCAAACGGCATCCCCAACAAAGACTCAGTTCTACCTATTGGATGACTACTACCGTGTTATGAACCATCTTACAGAGTAAGACCTTTTCAACTACTACATATCGTACTTGTCGCTGGCTATAAATCTATATATGGTGTTTTACATCTTGACAGACACAAGATACAGTGCTATACTGAATTTGTAATTGATTTTTGTGCGTATCCCATTTGGGAATACAGGTCTTTTTGATCTGTACCGTAGGCCAAAAGCCTGCATTGCACACGCTGTTAAGTTTGTATGCAAGTGTCAGTGATTTTTTGCGCCCTTTTAGGGTCGAAAAACTGCTGGCACTTTTTTATATAGATAATAATGCCAATGGCAGAAAGGAGTGTTATGGCACAGATTTTTGTGTTCGGGCGCGTCATGAACGACCTCGTACCCAAAGAAAGCCAGTCCAAACAAAGCTATGTATGCTTTGATCTGATGGAACGCACCAAAAACTGGACGCAGTTCTATCAGGTATGGGCCTGGGATGCAGATGTCACCCGGCTCATGCAATTCAAGGTCAAAAAAGGCAGTATGATCTGGCTTGCCGGCTCACAGCGGCTGGTAGATGTTCGCATGAAGGACGGTAAATTGGAAAAGAAACTGAAGGTCAGTCTAAATGACTTTGGTTTCCTCCCCAAACAGCCCGCCGCAGCGAACAGACAGGAGAATGACCCGGACATTACTGCGGAACCCGCACCGCCTCCCACAGAGGTATTGGACGGTGACCGTGAATCCCTGCCGGAGTAGTTTACTTCGGCGCCCAAGAGGGACCGTATCAAGTTTTTCAGAATGAAACTGAAAGCTTGGTGCGGTCCCTCTCTTTTTTTGTTTTCCAACAAATTCAGAAAAAAGGATGGTATCAAACATGAATAATGACAGAGGACTTTTGAGCGGCAGCATCACGATCCTGATTGGTGCAGTCATCGCAATTATGGCTCTGGTACGCGGGCCCTGGCAGGTCTGGCTGCTTCTGGGCATTTTCACTCTCTGGGGACTGTGGGTAGTTTTGATCCTGCTTCTCCCCTATATGCAGCAGGCTAAGCGGCATCGCCAGCGTCAGCAGCGCACCAGACAGCTCCATGCAGAAGGCATCCAAACAAGAAATTTTGAAATTCCTGACCTGGGCAGCACCAGCTCCGATGACCTGCTGGTTCGCCACACCAACCATCGTATTCTGGCATATCTGCGCTCCGCTTATCCGCAAGCCACCTTCGAGTGGTGTGAAAAGCAGCCGGAGCAGCTGATCCGCAATGGCGGTACCGGCCGCATCCGTGTTTTTGGCATTGACGAGTTTGATCACGCTGATGTGACACTGGATCAGAACGCCAATATCAAATGCGATATGGTCAAGATCGTTCCGCTATCCAAGGTCGGCGGAGAAACAAACGAGGATGATGCAACACCTCCGAACAGGCAGCCCGTTGATCCCCGTATCTGGTATGAAACACAGGGACGCTCTGTACTGGAAACACTGATTTCTGACCTTAATTCCCGTGGGCACAGCAAACTGACGCTTCGGGAAGACGGTGATATCTGCATTGAGCAGGGCGAAGATGCTGTTTCTCAGGAGCATCTGAACAACTTTCCCCAGAAGGTCTACTGGCCCCGTCTGGCAGAGGTACTGGAAAGCAATGGTCTGGCCGCTGAAGTCACTGCCCAGGGCATTCAGGTGTCCTGGTAATGCTTCTGATGCCAAGGAACACAGAGAAAGGAGTGAACTTGACGAATGAAATCAGGACTTACCATCGTGGAAATGGCACAGCAGATTGAACGCCAATCCAAACTCAAGCAAGACTATTTGCTTGATACCAGACGGCTTCAAGTAGAACCTTTTGGTTCTCAACTTTATCTCCATACCTTTGATGACCATGATGCCCCACTGGTGGAGCCATTGGAGATCAACCAGATCGCCCATCGGCAGATCGGCACACATCTGAAGATTCCGGCTGCTTACTATGACCGTATGCTTTCCGATTATCCGGAACTGCTGGCGGAGAATGTGAATTCCTGGTTCCAGCGGGAACCGACCCAGCGTATGGTCCGTACTCTGGATGGCACTGTACGGGCATTTTTAAGTAACCGCTATCGCCGCATTGATAATCTGGACATTGCAGAAATCGTCCTCCCTGTCATTCAACAAATGGAGGACGCCTATTTTGAAAGCTGCCAGATCACGGACAGCCGTATGTACATCAAGGTAGTCAACAAGCGGCTTGAAGCCGAAGTTGTACCCGGTGACATCGTACAGTCCGGCGTTATCATCAGCAATAGTGAAGTTGGACTGGGTTCCGTCAACATCCAGCCTTTGGTCTATCGGCTGGTATGCAGTAACGGCATGGTTGTCAACGATGCCCAGACTCGCCGCACTCACATCGGCCGAGTCAATGAGGCAGATGAAAACTTTCAACTGTTCTCACAGGAGACATTGGCCGCTGATGACCACGCATTTGCCATGAAGATCAAAGATACCGTGATGGCCGCCGTGGATGAAACGCGGTTTACACGGGTAGTTGGCATGATGCGTGAAGCCACAACCGTTCAGATGAATACCACTGATATTCCCGGCGTTGTCCGTCTGGCAAGCAAGGATTTCAATATCACCGAGGAAGAAAGCACCGGCGTTCTGCAGCGTCTGCTTGAAGGCAAGGATCTGACCCTCTATGGGCTATCCAATGCCGTAACACGCTTTAGTCAGGATGTGGACAGCTATGACCGCGCCACTGCCCTGGAGGGGATCGGATACAATATCCTGTCCATGCCCCGACAGCAGTGGAACCGTATCAATCAGATGGCCGCCTGACCATCTGCAACCATCACAATTTTTAAGGAGGAACCACTATGTATAATCAGAACAACGATTTGATGAAACAGGAAAAATTCATGCTCCCCACTATGATCGAAGGCGATTTCAGCGCCGAGGAACTGGCTGAGGACGCCGATGGTCTGCAGATGAGCTTTCAGCGTGTCAAGATTCCCGCCGGCGGCACACTCCAATTTGAGATGCCGTCCGATGATCCGGACAATCCCGACTATGAAAAGAATCTGGTAGGTGTCATTCTGCATAACCACGCCACCTGCGCCTACTGGCCGGCTGGCAGCGAATATGACGACGATACCACGCCGCTTTGTTCTTCTGTGGATGGCAAGGTTGGCATCGGCACTCCCGGAGGCGCCTGTGCTGCCTGCGTGATGAACCGCTTTGGTTCTGCACCTGATGGCAGCAAGGGAAAAGCCTGTAAAAATATGCGTGTGCTCTACCTGCTTCGCAGTGGTGAATACATGCCTCTGCAGGTAAATCTGCCTCCCACCAGCATCAAGCCCTTCAAGGAATTTCTGAACCGGGCTTTTATGCTCCGCCGCCGCGCCACTTACGGCAGTATCGTGCAGATTGGTCTCAAGCGTGAGAACAACGGCACCAATGACTACAGTGTTGCTACCTTCAAACTGCTGCAGGATTTCCAGGGCGAGGAGCTGGCTCAGATCCGGGCTTACGCCAACAGTTTTAAGGAGCAGATCAAACTCCTGCTCCAACAGCGTGCCGAAATCACTGAGGAGCAGCGCGACACCGGCTGCGATTATGTAATCGAGCCTGGCGCCATGACCAACGAGCCGGCAGACGGTCACTATACTGTCAGCCAGATCAATGGTGACTGCGAGCAGCTGCCCGCATAAGTATTCTGATGTGGCCTGCGCCACATGACACATGAACAAAGGGATGCCTTCGGTTTAACACACCGGAGGTATCCCTCTTTTTTTATTTAAGGAGGAAAACACAATGTTATGTGAAGTACCATTAACCAAAGAACAACAGGCATTTGCCACTGATCATCACGGACTGGTCTACAAGTTCCTGAATGAAAACCATCTGCCGGAAGATGAATTTTATGATGTGGTTGTTTTCGCATACTTAAAGGCAGTAAAAGATTACTTCAACTCTCCATCTGCACAAAAATTCTCTTTTAGCACAATCGCCACACGACAAATGAAATTCCGGCTCTATGATTACTTCCGCACCCAGGAGCGCCGCAAGCGCAATATGGAGGTTCTCAGTATTCATGTCGGATTATATCCCGATGGTGCGCCTTTAGAAGATACCATTCCTGCCCATGACCCAATCATGCAGCAGTTGGAAATGGATCTTCTGCTCCACGAGCTGGCCGGCAGAGTCTCTAAGCAGCAAATGGATATTGTACATCTGAAACAGGGCGGCTATGGCATCCGTGAGATTGCCCGCACCCAGAATGTTCCTATGCGGCGCATTAAAGAGTTGCTGGCTGAAGTCCATGATGTGCTGCTGGACATTTGCTATGGATGAACCCATTACAGATAAGAAATACCCTTACATCCACATTT
>VOFE01002305.1_pt1 | contig 34001 bp, 32 predicted proteins | sample 5384071 | NCBI WGS metagenome assembly VOFE01 (sample SAMN12384724, study PRJNA508395) | human gut metagenome | isolation source: healthy gut D | host: Homo sapiens
TTACCGCTGTGGTGATGGAATGTGTTCCCGCCAAAGAAGAAGGATATTATCTGATCGTTCTGGACGCTTCCGCATTTTTCCCGGAAGAGGGCGGCCAGTCCGCCGATAAAGGCACCTTAAACGGTCAGGAAGTACTGGATGTCAGCATCAAGCAGGGCATCCTGTATCATAAACGGCCTGTGAGTTTCCCGTCAGCACCCGGATCACCGGTCATGTAGACTGGAACCGCCGGTTTGATTTCATGCAGCAGCACTCCGGTGAGCATATGATCTCCGGCTTACTGCACTCTCATTTCGGACTGGAAAACGTAGGCTTCCATTTAAGCGACAGAGAAGTGACACTGGATATGAACGGAGAAGTCTCTCTGGAGCAGCTGCGTCTCATCGAGCAAGAGGCTAACGCTTATGTCTGGAAAAATCTTCCGGTCAACATCAGCTGGCCCACCGCCGAAGAACTGGAACTTAAATTATCGCAGTAAGCTGGCTCTCACGGAAAATGTCCGCATCGTCGAGATCCCTGGCGTGGATCTGTGCGCCTGCTGTGCTCCCCATGTGGATACTACCGGTCAGATCGGTCTCATCAAGATCGTGAATGTCCAGAGCCACAGAGGCGGTGTCCGTATCAATATTCTCTGCGGCGGCCGTGCCCTGGCCGACTATACCGAAAAACAGGATTCCGTCTGGGCCATTTCTTCTCTGCTCTCAGCGAAACAGCCGGAAGTAGCAGGTGCTGTTGCTCGCGCAAAGAGGATGCACGGCTGCAAAAAGAGCGCGCCAATGCTTTGCAGGCAGAGCTTCTGAAGGTACAGATGAACGCACTTCCCTCCCCGGAAAAAGTACGCCACGTGCTTCTCTTCGTCGGTGAACTGGATGCCATTGCCCTACGTAACGCTGTGAATACCCTGACCGGAAAATATTCCGGTTACTGTGGTATCTTTGCCGGAGATGATACAAACGGTTATCGATTTATTGTAGGCAGTGCTTCCTGTAACTGTCAGGAACTGGCAGACCGCATGCGCCGGGAACTTTCTGCAAAAGGTGGCGGATCCGCTCCCATGATCCAGGGGAATGTTGCTGTCACGGCAGATACCCTGCAGACAATGTGGGTGTCGCTGTAATGACCATACTTTCTGCCTATATATGCATTTCGGCACATGAATTCCGTATTCAAAATTTCCACATGGAAAACCCCCGGCATGACCATCTGTCATACTCCGGGGGTCTGTTTGTATATTTTATATATTTTTCGTCTCGGGAAATCTGATTATTTCTCTTCTGTTGCTGCATTCTTCTTCAGTGCTACGCTGACTGCCTTCGCAACGCCACCACCTACTACACAGCTCATAGGCATCTCCAGTGCTCCGTTGATACCACAGAATGCTACGGCGAACATAAACAGATTCGCTCCGGTTGCATTCATGCTCTGCAGATACTCGGTATGACCGAAGCAGATCATCAGAGTGGACATGAAGAACAGGGTGTTCATAAATGCTCCCAACAGACCGGTCACGAAGTAAGTTACGGTCTTCGTCTTGTCAATCTTCCACAGTGCCTTGAAGATCACGCCGGACAGCCATCCCATCAGAGTTCTGGTAGGGATGCATACCAGGAAAGTGAAAAACGGATTCATTGCTACCAAAGCTGCTCCAAAAGGATCTCCTGCAAAGCACTGGTAAAAGCTGGTAAGTCCAAATACCAGTCCCAGTACGGCTCCGCCTGCGGGTCCTAAGATCATTGCACCGATTACTACGGGAATGGTCATCAGGGAGATTGCTAACGGTCCGATGCGCAGATACCCAAGCGGGGTAAATGCCAGAATCAGCATGATCGCGATGAGTACGGCCAATTGTACCATCTCAAGTGTCTTGTTTTTTTTCATATGAAATTTCCTTTCCGCGCTTTTTGCGCCTTTGCTACTATTCCTCCCCTTTTATGGAGGATATAATTACAAGTCATTCAAGAAAATAACATAAATGTATACAAAACACAAGTACATTTTTTAATACAATCAACGTACGGTGCGATACCACTTCAACGCCGATGTATAGGCTTCATATACTGTATTCATATCAATATTCTTTAATAGCATCAGGCGGGATACCTCCGCCCAGTTGGCTGTCTCATAATGCAGCATAAAATCGTACACCGGTGCCAGTACGCCGATGCGGTAGATCAGTGCATTGCTGATCTCGCCAGCCACATGGACCACCTTCAAAGCCTCTGCCATGGGTTTCTCGAGGATCACATCCAGCACGGAGAACAATCCCATCAGGAACAATTCATCCTTCTGCGCCTTCAGGCCAAACGCTTCCGCCAGATTCTCGGCAAATTTCGCACGAAGCAGAGAAAGTCTGGTAACCTCATTCGGCTTATCCGCATACAAAGCATTGGCTACTGCCGTGTTGATCCACTTTTTCAGTTCCCGTTGTCCCAGCATGGCAGCCGCATGACGGATAGATGTAATCTCCGAATTTACAGCCAGTGGCTGAACCATTTTTAGCAGATCGATCGTAAGTGCGGTATCACGGCTGATGATATCCGCCGCTGTCGTGAGTTCAAAATCCGGGCTGTTCACAATATTCAGCAGGTCAATATAGTTACCCTTCAAGGGTGCCACATCCGTCTGTCCCTTCGTAATGGGAACTCGATAGAACTTACCCTCATAGAAACGATATCCGCCGGTCTCCTTCAGTCTCTCGAAGTCCTCCATGGTATCAATATTACCGGCACATAGACTGATATTCGGGAATAATTTCCCGAAATAAATCTTGGCTTTATCAATGGCTATTTTACGGTTATTCAGAAGAACATAATCCATCAGCTTCAGGACTTCTCTGTAATTTTCAAAATCACTGACCGCAAGCTTGCGAATGGCAAGTTTATAGCCTTGCTGTTTCAATTCCTTCAGACGATTGACATACATTTCAATCGGCGGAATGGTATTATCGATCAAAAGTACGATTTTTTCATGAGGTGCATCGCACTGCTCCGTAATATCCGCAAAAATAGAAATATTGGTGATCGGTACAAAGATCTCTTTTCCCTGAGACAATGTATCGATTCCCATTTTCTGGATCAATTCCAGACCCGTGATCTGGGATGCCCCGTCGAACTGTGCGGTTCCAAGCAACAGAGGATTCAACAGGAAATTCTCCCTCTGGGTAAAAAAGGAGTAGGCACAAACGGCCATATTTTCATCAAAAAGCGGTACTAATGTAAGCAGCATATTTTTACCTCCCAATCTATCTATATTATACCGATTCCGACAAGACTTTACAAGTGGTACTATCAGCACAGAGATGTTGTAACTTGAGAGTTTACGAACCATGCAAAAATAGAACGGAATACCTCGGTGGGAGCTTGCTCACACAAGAGGTTATTTTGTTCTATTTTTATACCGTGCGTCCAATGGACACACTCGACAGCCGTCAATGAAATAAATGTGGAGCGCCCTTTGCGACACATTTATGAATTGGGGGCATGGCTCGTAACGTAGGATTGCCGTAGACCGGACAAGTTCCGCCTGTACCCATTCTTTTGCCTCAGTGTGGGCACAGGAGATAGGATCAAGCTTCTCTGTACCCTTCTTCCTCCTCAACGTGGGCACAGTTGACAGGATCAAGCTTCTCTGTACCCTTCTTCCGCCTCAGCGTGGGCACAGGAGATAGGAGCAAGCTTCTCTGTGCCCTTCTTCCATCCCTTCGCGTGGGCACAGGAGATAGGAACAAGCTCCTCTGTGCCCTTCTTCTTCCACGCCTTCGCGTGGGCACAGTAGATAGGATCAAGCTTCTCTGTACCCTTCTTCCTCCTCAATGTGAAATAGTTTATGGGTATGCGAAGCTTGTTTTGCTTCTGATACCCACACTATGAAATAAACTACTACCTATCTAGTGGACATTTCTTTTTCTGTATATACCCATTTTAAATGGCAAAACCAATAAATGGACACCCATTTTATTCCTTTAGAACCTTTTTCGTGATATTCTTGATCTAGAAAGGATTTTGACTATGTCACAGAGCCATTTTTTACAGATGAAGAAAAAGCCGAACTATTGAGCAATCCATATACCAGCTATGTCTCTAACTGCAGAGTTTACTATTCCCTTGCATTTAAGCAGCTGGTCATCAACAATCTTAATAAAAACGGAATGACTTCCACAAAGATTTTTCGCCTTGCAGGCTATCGTGATGATCTGTTTTCTCATTCTTATCGAAAACACATTATAAAAAGAATCCGTATGGAAGCCGAAACTCCGGAAGGGCTTCGGGAACCTGCCCGTCCAAAGAAATCACCTGCTAAAAAGAAGCATAGCGAAACAGAATTTCGCGAATTAGAAAAACGTGTTCAACTTTTGGAACAGCAGATTGAATTCTTAAAAAAAAGCCGTCATTTACGGGAAACAGGTCAGTTGATTCCACCGCGCAATTCCAGCTGATTCAAATGACTCTGGCTTCTCCGGAAAATATTTTAAATGTAACCGAATTATGCCGTATAGCAGGGGTTTCCCGTTCCGGTTATTATAACTGGTTGAAAAATGGTCAGAAGCCAAGTCAAAAAGAATATCAGGATCAGGCAGACTTTGCTTTAATTCAGGAAGCATATGCATTTCGAGGCTATGATAAAGGTGTAATGGGAATTTATATGCGCCTTCTGCATATGGGTATCCGTATGAATCATAAAAAATCCGACGGCTGATGCGAAAGTATGGGCTTTTCTGTCCGATACGAAAAGCAAATCCCTATCGAAGAATGGCAAAAGCCATGCAGACAAATTCTGTAGCGGATAATCTTTTAAAACGGGAGTTTAAACTCCACGGCCCAAGGAAAATATTTTTAACTGACATTACATATATCCCGTTTAAGGACAGCTTTCTGTATTTGTCTGTTATCATGGATTCGTTTACGGATGAGGTGCTTTCTTATGTCCTCAGCGAAAGCTTAGAAGTAGATTTTGTTTTACAAACAGTAAAACAGCTTATTGAGAAGCATGGAATCTCTCCTGATTCCGAAGCACTGATACATAGTGACCAGGGATGCCACTACACAAGTACATCTTTTCAAGAGGTTATAGCAGATGCAGGACTTCGTCAATCCATGTCAAGACGCGGAAACTGTTGGGACAATGCTCCTCAGGAATCATTCTTTGGTCATATGAAAGAAGAGATCCATCTTAAATCAAGGAGATGGGCAACTTTTTCCGAAGTAAAAGAAGCCATTGATGACTGGATTGATTATTATAATAATGACCGATATAAAATGGGATTAAAGAACCTGTCTCCCAAAGAATTTTATAACTATATACTAACTGGAGATATCCGATAAAGATGCTTCGTTAAAATTGGGCATAGAAAGAGCTGACTGTCCTTGACACGGGTAGTAGTTTAAAAAGTTTGTGGGTATGAGAAGCTTGTTTTATTGCTGATACCCACACTGAGAAAAGTTTGTGGGTATGAGAAGCTTGTTTTGTTGCTGATACCCAAATTATGAAAACCGGAAGGTATAACAAGAAAATTATATATTCCAGAATGCCTGCTGCAGGCGTTCGTGGGGTCTACGGCAGCCCTACGTTACGAGCCATGCGCTCAATTCATAAATGTGTCGCAAAGGGCGCTCCACATTTATTGGCAGTTCTCCGCAATGAGCCACGCTATTCATAAGATTGTCAGCAAAAGGCGCTGCCAATCGCATTTCTCTTCGCGGCGTTCGCCGCATCACGGCATAAGTAAAGACAGCGATTTGTGCGCAAGCGCCCAACGCTGTCTTTACTATGCCTATGCGCGGCTATGCTTTCGTAACTTTCAATTTATTTAAAATACTGCACGCCGGACTCAAAGATCTTCATATCCTGCTCGCCATAGATGTTCATGGCCACAGCGGTATCTCTTCTCTCGGAGTGTGCCATCTTACCGAGGCATCTGCCATCGGGGATGTGATACCCTCGATCGCACAGTAAGATCCGTTGATGTTGTACTCCTCATCCATGGATACGTTGCCGTTCTGTCAGCGTACTGAGTAGCGACCTGTCCGTTAGCAAAGAGCTTGTCGATCCACTCCTTCGGTGCTACGAAACGACCCTCTCCGTGGGATGCGGGGTTACAGTAGGTAGCACCCAGTGTAGCGCCCTGTAACCAGGGAGACTTGTTGGATACGACTTTGGTGTATACCATCTTGGAGATATGACGGTTGATGGTATTGAAGGTCAGGGTAGGTGAATCCTCCTTCTGACCGGTGATTTCGCCGTAAGGAACCAGTCCCAGCTTGATCAGTGCCTGGAATCCGTTACAGATACCCAGTGCCAGACCGTCTCTCTCATTTAACAGCTTCATGACAGCTTCCTTCAGCTTCGCATTCTGGAATGCGGTTGCGAAGAACTTCGCGCTGCCGTCAGGCTCATCACCTGCGGAAAAGCCGCCGGGGAACATGATGATCTGTGCCTGTGCAATGGACTTCTCGAATTCCTCTACGGATTCGCGGATATCCTCTGCGGTCATGTTACGGAACACTCTTGTCTCCACATGGGCTCCGGCACGTTCAAATGCCTTGGTGCTGTCGTATTCACAGTTGGTTCCGGGGAATACCGGAATGAATACGGTAGGCTTTGCGATCTTGTGCTTACATACATAAATACTGTCTGCCTTGTAGACATCACTTGCCACTGCCTCGGTACCCTTCACTGCCTTGGTAGGGAATACCTTCTCTAACTTGGAGGTCCAGGAAGCAAGTGCCTCATCCATGGTGATCTTCGCATCACCGTATACGAATACAGGCTCCTCGGTCACGGTACCGATCACGGTGTAATCCATTTCCTTCTCTTCCAGTGCAGGCATCTTGTCTGCGGGAATCTCTGCCAGGATATCGCCCAGTCCGTTGTCGAACAGGTCGTCTGTGGTGACCTCATCATCGATCTTCACACCCAGCTTGTTACCGAAGGCCATCTTTGCTACAGCTGCTGCCACACCCTTGGAATCCAGAGCATAAGCGGATACGATCGTACCATTTTCGGTCAGTTCGTGGATCTTGCCATATAATTCTGCCACATTCTCATACATCGGAATGTCGAAATCGTCTTTATTAATAGAGAAACGTACCAGCTTATTGCCGGGGGTCTTCAGTTCCGGAGTAATAATATCGCCATATTTTGCCACGTCCACTGCAAAAGATACCAGTGTGGGAGGTACATCAATGTCATTGAAGGTTCCGGACATACTGTCCTTACCGCCGATGGAGGGCAGACCGAAACCGATCTGTGCATCGTAAGCACCTAAGAGTGCTGCGAAAGGCTGGCTCCAACGCTCAGGATCGCCGGTCATTCTGCGGAAGTACTCCTGGAAGGTGAAGCGGATCTTACTGAAATCACCGCCGGAAGCCACGATTTTCGCCATGGACTCTGTCACTGCATAGACAGCTCCGTGATAAGGACTCCAGGAGGACAGATAAGGATCGAAGCCGTAACTCATCATGGTCACGGTATCGGTCTTACCTTCCAGTACAGGCAGTTTGGCTACCATGGTCTGGGTCTCAGTCAGCTGATATTTTCCACCGTAGGGCATCAGTACACTGCCGGCACCGATGGAGGAGTCAAACATCTCTACCAGACCCTTCTGGGAACATACATTGAGGTCATTTAACAGTGCCACCCAGGCACCCTTCACATCGCCCTCTTCCAGTTTCTCACCTACAGCGGGAACAGCCCATTTATCAAAATAATTCTCTTCTTCGGAAGGAATATCTACTTTTACTTTGGTCTCCTGATGGGCACCGTTGGTATCCAGGAAAGCTCTCTTCAGATCTACGATAGGCTTGCCTCTCCAGTTCAGTACCAGTCTCGGCTCCTCGGTAACTACCGCCACGGGAACAGCCTCTAGGTTCTCTTCCTTTGCATAGCCCAGGAAAGTATCTACATCCTTAGGATCTACTACCACTGCCATACGCTCCTGAGACTCGGAGATTGCCAGTTCCGTGCCATCCAGTCCGGCATATTTCTTAGGTACCTTGTCCAGATCTACGGTCAGACCGTCTGCCAGCTCACCGATGGCAACGGAGACACCGCCGGCACCAAAGTCGTTACATTTTTTGATCAGACGGCTGACTTCCTCACGACGGAACAGTCTCTGGATCTTACGCTCGGTCGGTGCATTACCCTTCTGTACCTCAGCACCACAGGTCTCGATGGAAGTATCGGTATGTACCTTGGAGGATCCGGTAGCACCGCCGCAGCCGTCACGTCCGGTACGTCCGCCGAGGAGGATGATGATATCACCGGGATCGGAGGTCTCACGGATGACATTTTTGCGGGGAGCAGCGCCCATAACAGCACCGATCTCCATACGCTTTGCCACGTAAGAGGGATGATAGATCTCTTTTACAAATCCGGTAGCCAGACCGATCTGGTTACCGTAAGAGGAATAACCGCTGGCTGCGCCTCTTACCAGTTTCTTCTGGGACAGCTTGCCGTGAAGTGTCTCGGATACGGGAACGGTAGGATCTGCTGCACCGGTGACACGCATTGCCTGATATACATAGCCACGACCGGACAGAGGATCACGGATAGCACCGCCCAAACAGGTGGCAGCGCCACCGAAAGGCTCGATCTCTGTAGGATGATTGTGGGTCTCGTTCTTGAAAAATACCAGCCACTCCTCGGTCTCTCTGTGGTCGCCGTAATCCATCTCCACGGGAACCACTACGGAGCAGGCATTGATCTCATCAGATTCTTCCATGTCGTCAAGTTTGCCGTCCTTTTTCAGTTTCCGCATTGCCATCAGCGCCAGATCCATCAGGCAGACGAACTTATCCTCTCTGCCTTTGAAGATTTCTTCTCTGGTATCCAGATAGCTTTGGTAAGTGGTCTCTAAGGGAGAACGATAATAACCCTCACCGAATTCCACATCGGTCAGCTCGGTGGAAAACGTGGTATGACGGCAGTGATCGGACCAGTAAGTGTCAAGTACACGGATCTCCGTCATAGAAGGATCTCTCTTCTCATCATCATGGAAATATTTCTGGATATGCAGGAAATCTTTGAAGGTCATGGCAAGTCCCAGAGATTCATACAGAGCTTTTAAACTGCTCTCGTCCATATCTCTGAAGCCGTCAAAAACAGCAACATCAGCGGGATCATCATACACCGTGATCAGAGTATCCGGCTTCTCCATGCCGGTCTCTCTGGAATCTACAGGGTTGATACAGTAAGATTTGATCTTGGAAAATTCTTCGTCGGACACCTGTCCTTCGATCATATAAGTCACAGCGGTACGGATCACAGGTTCTTCGTCCTCTTTTAAGAACTTCACACACTGCACTGCGGAATCCGCTCTCTGATCGAACTGTCCGGGAAGGAACTCTACGGAAAATACTTTTGCATCCGCGGGAATCTCGATGGTCTCTTCATACAGATCATCTACGGGAGGCTCGGAAAATACAGTCTTGCAGGCTCTTGCAAACACCTCATCCGAAATATTCTCCACATCATAGCGGATAAACTCACGAACCTTTGCCACATCGATGCCCAGATAATTTTTCAGTTCATCATGCAGCTCTTTTGCCTTGACGGCATAAGGTTCCTTTTTCTCTACATAGATACGTCTTACGTTGCCCATGTCTCTCCTCCGAAAATTTTATATTATGCGACACTATTCAGAACCCCATTCGCAAAACCACATCTTGCGATGCTTACTTTTTGCTCATGTGGTTATCTCACCATATAAATATCATCAGATGCCCTTACAAATGCGAGCCTTTGACGTACATATGATTATATTTACATGGTTCTGAATAGTATCATACCATTATAGCTTTTTTCCCACAATAGCAGAAAACAACAAATTTAGACCGATTTTACCTGCCTTTTTGAACGGTTCGTCATTCGTGCAGTCTGTGGATCAGCCGATAGGCAATATCCTTCTCGCTGATCAGTGCCTCCGTATGGGCAAAAAATACGATGCCGTCGGTGGGGGCCAGAATCTTCTCCCTCACCGTTCCATCGTAAGGGTCTATGATCTCTGCCATCTCATTTCCATAGCGCACATCGTCTCCCGCATGTACTTTTCCCCGGAAAATTCCCGCCCGGTTCGTATGTACATCGCTTAAGTCCTTTTCATATAATACATGACTGATATAGCCGGAATGGCTCTCGTACCGGATCAGTCCCATCCGCTTTAAAAATCGTAAGACCGCTGCCACAGCCTGCCTTGCGCTTGCCTCATCGATCTGGCTGTTCTGGTTCGTATAGACGGAAAAAGCTGCCGTCATCTCATCCTGCCAGTTATAATTCAGGGTCTTGGTATCAATGGGCACCGGCTTGCGCACCACCACATAAGGAAGTCCGAACAGATTCGCCAACGACGTATTCTGATAGCCTGTCTCCATCATACGCACATGCGGTACAAACTCTCCCGGCCGGTAGAAGGACGTAAACTGGATGCCGTATACGTAATCTTTGATCTCCGTAAGCAGTGCATTGGTCAGCCGGTCAGCCGGTTCCCCGTAATCATTTCCCGGAAAACTCCGATTGATATCCGCTTCCTTGACACCGAAAAAGCGGCGGCTGATATTCACGGAATAGGCATTGATGGTAGGAATCACCAGAATCTGTTTGCCGGCACTGATGCAGCCGTTGTTTTCCAGTTCCCGCAGTGCCTTCACCAGCTGGGAGCAGATATACATCTGCTGGATCTCATTACCTCTGGCTGCTCCCACGATGCATGCCGACTTTTCCCCCTTGCCGAACTGGAAGCCCTTTATATGCATATCTTCTCTGTAAGTCGAATGTATGGTATAAATATCTCTTTCAAACATAATTTTCTCACTCCGTCAGGATCCGCGCCAGCAGATCTCCTTCATAGACCACCGGATAAGCTCTCAGGGTAAACAACAGCCCGCCTTTTGCGGTACGGATCTGCTGCTTCACCGTCCCTTCAAATGGATCCACCACTTCCCCGATCAGATCTCCTTTTTTCACATAGTGGTTGTGCTCGATCAGCGGCAGGAACACACCGTCTGACTTGCTGCGGATAAACTCCACCTCACCGTCACTGGATATCGCAGGCTCCTGCACCTTTGGCTCAGGGCCTGTCCAGATCCCCATTTCACTCATGATGTGGAAAATACCGTCCACGATCTGATTACCGAAGGATCTGTGGATGTCATGCCCCTGCCCCATTTCCAGTACCAGTGTAGGAACGCCCAGCAGATTCAGGGAATGCGCCAGGGTGGATTCATGCACCGTGGCAGTGGCATTCATCCAGATCATGTCGGCATTGGTCATTTTCGCATAGGGAAGCAGTGCCTCCGCAAAATCTTCACTGAGTCGTACCTGTGGGATCTCACGCACGAAAATATCACTGGCATGCAGATCCATGCAGATATCCGATCCAATAATGGAATCCACCACTGCTGCAGTGATCCGCTCCATCATATCCCCCGAAGCATCTCCCGGGAACATGCGGTTCATGTCCATCTCCAGTCTCGGCACCGTGCGGCTCGCCATATCGATCCCTAACGGATTCAATGCCGGATAGATGTCCACGATCCCCTTCAGATATTCCGGATGCTCCTTTACTCTTCTCGCCGTCTCATAACAGATATACTGCCCTTCCAGTTCATCTCCGTGGATGCCGGACACCAGACTGATTCTGGATAAATTCCGTTCTTCTCCCTCCGGACGGATCCGGTTCCTGCGGATTGCCAGATGTCCTCCCTGCCGGAAGTTCCATGCTGATGATCGTTTCTGTCATACTTACCTTTTCCCTCTCTTTATCTCTTTGCAGCTTTTCTACACAGAAAATGCTTCAGGAAACTTTCCCTGAAGCATCATCACCCGTTGTCTTATTAATCTTCTACACCCAATCCGCGCAACAGATACAGGATCTCACGATCCACCGCTTCCGCCGTCACGCCGATGGTCTGGGCCGAAATCTTCAGTCCTTCCAGCACAAACATGATATTTCTCGCGGTTCCTTCACAGTCCTCACACAAAAATTCACCGTTGTCCACTCCGGCTTCGATCAATTTCTCTATGATCTTCACTGCGGAATCAAACTGCTTTTTTAAAATATTGTCTCTCTTGGGCAGATCATTTTCAAAATAAAATTCATAGGTTGCCTGTGTCAGCGTATTTTTTTTGCGGAGAAGCTCCTTTTTCTGCTCCTTTAAAAACAGAAGAAGAATATCTGCTGCGGTAGCATCCTCCGTAATGCTGTCGGAAAATACATCATCCGCCTCTTCACTCTCCATGCGCAGCACTTCCATAAAAATCTGACTTGTACTCTCAAAATACAGATAAAGACCTCCGCGGCTGATATCGCAGGCCTCCACAATATCCTTCATTGTTACTTTTTTAAAGCCCTTCTCCACAAATACTTCTCTTGCTTTCTCTACGATATATCGCTTTTTCTGTACTGATTTTTCTCCCATGGATCTATCCTGCCTTTCCCCACTCAAAGCTTTCCGTTCGCCGGTGTCTTATCCCAGAATTCAATGATCTCCTGCATCTGTTTCAGTACCAGATAAAAGATCTGCTCCGATACCGCCTCGCTCCACAGATTTCCCTTTGTTCTGCCGCCTAAGACATATTTTGACAGGATTCCTCTGAGGATATCCCATTCCTTCCATCCTGCTTTCTGAATAATATCCCGCTCCTCCTGATGAGTGCGGATCCGGTGTCTTGTGTATACATAGGCATAGTTGCGATCCATCAGGGGACTTTTCGTCGCTTCCCTGACGAAATTCAGGAGAGTCCCGTCATATACCGGAAAAGACACGGAATTCACTCCGATATCCTGTCCGCTGTAGATAGAGCTGGCTCTCTTGCCGGCGCTCTGCTCCAGCCACGGCAGGTAGGGAAGTAACGGTCTCACCGCCTGCTTATATGATTCCAGCAATTGTTCTCTGTATTCACTGCTCTGTTCCATAACCCCAATATACCTTTCCATGTACCGTTTTCTACCGAAAACATCGCTTTTTTCGTCTGTCAATGTAAAAGTGACACATATGTAGTTTTATTTTATCACATTTCTATCAAAAGTACAGTAGAAAATTGTTGGTATTATGGTGTATAATGTGTATTAAATATTTGTATGATAAGACGAGGTATTGGAATGGCTGGAATCGTATTGGAGAAGGGGAAAACTATATATAGCTATGGGCAGCCCATGACTGCATTGCATCTGATTACCAACGGTAAAGTAGATGTATCATATCCCGGCGGCTCTTATACTCTGGGAAAGGGAGACGTGATCAGTATCTGTGAGATCTGCTCCGAGATCCATCTGCTGGGCTATACCACGTTGGAGGATACAACGATCCTGACGTATCCCCTGACCAGTCTGGATTCCCTGAATGATATTCTACAGAAGCACCCGGACGTAGCACGTCTGTTCTGTCTGTCCTGTTTCCGTCAGATCAATATTCTGCTGAACCGCAGTTCCATTTCGGAATTGAACTGCAGTGAGCTGTATCGTACTCTGACAGATGATATTGCCACCTACAATACACTGTGTAGCCGTTACCGTCTGCAGGCGAGATCCTTGGAACATTTCGATGAGCTGAATGCTTTTCTTGGGGATGATTCACCGGACATCTGGCTGAACGGCTATTACATGGGCTTAAGCAGGATCCTGGCTTCGGACAATTACCGGATCCTGGTACAGGAGTCGGATCTGTCCATTGGTATGCTGCGTAAGGGAAGTCTGGACTTCCGCCGTACTTACCAGAGTCTGGAGGAGCAGTTCCACTATCTGCAGCAGGTCGGTTCCTTCTATTTCCGGGAATCCGGCAACGATCTTTTTGATTTTTATACTTCTTTGTTCTATAAACTGGGACAGGATAATGAAGACAGCAAGGCGGTCTACGACCGCATTCACCGTATGCTTTCTAAGGCCGGCGATCTGTCCTTCATCGATCAGGAACTGTTTGCCTCCAGATCCCAGACCTTCCAGAGCAGCCTGAATCTCATGGAATCCAATGATTCCGCTGAGGCAGGTTCTTCCGGAGATTCCGAGATCCTTGGCAAGCTTGCCGGATCGCTGAACACTATTCTGGATTACGCCGGTTCGGATCTGGATACCGTGACCAGCTTCCGTCAGCATGTCCACGCTTACAAGCTGCTGTCCGACCGGGCTTCCCAGGATCAGGATGTCGCTCTTTTACGCAGACAGCTGACCGAAGAATTTTATCTGCTCTATTCGCTCCTGTTCACCCAGACACTTAAACAGCCGGACATTCCCATGCCGGTCAAAATGTTTCTGTATTTCGGCTATGTGGATGAGGAGCTGGCCGGTCTGAAAAATGCAGTCACCCTGTACCGCATGGCAGAAGCCATGTCGGATCACAGCGATATCGGTGTCTATACCTTTTATGACTGGCTGATGGCCATCTTCCGCGGGCAGAAATCTCCCAGCCGGAACGAATTCGACCAGGATTATTCCGACTATATTCACAAACAAAAGGTCGGTGGCAATATTACGGATGCAGAGCTCAAGGCATTGGAGAACAACGCCATGGCAAAGGTCAATTACGAGCTTAAAAATATGTTCCCGCAGGTCAACAAGATCACCTTCGGACGGATCACTACCTTCTGTCCGCTGTTCTGCGCAGACGATGTACTGAAAGATCTGGAAAGCTCCTATGTCACCGTTTCCCGTGTCTCCCAGATTCTCGAGGAGATCCGCCGGGTAGATTACACGGCATTCTATAGAGAAAGTCTGGATATGGAGCACATAGATGTCATGGGTAAGGAGACAATTCATCTGGAATATCTGCCGGACATCATCCTGATGCCCAATGTCGGCATCCGCGGAGTCATGTGGCAGGAAATTGAAGGAAAGCGCCGCAACAGTCCGGGCGTATGGTATTCTCCATTTTCCATCTCGAGGATCTGAAGACGACTTTCACCCACCTGACCGGTGAATTCCGCTGGGAGCTGTGCAAGAGAGTACAGGGCAACCGCTGGAACGATGTCTCCGTCAGATCCATGACCAGCGAATATTTCGATTATATTCAGTTCTATCGCAAGAATCATGATCTGAGCACTGAAGCTAAGGAAAAAATCAAATCCAGCCTGCAGCGTGCGAAGAACAGTTTTAAAGAAATGTTTGTAAGAGATTATATGATATGGGTTCTCTTCGAAGGAGCCGGATCTCCCAGGCTGAATAAAGTAGCCCGGCAGATCATGTTCACCTACTGTCCGTTCCCTGAGGATATTTGCAATACACTGGCTCAGAACCCGTTGTATGCCGATCTTCTGGATCGCCGTAAGATCAAGGTAGCCCAAGGCTTACATCATCTGGATGTTCTGACCCGAAAGCTGCAAAACGGTAATATTCCGGTTCCCGAGACCGTGGCACAGGAACGCTATTATTTATGTGGCAGCAAAAAAGCATAGCACATACATATAGCAAAAAGATTCACTCTCCACCCGGGGAATGAATCTTTTTGTTATGTTGTCTTATTTGCTTTCAGATACCTTATGCGTTTGCCAGCTGTTTGCCAAGTTCTCTACACTCTGACAGGCCATCCCCGTCCGGTGTCTCATGGCAGATCAGGCCCTCGCCGTTTAACACCGTAGCTCCTGCTGCTTCCATACGGGTGGTCCAGTCTCTCATCCACTCACCGTCTCCCCAGCCATAGGAACCGAACAGTGCGATCTTTTTGCCGGAAGCAAAGCCTTCCACATCACATACAAAGGGTTCCATCTCGGATTCCTCCAGGACCTCCGCGCCCATGGCGGGACATCCCAGAGCAAATTTGGGAGCAGCCTTTAGTTCGTCAAGGTTGGCGCCGGTCACAAATACTACCTCCGCTTCCTTCCCGGCTTCCCGGATACCCTCTCCGATGGCCTCTGCCATAGCCTGGGTGTTACCACCCTGTGTCCAGAATACTACATAAATCTTATCCATTTATTTTTCCTTCCCTTCCGCACCTTTCCGTGCCTGTTTCTATGCTGCGGTACATCCGCAGATATCTATGATTTCTGTCATCTTTAATCCATAATGCAACAGCTGGATCAAATTTTCCCTGGCATATTCATATTTTTCAAAAAGTCTCTGTTTTCCTTCTTTATCCGCATATACTTTCCAATAACCGGTGCAGAGGCTGTTCTTCCCCTGATGTCTGATAAATCCTTCCACATCCTCCGGGGGATATCCTAACAGCAATCCCAGTTCGTGGGGGAACGGCTTCCCTCTCTCTGTATAGGTTTCATAACGATCGCAAAATACCGGCAAAATATCCTCCAGTCGATCGGATTCGTACCCTGCCTCCCGCAGCAGCTTCTTTACCTGCGGCATTCGCAGATACTTTCTCCAGCCGTTCCTTTTGATACAGCAGTATGACTGTTTTTTCTTCCGTTTCCAATAACGGATACATGGAAATAAAACTTCCTTGAGATGATCTTCTTCTACCAGACAAAAGCCGTCCGATGAAATCGTCAGCAGATTGGAAATCTTAAGTCCCGTGATCAGCGGTGCACACTGCAAAGCCAACTGTAGTTCCACATCGTCTGCTTCCATTCACACAGGATCTCCCACGTTTCCTGACTAAAAATTGCTCACCTCCTGTATATCGTTTTGGTTAGTTGCTCTAACTCATATAAATAATATAGAAAAAAGCAGTTCCCGTCAAGGGAACTGCCTGATAGAAATTCTCAAAAATTCTCTACGGTAACATCCACCCGGAAGCTTCCTTCACCGGGCTGTACATCGATCTGTCCGTGATTGCGTTCCACCAGATCATGCAGAATCTCCAGTCCATAGCCTTTTCTCCCCGGCCTTCCGGGAAGCTTTTTTGCTCTGCTGTTCTCCACGCAGATATGCAGATAGTCCCCTTTTACTGCCGCCTTTACGGACAGAAACGCTTCTTCTCTCTCCGTCATTTCCGCTGCTGCCACAGCATTTCTGGTCAGGTTTGACAGTATACCTGCAGATTGCCACCGGATCCAGCTTCAGCTTTTGGGGAATCTCCAGATCGTATTTAAAGGCAATCCTTTTCTCCCGGCAGGCCTTCTCGGTCTCCCCCATGATGGCATTGAATACAGGGTCACCGCAATAGAGGTATTCCGTCGTAGCCGCCACCGTATCGGTCAATGTCTCCAGCATTTTTTCTGCCTTCTCATATTCCCCCTGATGCAACAGCTCCTGCAGCACCATCTGCTGGTTGCGCATGTCATGCCGGATCTTGGCGAATTCTTCCCGCCTGTTTTCAATCTCATGATAGTGATTCTCGGCAATTTCCCAGGTACTCTGTACCTCGCTGAGCCGAAGCTTCAGCTCCTGCAGCTGTTGCTGGCGAAGCAGGGTATACAACAGCACACCGTCTGCAACGGAGCCCAGTATGGCCGCTGCCAGTATCCACCCGGTATACAGCGTCATATTCCGGAATACCTGCTCATTGATCGCAGTGATCATAAGCAGCTGGCTGACAGGAAATACACTGAACACAATAATAATACTGACGTCAAATGATTCTTTTTCGACAATTTTCTTCCACACGACCAGAAAAATCAGAAAAAAATATGGCTGTCACTGTCAATACTACCGATAACAGCAATACCATTGTCGGTGTATAGTAAGACAATTGTGGCTTTTGCTCCATATACTTGTTCAAAATACCGATACTGAGCATTTCCGCCAGCATAGCTGTCAGATATTCGCATAGCATAAACAGCACTTTTTGGCCTATCGTTCCTTTCAGAAATACAGCTGCATATGCTACGGTGACGATACCGACCGCTATCATGGCGCCATAACGAACAAGCACATTATCGTTAAACAAAAATTTCAGTGCAGCTGCCGGCAGCTGTGCTGCCATCAGACCCAGAATGATGCCTGCCTGTCTGACACTATCCCTGCGCGGTTCAAACGCATAAGCAACCACCATGCAGTCCAGCCACAGATACGCGATCCACAACAGGATACACATTATATAGCATATCATAGCATTGCCCCTCATATAACGAAAATATTTATCTCTGGGAGCACTGTATCTGGTCTTGCTTACAGGAAGCACGGTTCCGTCCTGCAGTGTAACCTCCTTCATCTCAATCCTGCGGATATACTGCATATTCACCAAAAAGCTTTTATGTACCCGCAGAAAATCCTTGTGCAGCTTTTTCTCATAGACATCCAGCTTTTCATATAAAGCGACTTCTCCGGAAATTGTATGTATTAACAACTGATGCGCATTGCTCTCTATATACCGGATCTGACTGTTAGCAATTTTCTCCGTGATTCCTCCATGCTGCAAAGGATCAGTGCCTCGCTGCTGAATATTTTTCTCTGACTTTGTCCAAAAGCTTTTCCAGATGTTCCTTCCGGACCGGTTTTACCAGGAAACCGCACAGATTGACCTTCTCCCAGAAGATTTTCTCAGAAAATTTATCATTATATGCCGTCACAAAAATAAACCAGGTCTGTGGACTGCGTGCGTTATATTGCGCCGCATACGCTATCCCATCCTGCTCATTGCCCTCCCATTCGATATCCATCAGCACGAGATCATAACCCATGCCGTTTTCCAATGCCTCAGAGAGCTGAGACAGATTCTGGTAGTATTCTGTTCTGCTGATTCCCGGATATCCTGCAAGCAACCGCTTCATACTATCCAGGCAGCCTTTGTCATCATCACATACCGCTATTTTCATCCGGTTCTCCTAACGATCATATGCGGGCTTACTGTCTTCTGCGGTTCAATCCGCTCTTCCTATAATATTCTGCCTTGTCCTGATACATACGCCGCTCCGGTTCTGTCAGAAGATGATCAAATCCGACTGCCCCCAGCGTATTCACTGCGGCTCCGACAGCCATGGTGACCTTCTTCCGGTCAAGCTCTGTCCGCAGTTCCTCCTTCACGGTACAGCTCTCCTCCTCCATGCCTCTGCACAGAGCTACGAATTCATCTCCGCCGATGCGGAACAGGTCGAATTCCTTCAAGGTTCCCCGCAGGCAGTCACAGGCTCTGCGGATCAATTGATCTCCTTTCGAATGTCCTTCTTCATCATTGACACGCTTCAGACCGGTAACATCGCAATACACCACGCCAAATAGCTCATCACTTCCAGCCTTCTCACGAGATTTTACGGCGTCTTATGGAAGATACAATAAAGTGTCCCATGATCTGCAGGATCTCCGACATGCAAATTCGATATATCTTGCCGAAGGATTATCTACTCCATAGAAGCCGATTACTTTTTCATCATCATAAAGCGGAACCACCACCAGGGAATGAATATTCTGTCTTACCAGAACTTCATACATCTGCGGATCCACATCTTTCATTTCTTCCAGATTCTCTGTGACAAAACTCTGATTCTCATCAAACTTCCGATACCATTCCGCACAGATCTCCGGCGGTAGGTCCTGAAGGGTATCCTTTTCCGGTGCGACTCCCTTGGCTACCCATTCGTATGTATTGTGGTCATGATCGTGGTCATCCTTTTCAAAAATATAGGCCCGTCCCGCTTCCAGATTCTTTCCGACGAATTCCAGCAGCACCTGCAATGTCTGATCCATGCTCTCCTGCCGCTGTGCCACACGGATGGCTTCATTCAACGCAACCTCCATATTACGGTAATCTTCGGATTTGTGCCCTCTCCCATTCAGATTGCCACAATCTATGGCGATTTCCATACGGTATTTTCTCCCGTCTTCTTCTACCAGTGTGTCCTTGATATGAAGTTCTCTTCGCAGCAGCGGATTGTAATATTCCCATTCCTTAAAAAAACCCGGCTTTAACTGTTCATTATTACACATGCCACAGGGCAGAGAATTTCCCTGCAATATCTCATAACACTTTAACCCGATGATCTCTTCAAGACTTTGAAATCCATAGCTCTTCAGAGTCTTCTTGTTCATATATATCAATTCATGAGTCTCTGCATCTGCCACATATACATATTCACCCAGATTCTCGAAAAATTCCCATATTTTACTCATATACACCAACCTGCTTCCGTATTCTTCCCCTCTTTATAACTAATCAGTATACACTTGCAAACGCTTTACGGCAAGCCTGTTCTCTCAAAAATGTCTGTAATAATCTCACATCATCCGTGATCACACCGTCCGCCCCACAGTTTACGATCCGAAGCATGGCACCGGAAGTATTGGCTGTCCACCCGTATACCGACTTTCCGCAGTAATGAATGGCATCTACCATATCCACTGTAAGATTTCTCCCCTCGATGCTATAGCTGTCGGCATAGTCCAGCTCATAATCCTCTTCTTCCAGATCATGGGCAATAAAAACTGTTGAAATCCCCGGTTCCAGCTCCTTCATTTTCTGCAGGATTCCCTTGTTCATGGAGCCTATAATACACTCATCCACCATATCATAGTCCTGCAGCAGAGTCAGCACGCTTTCCTCCAGTGCATCCTCCTGTCCGGTATATTTCAGTTCGATCATCAGAGTGATCCTGCCTCTGGCACAGGCAAGCATTTCTTCCAGTGTCGGGATCTGTTCTCCCCGGTATGCTGCCGAAAAACCGCTGCCCACTTCCAGGGTTTTGAGAGCATCTGCCTCCGCATCCCATACGCAGATATCCTCTCCTGTGGTCCGTTTAAAATTACTGTCATGCATAACGATCAGGGTTCCGTCCGACAACTGCTGCACATCAATCTCTGCAATAGGCGCTCCATCCCGGATGGCCTGTTCCAGGGCCGCCACCGTGTTCTCCGGAGCTACTTTTGCCCCCGCCCGATGCGCTACCACGATCACAGGAGTGTCTTTACCTGCTGCCAACACCTGCGGCAGCACACCATATGTCAGAAAATAGAGGCAGAGAAGCATAACAATCGCTGTTTTTCTGATAATTTTCATCACATTGCCCTCCCATGAAAGTTATTTGTCAATTTTATTGTAACTATTGACTATAAACTCCATACAAGGAAAATGTTAACTTTTTGTAAATATTCAGAGCCACGTAAATATAACCGGAGGAACGTCGAATGCTTGCATTCGTAAGATCCTCTGGCTATATTTATGTGGCGAAGTAACCACATGAGCAAAAGGAAAGCATCGGAGATGCGATTTTGCGAATGGGGTTCTGAATATTACGACTATTCAGAGCCATGTAGCTTCAGGCAGGGTATTCGGCAGATGCTTGCATACGCAAGAATATCTGCCTGAAGTTATAGGGCGAATTATCGTTCTGAATCGTCGGTAAGCCCGGATAAGCGTACTCACTTCCGTAACATCACTACCAGCTCATGAGCCAGCAGTGGAAATGCTGCCAGTACATTCAATAGCAGCCATTCCTGTCCGGACAGATGGGAGGTTCCGAACGCTCCGATGAGAAACGGTACTTCCGTTACCGCAAACTGCAGCGCAAATCCAATAACACAGGCCAACACCATCAGCGGATTATCCCAGGGTCTCATGGCAAATACGGACTTCTGCATATCCCGCATTCCCACTGCATGATACAGCTGGCACATTCCCAGTACTGTAAAAGCATAAGTCTGGGATCGGGCAAGTATTTTTTCCCGGGACAGTAATTCACGAAGTCCCTCTACCCAGTCAGACAGATTCCAGGACAGTTCTCCCCTGCCTGCCAGGATCCCACAGGGCAATACCAGAAATGCCGCCAGACCGATACCGGTGATCAGCGCTCCATAGAGTAAGGTACAGGCCATTCCGCCCCGGGCGAACAGACTCTCCGCTGCTTTTCTTGGAGGACAGCGCATCAGGCTTTTTCCGTCATTTTTATCCACTCCCAGTGCCAACGCCGGAAGGGAATCCGTGATCAGATTGATCCACAGTATATGACTGGATTTTAGAGGGGAAGCCAGCCCCAGAGCCACTGCTGCGAACATGGTCATCAGTTCCCCGAGATTGGAAGACAGTAAAAATATCACCGACTTGCGGATGTTTTCATAGACGCCTCTGCCTTCCTCGATTGCCTTTTCAATCGTTGCAAAATTATCATCCGTCAATATCATGTCCGCCGCCTGTTTAGCCACATCCACGCCGGTTCCCATGGCTACACCGATATCTGCTGCTTTCAGAGAAGGAGCATCGTTCACACCATCCCCTGTCATGGCCACAATCTCCCCATTCTGCTGCAGCCCCTTCACGATCCGTACCTTCTGGGCCGGAGTCACTCTGGCATAAACCCTGATATTCCTGATCCTCCTGGCAAAAGAAGCATCATCCAGATGATTCAGTTCTTCCCCTGTAATACACTGACTGCGATGCCCTGCAATCCCCAGCTGTCTGGCAATGGCATAGGCGGTATCCACATGATCCCCGGTGATCATTACTGTAGATACACCTGCACGGCGGAAAATCTCCACCGCTTCCTCCGCCTCCGGTCTGGCAGGATCACGCATCCCCACGATTCCCAGGAATGTCATACCTTCTTCCCCACACCCGGGAGTGTTTCCGCTCTGTGCTGCCGCCAGTGTCCGAAGCGCCAGGGAATTCATGAGTTCTACAACCTCACTGATCCTTTTTCTCTGTCCGGCTGTCATTGGCACACTTCTTCCGTCCTGTAAAATATGAGTGCAGTGCTGTACGATCACATCCGGTGCCCCCTTCGTATAGGCAATGCTTCCCTTATGCCCTCCGTTTTTCGGGATTCTGTGATAGGTCGTCATCATCTTCCGGTCCGAATCGAAAGGCTTTTCATCATAGCGGGGGTACTGCTTCTCCAGACGTTCTCTATGCATCCCCATCTTCTCTCCGAAGTCTAAGAGCGCCAGTTCCGTTGGATCTCCGATCCGTTGCTCTCCCTGCAGGGAAGCATCGTTGCACAACAGCATTCCCCGGAGCATCTCCTGTACGCATCGGGATTCTCCCCTGCCATTGCTGCCGGCAGCATCCTCCAGCACATCATACCACCAGCATTTTTCCACCGTGAGCCGGTTCTGGGTCAGTGTGCCGGTCTTATCCGAGCAGACCACGCTGACCGCTCCCAGAGTCTCAACGGAAGGCAGTCTGCGGATGATCGTATGTACTTTGACCATTCTGGTCACTGACAATGCCAGACAGATCGTCACCACTGCCGGCAGACCTTCCGGCACCGCAGCCACCGCCAGGGGAAATCGCCACCAGCAGCATTTCCGGAATATTTCTGTGTTGAAATACCGCCAGCAGAAACAATGCCGCACATACTCCCAGCGATAAAATACTCAGAAGCTTTCCCATATCCCCCAGACGTTTCTGTAACGGTGTCATTTCCTCTTCCGCATCTGTGATCATGGAGGCGATCCTGCCGATCTCCGTGGCCATGCCCGTAGCTGTCACGATTCCTTCTCCGTGGCCATGGGTCACCACAGTAGACATATATACCATATTGACCCGTTCAGCCAATGGAATCTCGTGTCTGCAGTCTGCCAGAAACAGCGCATCTTTTTCCACAGGTACCGATTCTCCGGTCAGGGCGGATTCCTCTACCTGCAGATTGGAGCTTCTGGTCAGCCGTATATCCGCAGGTACCTGTGCCCCTGCCTCCAGGTCTACCAGATCGCCCGTCACCAGTTCCGCCGCCGGAATCTCCTGACGGATACCTTCCCTGATCACAATGGTCTGTGGACTGGTCAGCTTTTTCAACGCTTCCAGTGCCTTTCGGGCTTTTCCCTCCTGCAGCATGCCCACCAGGGCATTGACCACTACCACAGTGCCGATGATCACGGCATCACTGAGCTCCCCCAGAAAGACGGATACCACAGCTGCGATCAATAATATGTAGATCAGCGGGTCCTTTAACTGCTCCAGAAAAAGCTGTATTTTCGTCTTTTTTCTGGCAGCTTTCATTTCATTTCTGCCATTTTGCTGTAAACGACGAAAGGCCTCACCATCGGTAAGGCCCTTCACTGCGTCACTTTTCAGTTCATTTACGGTTTCCTGTATATTCTGTTTTTCGAACACGGCTGCCTCCAATGCTTGTTTCTATTAAGCATTGTATGTCATATCTTCAGAATTCATTACACCGAATCATCGTACATTTTAATCTCTTAACTGGAATGCTGCGGTCAGCTCGTTCATGTTGGTGGCCTGCGCAGACAATTCCTCACTGGTGGCAGAAGTTTCTTCTGCGGTCGCAGAGTTGTTCTGCACCACCGTGGATATCTGTTCAATGCCCTGTTCAATCTGGGACATGGCATCTGCCTGTGCATTGGATTCTTCCATGGCTTTCTTGGACTCGTTCGCCAGATCCTCAATACCTTCCACCACTTTCTGCAAAGCTTCCGCCGTCTTGTCCGTGATCTGGTTGCCATGCTCAATCTCCTGCAGGGAAGTCTCAATCAATTCTCTGGTATGTACCGCAGACTGTGCACTGTCATCTGCCAGCTTCCGGATCTGTTCAGCCACCACGGCGAAACCTCTTCCGGCTTCCCCCGCTCTGGCAGCTTCAATTGCTGCATTCAGGGACAACAGGTTCGTCTGGGATGCGATATCCTCAATCTCACCGATAATATCGCTGATCTGCCTGGAAGTATCGTTGATACGCTGCATGGCATCTGTCAGACCCTTCATTTCCTCTCCGCTGTCCTTCGCCTGCTGCTGGTAATCCATAGCCTTCTGGTAAGAACCTCCCAGTGCCTTGGCATTCTTCTCCACGATCTCGGTTACATTCGTGATGGTAGCCTGCAGTTCCTCTACGGAACCGGCCTGGTCAGTAGCACCTTCCGCAAGTCCCTGGGCAGCATCTGCCATCTGGTTTGCCCCCAGAGATACCTGTCCCACTGCCGTCTTGATCTCATTAAGTGTCTCACTGAGCTTATGGTTCAGCTTACGGATAGATTCCAACAGTCCCTGAAAGTCTCCCACATAGGCTTCTGCACACCCTGAAGTCAGTGCGAAATTTCCTTCCGACATTTCTCCCAACAGATAATCCGCATCGCCGATGACCTTCTGCAGATTGCCGGATAGTGCTGCGGTAGCCTCTGCCAGGATCTGTGTCTCATCCTGTGTCCGGATCACAGGTGCCGGAGTATGCAGATCGCCTTCCGCCAACAGACGTAATCTCTCGGTACACTTTGCCACCGGTTCACCGATCGCCTGACCGATCTTTTTTGCCCTGCGCACACTGAAACATAAAGCTGCAGCACCTATTGCTACACCAATGACAATACATACAACGGAAGAACCAAGGAAATCTGTCAGTGGTGCATTTACTGCCACGCTCCATCCATTGGTTCCTTCTATTGGTGCATAAGCCTGTATTGTGATGGTTCCGCCTTTCATATAAGTGCCATATCCGATTGCTCCGGTCATCATCTTCTGCTCTACCTTTGCAATTCCCCGCAAAGATCTGTCCGTCTGAGACAGTTCAATGTTGCTCTTCTGCTCCTGGGCAATCGCAGAATCACAGTGAGCAATGGTGATACCTGTTTCTCCCAACAGATAGCACTCGGAATTCTTACTGACAGAGACTGCCGCAGCAATATCATTTAAGAACTCCGGATCCGGCACAACGAATACCACGCCGAGAATATCACCATTCTTATCTCCGTCTGCATATACAGGTGCGGAAATGATAACGCTGAGCTTACCGTCTGTCTTTGCAATCACGGGATCCGATACCACGACCTCTCCCTGCATGGATCTCTTAAAATAATCACGGTCACTATAATCGGTTCCGTCATAAGCACAGATACCGTTGGAGCCGATCAGCTTGCCTCTGACCATTCCATAAGCTTCCACACGCTGGTTGATATACTGTTGCTTCTGCTCCTGGGTAAATACCGGAGAAGACAGCTGATAGCTGCATCCGAGTTCGGATACGATCGTTGTTGTCACCCGTAGTTCCTCTTTGATACGGTCTGCAGAGATCTCTGCCACCACCAGCATATCGTCTTCCAGTGTTCTCATGGTACTGGACAGATTCAGGATCACGGTAAGGGTGGCCAACGGAATAATCGAGAACACTACCAGCCTGCTGATTGCCTTCTGCAGACCTTCCCGGATCGTCGTCATGCCGGGTGTCTGCCCCTTTGTGCCCTTCTGTGATGCTTTTGTACTCATATGTCCTCATTTCTGCGCTGCATTTTTATTATATGCTTTATTTTCCTGTACTCTGTGAAGTGACCACTTGTCCGGCAGCGCCCGGATATTCCATTCATCTCCCTCATTTGGAACAGTGATCTTCTGCAGAGATACTTAATTTTATATGTTGATTTTATTTTACCATGATTCAGAAAAATTTTCTATCTTTTGAAGCCCAAAAAGAGAGTTAATATTCCGTTAAGAATATCAACTCTCTCCTGTCATTTATCTCTCTATCCCCTCATGATAAGAAATACCCTGTTAATAGCCGAACTCCTGGGCAAAATACAACTTGCCATTGGTCTCATAGACCGCAATGCTGCAGGTGGTAAAATCGTCTGCCAGGATATTCGCTGCGTGTGTAGGAGAAGCCATCCAGGCATCTACTACACTCTGTGCGGAATCATAGCCCTTCGCCAGATTCTCGCCCCACATCAGTTCACTGTTCACTGTGTACCAGTCCTTACCGTTGGGTCTGGTATGGGAAAACTTGGAAGCTGCTTCCTGTGCTCTTACCATAGCGCAGGACTCCAGACCGTTGCTCCAGTTCAGTGCTGCCAGGCCGTTCTCTGCTCTCTTCGCGTTTACAATATCCAACGCATCGATAGCCATGGCACGAAGTTCATCTGCACGGGCCAGCTCAGCTTCACTCATACCGGCTTTTCTCACAGAACCCGCCAGTGCCACTGCCTCTTCATCGAACCAGACAGTTCCGTCATCCGTGGCAGGATCACGGCTTACAGAGGATAGATTCTGTACTCTTGCCGCAGCCTGCCAGGCTAAGCATCATGATTACTGTCAGAATCAGACTCATCCATCTTTTTTTCATTTGTTTACCTTCTTTCCTTGATTTATAGTAAATATATGTCATTATTGTTATGATTGCTTCTTCTTAATAATAAGCCATGCTCCCAGCCCTGTCAAGGATAAGGCGAAACCAAGATTCCATGCATCGGAAGCGTCGCCGGTCTGCGGCCGTCTGGATGCTCCCAGGACTGCTCTGTCCGCCAATGGTGTAGGATCATCCTCGATCGTCACCATTCTGCGGCGTCTCGCACCAAGTACCTGCGGTGTCTCGGGTGTTACAGGATCCGCAGGGGTACCGGGATCGTCAGGGGTGCCGGGATCATCCGGGGTTGGCGTCGTATCCGGAGCGCCCGGAGTCGGAGTAGGTGTCGAGTTGTTGTCAGGAGTTGTCGACGGTGTTGCCGTAGGCGTTGCCGTTGGTGTTGCCGTTGGTGTTGCCGTAGGTGTTGCCGTAGGCGTTGCCGTAGGTGTTGCCACGGTGTTGCCGTTGGCGTTGCCGTAGGTGTTGCCGTAGGTGTTGCCGTAGGCGTTGCCGTTGGTGTTGCCGTTGGTGTTGCCGTCGGCGTTGCCGTTACGGCGTTGCCGTAGGTGTTGCAGTTGGCGTTGCCGTTGGTGTTGCCGTTGGTGTTGCCGTAGGCGTTGCCGTTGGTGTTGCCGTAGGCGTTGCCGTTGGTGTTGCAGTTGGCGTTGCCGTTGGTGTTGCCGTAGGCGTTGCCGTTGGCGTTGCCGTTGGTGTTGCCGTTGGTGTTGCCGTAGGTGTTGCCGTTGGCGTTGCCGTTGGTGTTGCCGTTGGCGTTGCCGTAGGTGTTGCCGTAGGTGTTGCCGTTGGTGTTGCCGTCGGTGTCACGGTCGGCGTAGGCTCTTCACTGGGATGCCACTCATTTCCACTAAAGTGACACTCTGCTTGCGTTTGCAAATTTGCAGCTACAATTCTACCTGAATTATTTCCTGCTTCGAGAATCACCTTAGCACATGGTGCAAGAATCGTTCCTCTTGTAGTAGATAAAGTAATAGTTCCATCATATGTTCCAAAATTATACACTAACAAATTTGCATTATCTGCTTCCGGGTAATTATCAATGCCAGATGTGCTCTGTCCTACCAACTTAAAATTATTACCATCAGGTGTTATATTAAATACAACCGTTTTACCGTTTTCCACAGCTACTTTAGGTTCAAAATCCGAAATTCCATTTACGCGAAAAATATTCTGTCCATCATTCAAGGAAATCTCATTAGAACTCAATTCCATTCCCATTGCATGCAAGTTTTCAGCATTTGTACGAATAGCTGTAAATGCTCCTGCCAGATCGAACTGACCTCTTTCAATTTTTCCAATCTGCTCAGTGGTTTAACATAAACTCCATTTACAAACCATTGATTACCTCTTTGCTCAAAAGAAGCTGATTTTAGAATCAGATTAGAACATCTAATATTGGAGCCTGAACCTGTATATTCACCATCTCACATAAATAGTACCTTTTTCCTGTATAGCCAATGTTATTATAATATTTCAAACTGCCTGTGCAGATATTAGCTTCACTGTCACCGCTCTGCTCCGTAATTCCCTCTACAAAATTCCATAGCCATTGGCAGCTCCTAAAACTCCAGCAATATCCACAGTCACCGCATTTACTGTCTCATTTGCTTCCGCACATAAATTCATTGTCAGCGGCATGATAAGACCTGCACCTGCTGCCTCTTCCGGTGTAACCATCGTCGTTGCTTCCGGTGTTACCTCCGGATCAGCTACTACATTTTCTTTCACAACAGCGTCACCACCGGATACAGACTCTTCCCCTACTATAGCCGCTTCCTCTGCCTGTACCGTAAGTGTTCCGTTCCCTGCGACAGTTCCCACTACCAGTGCTGTCACCAGAACCTTTACCACTTTTTCCCTTACATACCTGCCAAATCTGCTCATCTGATTTCTCCCTCATATGAAACTGCGTGTTTCAACGTCTTTAAACGTTTTCGTTCCTCTTTACAATTATTAAGACTGGCGCCATTTCAAAAAAGGTTCAGATTTTTATTATTTTTTTGGTTTATTCCTTTTCAGTATCAATTTGCTATTTTTGTAACATAAGCCTTAGTATACAGCCGTTTCTGTCAGGACTCCATGGATCAGAGCCCGCCTTTTTGTACCGGATGAGCCGTAACAGGTGGATAGCGATACGATGTTTCCTCTGTCACTTAAGTCCGCATCCGAAGCATACAGGGAATGTTCCGTGGCCCACTGCACATAATCATCATAGGAGGCATCTGAGGTAAACGTGGCAAAACGGTCACTGGTACTCTTTGTTTCATAATAGGAAAAAATCTCATAAATGTAGACTTTATCTTCCGTGTATATATAGAAGTAAGGATTCTCCTCGCAGCTTGCCGTCCCCTTCAGCAAATTTTTAAAAACTCCCAAACATGCTCTCATCCCGCATATTATGTCCGAAGACGAAGGTGTTCCGGTCCGACCAGTCCGCCGAAGCCTCACAATCCATGAAAATACATCCGGCATTCACACTCTCCCCCTCGAAGGAATGCTTCAGATAATAGTCATTGTCCTCCCCCTGTACCACCGGATAACTGATGTCCAATGCCGGGAAATAGAGCCATCCACGAAAATCCGGGTTGGTCCTGATAAGTTCGGCAAAGTCGATCTGCAGCTCCGGATAATTTTTCTCCGCAATCTCTTCCTGTGTTTCCCCCGCCGCAGGCTCTGCCACCACCTCCTGGCGGATGGCATCGTATTCATTTTTTGCTCTCTGCTCTGACAGATAAGAATGCAGACTCATTCCTCCGGTCACCAGTACCGCTGCCGCCAGCACTGCTGTGATCGCATTTTCCGCTTTTTATTTTTCATGCCAGTTTCCCCTTCCTGCAAGAATCGTTATAATTTGTTAATGATTATACCTTATTTTTCCGCATTCGTCTTTACGAAAGAGTTATTTTTTGATATTTTTAAGGTATGACTTTAAATTAAGAAACTATTGGGGGAATAAAATCTTATGATACATCTTTTTGCACTGCTTTCACTGCTTTTGTGCGGTGTCTGCTATACAGGCTTTCAGAACAGTTCTCATTTCCACAATACAAGCAACCGGCGTTCTCTTCTGTTGCTTGTATTTGGAGGTGCCCTGCTTCTGCGCCTGCTCCTTGCATACACCACCCACGGCTTCAGTAATGATATCGCCTGTTTTGCAGCCTGGGCTGACCGGATTTTCACTTTAGGGCCAGGGCAGTTCTATTCTGCCGAGATGTTTACAGACTATCCGCCCGGTTTCATGTATGTATTGTATCTGATCGGAGCGTTACGATCTCTGCTGCAGATTCCTTATTATTCCGATCTGCATATTTTACTGTTAAAATCACCCGCAATTCTCTGTGATATTGCCTGTGGGTTTCTACTCTACAGAGAGGCGGTAAAGCGACTGCATTTTTCCGATCTGCAGGGAATCTTTGCTGCCTCTGCGTATCTGTTCCAACCGGCGGTCATTCTGAATTCTTCCTGCTGGGGACAGGTGGATTCCGTATACACGCTGATGATCATCCTTATGTGCCTGTTCCTCATGAAGGGAAACCTGCTTCCTGCCTATGCTGTCTACGGACTGGGTGTCCTGTTAAAGCCACAGATGCTGATCTTCACGCCGGTACTGCTGGCAGGGATCTGGGACCATGTGTTCTTACAGGATTTTTCCTGGCGGAAATTCTTCTATAATTTGTGCGGTGGTCTGGTTGTCATCTGCGGGATGCTCCTTCTGTGCGCTCCTTTCGGATTAACCGCTGCAATCTCACAATATACTTCAACGTTGGGATCCTATGAATATGCAGCCATCAATGCCTACAATTTCTGGGGACTATTAGGAATGAACTGGGTCGACCAGAACACGATTTTCCTCTTCCTGCCCTGTAAGACCTGGGGCACTATCGTGATCCTGCTGATCGTACTCTTTACCTTCCTTATTGCAGCCCGCTGCCGGAAAGAGCCTTCAAGATATTTCTGTCTCGGTGCCTTTATCATCCTGACGATGTTCCTGTTCTCCGTCCGTATGCATGAGCGTTATATGTATCCCGCTCTGGCCCTGTTGCTTTTCTGCTGCCTGTACCGGCCCTCTACACCTCTCTGGAAATGCTTCAGTGGATTTGCAGTGCTGCATTTTTACAACACCGCCAATGTGCTGTACCATTACGATCCGCAGAATTATGACCGCAAGGCTCCCATCATTCTGCTGGTATCTGCCGGAATGTTGTGCTGCCTGTATTATTTCTATAAGATCATCTGGAAATATTATGTTCACGGTGAAGCAGGAGCTGCCACCGATGCAAAGCCGCAGACCGCAACAGGCCGCAGAGCTTCCGGGCATACTGCTTCCACAAGATCTGCCGCAGGACTCGGACAAAGACTTCGAGAATATTTTCTCTCTCCCCTGGAGCCCATTCCTTCCGAAGAGAGAATCCGTTTCACGAAACTGGATCTGTGCCTGTTGCTGGCAATCGGTATTCTGTACAGTTGCTTTGCCCTCTATGATCTGGGAGACCGCAAAGCTCCGACAACAACTTACGATATGTCGGGAGAATTACAGGCCATCGAGCTGGAATTCCCCGAAGATGCGCTGCCTGTGACTATGGCCAGTTATCTGGCTCCCTGGCACCAGCGACATTTTGGGATGGATGTCAAAAGTAATGCCGAAGACTCCTGGACTTATCTCGGTGAGATCATTTTAAACAATGTCTTCACCTGGCAGGATGTCTCCCTGCAGGATCTGCTGACACAGGCCACAGAAAACAGTACTTCTGATATGTCTGCCACAACCAGATATCTGCGTCTGTCATTGACGGATAATGATGCCTCTCTGATTGAACTGGTCTTCCTGGACGCGAATGGCAACATCACACGCCCGTTGAACGCAGATGCCTACCCTACACTGTTTGACGAAAGCGATCTGTACCCGGAACGCTATTCCTTCCGCAACAGCATGTATTTCGATGAAATCTATCACGCACGCACGGCTTACGAGTTCCTTCACGGCCTGCCGACCTACGAAAATACCCACCCGCCTCTGGGCAAGATCTTCATCGCCCTGGGTGTTGCCATCTTTGGAATGAATCCTTTCGGCTGGCGTATCATGGGTACTCTGTTCGGCATTGCCATGCTGCCGTTTATCTACCTGCTGGGGAAAAAAATGACAAGGAATACTCCTGCGGCAGCTCTGGCCTGCTTCCTGTTTGCCTTTGATTTTATGCATTTTACGCAGACAAGGATTGCCACCATCGATGTTTATATCACATTCTTTGTGATTGCAATGTACTATTTTATGTACTACTATTGTTCTATGAGTTTTTACGATACACCGTTGTATAAGACCTTTGTGCCTCTGGGCTTATGCGGCATCTGCATGGGACTGGGAATTGCCAGCAAATGGACCGGTATCTATGCGGGCTGTGGACTGGCACTGCTGTTTTTTGCGCATCTGCTGCGACGCTACCGGGAATACCTCTATGCCAAAGCCCATCCCGGAAAAAGCACCAACGGCATGGAGCATCAGCAGATTGTAAAGAAATTCCCGGATTATACGGTAAAGACGATCGACTTCTGCCTGACCTTTTTCGTGCTGGTTCCGGCAGTGATCTATCTGTTGTCCTACCTGCCATTTGTAGACAATTCCCATCCGGGGCTTTTTGACCGTATGCTGACCAACCAGACTTCCATGTTCAACTATCACAGCGGCCTGGAGGCAACGCATCCTTATTCCTCTTCCTGGTATCAGTGGCCCACTATGGTCCGCCCGATCTGGTACTATTCGGGATATGTGACCGATGCAATCAAAGAGGGGATCAGCGCTTTCGGCAATCCTGTTGTATGGTGGATCGGTATTCCGGCATTTATTTACATCCTGTACCTGTTAATTCGCAACAATGCGTTTCTCTGTTCTCTGACAGGACACACACAAACAGAGAGCTCCACAGATACTGCAATTACCCTGTCCCACAGAGAATATGCAACAGCTGCTTTTCTGGCAGTCGGCTACCTGGCGCAGTACCTGCCCTGGTTCTTCGTCACCAGGATCACCTTCATCTACCACTATTTCCCCAGTGTTCCTTTTGTAGTGCTGATGATCGTGTACAGCCTGATGCAGTGGAAGAAGCATATGTCTGACCGCACCTTCATCATCGTCTGCTGCGCTTATGCTGCGGTGGCGTTTGCCCTGTTCCTGCTGTTCTATCCGGTATTGTCCGGGCAGCCGGTGGATGTGGATTTTGTAATAAAATACTTGCGTTGGCTGGGATACCTGGGTATTGATCTCAGGTTAACAGAATGGTCTGGCAGAGAAGAGCATCTATTTCTCGTCTTCTTCCCGTTATATCCCTGGTTCATCCGCTTCTTTCACTTTTTGTGAACAGTTATGCTGTGGCTGCATTGCTGTTTCCATCATTTCTTTTGTGTGGGCTGTGTCTTTTTCTATGGTGCTGTAAAGGAGGAATACGGAGCTTCCATTGCCGAGAAATCATTGACTTTGTTATTGTTATACCCGTTTTCTCTTTTTCTTCGGAGGAATCATGACAGAGAGCTTGTTTTTCTGTCTGATTTCTGCGGGTTTTTTCTATATCCGCAGGCATAAATGGCTGATTGTGGGGCTGATTGGGCTTTTAGCATCCCTCTGTCGTATTCAGGGTGTTATCCTTTTTGGCGTCGGTATAATTGAATTTCTAATATCTTCTCAACCAATTCGGATGATTGAGGAGGGGCAGTTCAAGGGCTTTCTGAAACACTTTTTACAGAGACCGTCTGGCTGTTTCTGATTCCCCATCGGGAACCTTGTGTACTTAGAGCTTAATTATCAGATCACCGGCAATGCTTTTCAGTTCACTGTTTATCAGGAGAATCACTGGTATCACACCGCTACCTGGTTCACAAATTGTGTGGCGGAAATTATGCGTTATATTTCCGGTCAGGTCTCCGATACCACGCTTCTCATATGGTATCCTGAACTGATTCTGTTCGTTGTGGCTGCTGCACTGCTTCTCTATTCTCTCCGGACCCAGCCGCTGAAATACAGTGCCTATCTCCTGGTCTATACCTGATCAATTACTCTGTCACATTTCTGATCAGTGGTGGGCGGTATATGCTGAATGCACTTCCTCTTTTTTCTTTACCGCTGCATTACTTAATAAACACAAACTGTTGTATCCATTGCTGTGTTTTGCATCAGCTTTATT
>VOFE01002412.1_pt1 | contig 34001 bp, 51 predicted proteins | sample 5384071 | NCBI WGS metagenome assembly VOFE01 (sample SAMN12384724, study PRJNA508395) | human gut metagenome | isolation source: healthy gut D | host: Homo sapiens
GGTAGGGTGTGAAAAATATAATGAACTGTACTATAACGGAACCATCCTGACGAAAGATCTGCATGAAACATTGAAAAGAGTATTTGGTTCTTTGGGAATCAGTTATCAGTTGAATGGGCAGAAAGTCATTTTGGAATAGACGGAGCGAAAAAAACTTCCATTTAAAAACGCCCTTCAGAGTACTCTGAAGGGCGTTTTTAAATTAAATCTGTTTTTTCTTTTATTTTTCTTGGTAAAAAAGGAAAGAAAGCTCCTCTTATAAATATAAGGAACGATTTATAAACAGACAATAGTTAGTAGGTGGATGAACTGTCAATGATCAGACAGAATGTGAAGGGGACTGAATTAATAATTAGGTTAAGAATTAAATTGCTTAAGAGGACATGTCTCATGGAAAAACGAAGAATGATGCCAATTAGTCTTTCAAGAAAGCAATAGCGAACGAATTGGCGGATTATTAAGTGAGTTTAATTTTATTGTTTTCCAAATGCGGGAGAAAACCGGAGGGGTTTCTCCCGCATTGCTGTTGAAAAATATGCAGGCTTTAATCTGCCGGTTTTCTTCTTCCTGCTGTCAGCGCGGCAATGATATACCTTCCCGGGCTTCTATTTTATTCCAGTTGGTGTTTGACAGCAATTTCCATACGGAGGTTCCCTTTTTCCATAATCAGACAAGCGCAGAATGCTTTGCATCTCTTTGAGGTTGCTGACCTTATGGTACTTTGCGAAGAAAAAATGATGCATTGTTCTTCACCTCAGGTGATGTAATATCCTTCTTTGTAGATTTTGGAGAGCAGTCTGATTAACAGGTATGAAGCTTTGATGCCAAATTTGGCTTCCAGCAGTTCGGGTACATCTTCTTCAAAGAAGTTGGATGTCAAGGGGAAATAAGGTATCCCCCGTATATTCTAGGCTCATATTATGTATATATTTATTTTTTTGATGTTATACGGTTGCTTTCCATTCCAGCAGATTCTCAATCATAAATCTTCTCCACGCATGTTGTTCCATGTTCCAGTAAACGATTGATTCCTGTTCCTGTGTGATGCGGTATATCCGATGGAAGAATTTTCATATCCTACCAGCGTTCCTTGTTCCAGGCAGGAAGTTCCGTCTTGCTTGTGGAAAGCAATCATGGCATGTCCGTGTTGCCGGATGGATCTGGAGTGTCCATGAATAATGATTCCTTTGAAAAACAGCTGCAGGTACAAAGTAAAGTAGTCATTTTTTCCTTCGGCGATGCCATTTCTTTTGTGCAGTTCCTCTTTGCTGATAAACTCTTCATTCTGTTGATTTACATTGAGTTTGCATCTCTTGCAAGCATCGCATTCTGATGGTTGCATCTTTTCCTTTTCGGGGGATGATTTTTTCTTCATGTTAACTAATTTATATATATTTAAAAAACAAAATGTTAATAAACGTTGTACCAACGATGGGGGGACTTATAAAAAGCGATGTTTTTTTGTTCTTTGCCAAATGGTATTATATATAAAATAACTAGTGATGCAAATGATGAGTAAAAATGGATTTAGCCGGTGTGGGGAACTGTACATCGGTCGTTTGCGAAAGGAGGGCGCTATTCTACGGCGCATGTTTATCAGAATGCCCTTCTTTCTTTTACCAAGTTTTGTGGAGGGTATAGTGTGTCGTTCAGGCAAGTGACGCGTGAGCGTTTGCGGCGTTATGAGCAGCATCTTTACGAATGTGGCTTGAAGCCAAATACGATTTCTACGTATATGCGTATGCTGCGTAGTGTTTACAACCATGGGGTAGAGGCGGGAGTGCGCCTTATGTCCCGTATCTGTTTCGCGATGTTTATACGGGAGTGGACGTACGGCAGAAAAGGGCTTTACCTATGTCGGAGTTGCATAAAGGCTTCTGTATGACGACCCTCAATCGGAGCGTTTACGTCGTACGCAGTCTATTGCTACCCTGATGTTCCAGTTTTGTGGGATGTCTTTCGCTGATTTGGCGCATCTGGAAAAATCGGCTTTGGACAGTGGTGTGCTGCGCTATAATCGTATCAAAACGAAGACTCCTATCAGTGTTGAGGTATTGGATAGTGCTAAGGAGATGCTGGACCAGCTTCGGAACAGGCAGGAGTCCCGTCCGAATTGCCCGGATTATCTGTTCGGGATTCTTCGCGGTGATAAAAAACGGAAAGATGAGCGTGCTTATCGTGAATATCAGTCTGCTCTCCGGAAGTTCAATTATTGCCTGAAGGGGTTAGCGAAGGCTCTGCACTTGAAATCTCCCGTCACGTCTTACACGCTTCGTCATTCGTGGGCCACTACTGCCAAGTATCGCGGGGTTCCTATCGAGATGATCAGTGAGTCACTGGGACATAAATCGATCAAGACGACGCAGATTTACCTGAAAGGGTTTGAGTTGAAAGATCGGACGGAAGTAAATCGAAGAATTAATCTTACGCTAAAAAATGTTGTTTAGATAGGATGAAATGATTTAAACTGTTGATATACAGTGTTTGTCTGTGTGTGTTACTTCTTAGGTAACTCACAAACAGAGGGCAAGCAAAACAGGGAACTTTTTTCAACGAAACTATGAGAAGATGACTATTATCTTGGAAATAGAGCAGATGTGAAGGTGTTTTTCAAAAATTAGAATAAAAAAAAGACATAACACGAATATTGCAATATTCGCCAGTTATGCCTGCATTTGATTCATTTTCCGAAAATAATTTCATTTTTGTTTGCGTATTTTCATAAATATGTCCATCTTTGCGCCATAAATCATTCCGTTACCTAAGAAGTAACGGAAAAACATGGGGTAAAAAAACATGATTTTAAGAAAAGAGAAATCACTTAATGCTGGGCCTATTTATGGGACAGGGGAAGGCGTAGCACACTCAAAACGCTGGTATGTAGCTTTGGTTCGGATGCACCATGAAAAGAAGGTTTCCGAGCATCTGGACAAGATGGGTATCGAGAATTTCGTTCCCGTTCAACAAGAACTCCACCAATGGAGCGACCGTCGTAAGATGATCACCTCTGTTTTACTTCCGATGATGGTCTTTGTACATGTAGACCCAAAGGAACGCATGGAAGTTCTGAGTTTTTCTACTGTGAGCCGTTACATGGTGATGCGCGGCGAGAGTAGTCCTGCCGTAATCCCTGACGAGCAGATGGCCCGTTTCCGTTTCATGCTTGATTATTCCACGGAATCAGTTAGCATGAACAGTTCCCCTTTGGCTCGTGGCGAACAGGTCCGTGTGATCAAAGGTCCTCTGACCGGATTAGTTGGTGAACTGGTTAATGTGGATGGTAAAAGTAAGATTGCCGTTCGTTTGAATATGCTGGGGTGTGCATGTGTAGATATGCCTATCGGGTATGTTGAACCTGTAAAAACCGTAGTCTGACGAGTCTGGATCATATTTCTATAATGGAATTACAGGATAAAATAATTCATCTTCATAATTTGGCTCATCGTTTACTTCACATCGAATGTTCCGGCAGTTATTTGTATGCCGATGACTTATCCCAATTAAATAAAGATATCCACGATGAAATGAATGAATTATATCCTCTGCGTGGCAACACATTGGAGCAAGATGCTTCTTTATGTCTTGCCCTGCTGTTGGGATATAGTGTAAGTATGTATGCCGGTTGGGAAGATGATTTGAAAAGGGACAATATTCTTGCCCGTTCTTTGGAGGCCTTCTGACAAGTCTTCCTCCTTCACCTTTGAAAGATGATTTGCTTACAGTTTGCAAAGAGTATTCAACCGTATAAAAATGGAGTAGAAAAATGAAAGTACCTAAAATTATAGCAGAAATAGGTTGTAATCACAAAGGTGATATGACAATTGCAAAAGAGATGATATTGACTGCTGCTAGTTATTGTAAGGCAGATATCGTTAAGTTTCAGAAGAGATCTGTTCGAGAGTTGTTGACTTCTGAGGAATATAATGCTCCGCATCCTCATCCGGAGAATTCATATGGTAGAACGTATGGAGAACATCGTGAGTTTTTGGAATTTACGTTAGAGCAACATCGACAATTACAGGAATGGTGCACGGAATTTGGTATAGAATATTCGACTTCTGTGTGGGATGTGACTTCAGCAAAAGAGATTTGTACATTACATCCATCCTTGATTAAAGTCCCTTCAGCTTGTAATTTGAATAAAAGGTTGTTGGAGTATTTATGTGATAATTATGAAGGCGAAATTCATCTCTCATTTGGCATGACTTTGCGAGAAGAAGAAGAAAATATAGTTTCATTTTTTTTGAAAATAAAGGCCGCAATAAAGATTTAGTCATTTATGCTTGTACTTCTGGTTATCCTGTGCCTTTTGAAGATATTTGCTTATTGGAAATATCACGCATAAATAAGGTATTTGGTAAACGTGTGAAAAGTGTAGGTTTTTCAGGTCATCATTTAGGGATAGCAGTGGATTCTGCTGCAGTTGCATTAGGAGCTGAATGGATTGAACGGCATTTTACTCTTGATAGAACTTGGAAAGGTACAGATCACGCTGCTTCTCTGGAACCGGATGGTTTAAGAAAACTAGGTCGTGATTGCCGTGCAATTGCAAAGGCTTTGGTTTATAAACAGCAAGATATTTTGGAGATTGAAAAAGTACAAAGAGATAAATTGAAAAAAAATCAGGTGAAATGGTAATTATAGAACGTTAAAGTACCTGATAATGGTTTGGACTTATTGAAGTTATACATGCAGGTCAGGCATAAAAGTTTTTCTAATTTTTTTGTCCCTAGGTTATTTCTATATTCATTCTTATTAAGTTTTAATTGTAATTGATGTTGGCAAGGTTGTCTTATTTCATTATGTTTTTGTTTTCTTTTATATCTTCATTGTTGCTGATTGGAATAAAGTAGAACGGAAAAAACATGTTTGATATGGGGATTAATGCTTTCATCATTATCTATTAAAGTTAATATCAGATTGATTATTTTGTGTAAATTATAAAATATGAAAACAGTTGCGTTTGTTCCTGTACGGGGAGGGAGTAAATCCATTCCTTTGAAAAATATAAAATTATTTTGTGGTAAACCTTTAGTTTATTGGAGTGTATCGGCTTTACAACATACAAGCTGCCATAGATGAAATTATTGTTGCAACGGATTCTAGACAAATAGAGCAAGTAGTTACTTCTTTTTGTTTTTCAAAGGTGAAAATTTATCATCGTTCGTCTGAAAATGCATGTGATACGGCTAGTACTGAGAGTGTAATGTTGGAATATATTCAATATGCTAAACTTGATGATAATGACATCTTTGTACTGGTGCAAGCTACCTCTCCATTGACTGAGACAATTCATATTCAAGAAGCTTTTGGAATTATATTTTAGTCGTAAGTATGATTCAATATTGACTTGTGTCCGTAGCTATCGTTTTTTTTGGAATGAAGATGGTACTTCAAGAAATTATGATTATAAGAATCGTCCACGAAGGCAGAATTTTGCTGGTGAATTAATGGAAAATGGAGCTTTGTATATTAATAGTGTGCGAAATATAGTTTCTCTCAGAAACCGTTTAAGTGGTAAAATCGGGTTGTATGTTATGCCTGAGTACACTGCAACAGAAATCGATGAGCCTGATGATTGGATTATCTTGGAACACTTAATGCAAAGGCATATGCTTTCTAGGTCTGCAAACGGTAAAAAGAAAATTAAACTGTTTTTATCAGATGTTGATGGGGTGTTGACAGATGGAGGTATGTATTATTCAGAGAAAGGAGATGAATTGAAAAAATTCAATACTCGTGATGGGATGGCTTTTCGGTTACTTCATGAAAAAGGTATAAAGACAGGTATAATAACTTCAGAAAATACGCAAATAGTGGAGAGTCGTGCAAGAAAACTAAAAGTAGATTACTTGTATCAAAGTAAATGTGAAGGAGGTAAATTGTTAGCTGCCAAAGAGATTTGTGAACAAGAAGGAATTACACTAAATGAAGTGGCTTATATAGGCGATGACATTAATTGTTATGAATTGTTGTCTAATGTAGGGATGGCTGCTTGCCCACTAAATGCAATGGAACAAATTAAAAATATTCCATCTGTAAACGTATTGATGAATAAAGGTGGAGATGGGGTAGTACGTGAATTTGCTGAAATGATATTAAATTATAATATGTAGGTTAATTACTGTTTGGATACTTGGAAGTAGTCTTATTTTTTTGGCCAAAATCTTGTCCTAATTTATGTGTCTTGAAAGTTCCTTTGTCATGATGAAATTTGGCTCAAGGACATTAGGCTCAGACTTCGGGGATTTGAGTTAGTAGCACAGTATCTTCATTCTATGAAGTCTGAATTTGGAATTCATCTAAAATAATAAGGTGAATATAAATATAGAAAAAGGGAAAAGATAGGTCTACGGATAAGATTAATAATAGTCTCGAATAGTAAATAGTCAAAGGTTTGTAAATGTTGGTTTATTTCACTGTTGATGATGCCTTCTACATCTCAAAATAAACAGATTGCTAAAAATACGATCGTCCTGTATCTTCGTATGGTTTCTAACCTTAGGGGTGGGATTATATACTGTTAGGATGGTATTAAAAATATTAGGTGTAGAAGATTATGGAATATATAATGTAGTAGGCGGCACCGTTTCTCTATTATCGTTTGTTGTCAATTCGATGGCATCTGCTTCTCAGAGATATCTTTCTTTTGAGTTAGGTAGTGGAGACCATGGTGCATTAAAAGGTATTTTTAATTTATCAGTATATGCATATATAGGAGTTGCTTTTTTAGCGTTGATAATATGTGAAACCATCGGATTATGGTTTTGAATACTCAAATGACAATATCCAGCGAAAAGAATATCCGCTGCTAATTGGGTATATCAATCAGCTATTTTTTCTTTTATAGTGTCTATTCTTGCTACTCCTTATATATCGGCTATTTTTTCTAATGAAAAAATGACGGTGTATGGCTACGTCGCTATAATTGAAGTTTCATTGAAATTATTTGTTGTATATTTATTGGGAATAATCTATTATGATAAATTGAAAATGTATGCTTTACTGATGTTTTTTCACAAGTTACTATTAGCAGTTTTTATGTTTTTATAGCAGAAAGCACTTTAAGGAATGTCGGTTATCTTTTTATTGGGATAAGTTAAAAATGGAAGAGATTCTCTCGTTTTCAATGTGGAGTATGATGGGGACTTTGGCGGGCGCTATGAGAAGTCAAGGTTTGAATGTGTTAATCAATCTTTTTTTTAATCCAGCTATAAATGCCGCTCGAGGTATTGCCTTTCAAATGCAAGCCGCAGTGAATGGCTTGAGGGTGAATTTCTATAATGCTGTATCTCCCCGAGTTACTAAATTGTATTCTTCTGAGCATCATGAAGAAATGATGGATTTAGTGTTTATGAGTTCTAAGCTGGCATTTTTTTGATTATGTTTTTTCTATTCCCATGCTAATAGAAACTCCTTATATACTACACTTATGGTTAGGAACAGTTCCTGAATATAGCATTTTGTTTACGCGTTTGGTTATCATAGAATTAACTATTGACATATTCAATAATCCTTTGGATAATGCTTTAGGTGCTTCGGACGAGTTCGTCAATTTCAAATATGGGTAAGCTCTTTGTTGCTTTTGATTGTTCCATTGTCGTATTTAGCATTAAAAGTTGCAGAATATCCAGAGATACCTTTTGTTATTTCCATGCTTGTTTCAATACTTTGCTTTTTTCCTAGGTTGTACTTTGTTCGCAAATTTATAGCATTACCTGTGCGTCAGTACTTATGGAAAGTTGTTTTTGTCAGTTATCGTGTCTTAATAATAGCTTCATTGCCACCATTAATATGTTATGTAATGATGGAGGATGACTTTTATCGTTTAATCGTAGTATGTATTACATCTTGCATTTCTTCTGCTCTATGTATTTATTGGTTAGGATTGAATTTGATAGAACGGAATTATGTAAAAGAAATATGTGCTTAAATTGCCTTTTATAAAATCATTGTAATTTCTTATGGCAAATCTTTTTTTTTTGTTCATACTCCTCTCGAATTATTAATAGCACAGCAAATTATCAATCAGGAAAAGCTGACTGATAATGTAATGTTGTGTGGCTATGTAGGAGGTAATAAGCATTTTCTTGATATTTATCGTTTGACTATCATTTCATCTATGTGGATGGAAAGAGTTCTTATGCCGGATGTTGCAGGATGGGCTGCAATAGAAAAACGTCATTTATTAAAAACGGCACTACGTGCATTCCGAAGATATAAAGAAATATGTTCTCTATTAAAAGGTATATCGAATTGATACTTTATTTCTAGGTGATATGAATAATTTTTCCTGTAAATTTGGGGCAAAGTTATTTAAGAAAAAAGGATATAGGATTGTCTTTTTTTTTGAGGAGGGGCAAGTCATTATAATTTTCATATTCATCCGAGAAAGGGTGGTTATTTATTGAATAAATTATTAATCTTTTTCGATTGTTTTTATTATTTGCCTATTTATCATTTTCGTTTTGCTACTTATTGCTTTTTGAAAGATTTACCATTTTCAGAATTACCGATTGACCTTCGTTATAGCGTGGTACCATATTATCATGAGGATTTTGATAAGCAAATACGTATAGAAAGATTGTTTTCTAATGATTTGATACAATTTTTGGATAGTGAGGTTTCCAAATTTTCAGATATAGAAAGTAGTATTTTGTTTATGTCTCAGAATATTTATGAGTCGTTAGGTAATCTGAATTTGTATTTACAGGTTGTTGAAGGCTATTTTTCGACATTGGATAGTACTTCGATTTTATTTATCAAATTTCATCCTCGTGAACAAGAAGAAGAGCGAAAGGCAGTAATCAGGATAGCGGAAAAATATCATTTAGCTTTTCATATATTGTCTGCTCAGATGAATATACCAGTCGAGTACTATTTACAATATATGAAATTTAAGGAAATTGTGACGTTCTTTTCTTCCACAGCTATGTATAATGGTTATCTTTTTCCAGAGATGAAGTTTACTTTTTTGTTGCGTCCTTTCTATGATTTATGTAAAATATGTAATGAGAAGAATATTTCTCAATTAGAGAATCTTTTGTCCTTATTGGATTCTTGTCAGAATAAACAAAAAATAAATGCCTAAAAGAATAATTTATCATATTGGTGATATAAGCCGTCCGGGGGGATGGAACGTATTATTGTTTTGAAAGCGAACTGGTTGGCTGAACATGGTTATCAAGTGACAATGCTCTCAATGAGTAGTTTGGTGGAATCTTTTTTCCCTCTGTCATCTAAAGTCAAAATGGAAAGCTTTGGATGTTTTCAAGGGAGTGTATATGATGAGAAACGTAATTTGTGGGGGCCTTGAAAAGTGTGTACTATAGTATAAGAAGCCGGATAGATCATAAGAGGAAAGTCGAAAAATACTTAGAGTCACATTCTTGTGATTATTTCATAACATTGGTAAATAGAGGCTTTATTCCCAAACTAAAGGATGGTAGCAAGAAGTATTTTGAGATACATTTTTCAAGTCAGGCAAAAATCGAATTTCATCAGTTGAATTCGTTTTTCTACAATTTGGTTTACGACTTGGGAATGTATTATCAGGAACGCATTTGTAGACGCTATGATAAATTTATAGTTCTAACGGAGAAAGATAGATTAATGCGAGGTAATATACCTAACATGATTGTGATTCCTAATTTTATAACTATCGAGTCGTCGGATTCTATGCCTGTTGCAGAATCTCGAAAAGTCATTGCTGTGGGACGCCTTTCTATAGAAAAGGGATTTGATTATTTATTTCAGGCATGGGCTATGGTATCTTCTAAATATCCTGACTGGAGTTTGGAAATTTATGGGTACGGCTATGGACGCGAGGAATATTATAATGAGTTAATTCAAAAAAATGGAGTAGAAGAATCTGTGAAGATTTGTGCTCCGGTAAAAGACATTCGAAATAAATATTTAGATTCTGCTTTTTATGTCATGTCTTCCCGGTATGAAGGGTTCCCGTTAACTTTAGGAGAAGCAATGTCGTGCGGTCTTCCTTGTGTCTCGTATAATTGTAACTGTGGTCCTAGTGAAATCATTCGTCATAGTGAAGATGGAATACTGGTTGATGAAGTGGGAGATATAAAAGGATTGTCAGATGCGATGCTGTATCTAATTGAACATCCGAAAAAGCGTGTTGAAATGGGAGAAAAAGCTAAAGAGAATATAAAACGTTTTCTATAGACCATGTGATGAAAAAATGGGAGGATATATTACGATGAAACCAAGTGTTGTTTTTCTTCAGGAGCAGTTACGGGCAAGCTGCCGGAACGGGCGCATATCAACAGGTGTGATGAATGAATTGGCTGATAGGGGGGTATCAAGTGGTTATTGTGTTATTTGGAACGGATAAAACTTCCGCTTTTCCTCTTAATGATAAGATAAAAATATTGCTAATAGGTATTCCTTTTGAAAATAAGTATAAAAAGCTGAAAGCTGCCTTTTACTTAAAAAGATCATAAATGAGATAAAGCCGGATTATGTAATAAACGTGGCGGTTCCTATGATGCAAGTGTCTTTTTAGCCAAATGTTTGGGAATGAAAGGTAAGGTTGTTACTTGGGATCATTTTACTTTGTTTGCCGGTTCTCAATGGGGTGTTTTTCTTTCGGATATTTAGTGCATTTGTTTCACACCAAACGATTGTTTTAACAGAACAAGATCGAAATAGCTATCCAAGGTTACTGAGGAAAAAGATTAGAGTAATTGGAAATTTTGTCATGGATGCAAAATTTAAGTCTAATCTTATGAGTAAGAAAGTACTTAGTGTAGGACGCTTAGTACATACCAAAGGATTTGATATTCTTTTGGATATATGGGAGATATCTCTAAAAGGCATAGTGATTGGATTCTTCAAATAGTAGGTTCCGGAGAAGAAAAGGAAAACTTACGAAAGAAAATAGAGGAGTTACATTTGGAAGAAAATGTGCAAATGATTCCGACTGTGAAAAATATTGAAGATTATTATATAGATGCGTCTATATATGTTTCTGCAGCACGCCTTGAACCGTGGGGATTGGTTCTTGCTGAAGCTAAATCTTTTGGCTTGCCCATTGTTTGTTTTGATTGTCCGCATGGACCGAAAAATATTGTTCGTGATGGAATGGACGGAAATTTAATAGCTTTGAATGATTGTAATGAAATGAAAGAAAAGATATTACTATTAATGGATGATCTGGAATTGCGTAGAAAATATGGAGAAGCTGCTAGGAAAGATTTTGAATGTCGTTTTTCTAAGAGGGCGATATTTAATAAATGGACTGAACTTTTGAAATAGTAATTAGAAATTTATTAGTGTTTATACGATATAGAAATCAGTATGATCTTGAAAATAATATCATTATTATTATATCCTATAATGCCTTTTGGGGCATTTCTTTTGTCGATGAAATATTTTTCGAAATTTTATGGATACTGCATTTTTATTTTATTTGGCATATATCTAAACATGTGTAATATTTCGTCCACAAGATGATATATATAGATATGTTGAGGGATATAATAGACTTTTAAGTGGAACAGATTGGTTAGGAAAAATCGATCTATATTATTGGGGAAGTGCTATGCTGTTTTCTTATTTTAATTTATCTGCTATTTATGTATACATATTTTGGTCTATTATTTATTATACGGCTATGTATTTATGTCTTCGTGAATTAATAAAGTATATAAATAATAATATAATTTCAATTCTATTCTTATTAAGTTCTGTTTTTTTTATATCAGCATTTCATTTTAGTGTACTGCGCTTTTTCACTGCATCCTTTTGGTTTATTTTTTTTGTGAAGAAAATAGCATGCAGTAGGAAGGTAAATTGTTATATGTGTTTACTGTTGATTTGTCCATTGATTCATTATATGTATTATGTTCCTGTTATTGCTTATTATATATATCATTTCTTTAGGCCTAAAATAAAGCTGTTATTAATACTTTTTATTATAACATATTTCTTCTCTTTCTTTGATTATATCGATGTTTTAAAGTATTGTGGGGTAAATGTATTTAGCTCTAGTTCGTATTTAAGTGAAGCTAGAAATGAATCAATGAATAGTTCTTATAATTTAGGAAAATATTTATATTTACCAATGTATCTTTCTTTGCTATGGTTGTTATATATTCAGTATCGTAGAAGGAAGAAACTGAGTTCCATAAACTATAATTTATTATGTTTGGCTTTATGGGGACTAATTGTTTTGAATTTGGTATCAGCTTCTTGGGATTTTACTGTACGTTTCAGGTTAATAGCTGAATGGCTATGTATTTATCCTATTGCATATTACTATCAATGTACATGAGATGTACATTATAATAATTTTATATTCTTATTTCCATTTTGTTTTTTGTTAAGTAATTGGGACTTTTTATTTGTAACAGGTCCAAAGTACTTCAATTATTCAGATGTTTTCTTTTCAAATATTTATTCTGTTTGGAACTATTGTTCTAATGCCTTGAATAACATTTAAAAAAACAATTAAATTGATATGATAACAGTTTTTACTCCTACTTATAACCGTGGGTATATTATAAAACAACTTTATGATAGTTTGATATTACAAAGTTATAAAGATTTTGAATGGTTAGTAATAGATGATGGAAGTACGGATGATACGGAGGAACTTTTTAAATCCTTTATTGCGGAACAAAAATTAAATATTCATTATTTAAAGATTGAAAACGGAGGAAAGCATCGTGCTATTAATAAAGGTGTCATATTAGCTCAAGGGAAATATTTTTTCATTGTAGATAGTGACGATTATTTACATAATAATGCACTTGAACGAATATATTTTTATACTAAACAGATTGAAGATGATAAAACCTTTGCAGGAGTTTGTGGATTGAAAATATATCCGAATGGGAGAAAGGTAGGAGGTGAAGCCAATTATAAAATTTTGGATACAGATTCTATTAGTTTTCGTGAGAAATATCGTGTAAAAGGTGATATGGCTGAGGTCTTTGAAACAGATATTCTTAAGAATTACCCATTTCCTGAATTTGAAAATGAGAAGTTTATTTCCGAAGGGATTGTTTGGAGTCGAATTGCACATAAGTACAAACTTAGATATTTTAATGAGCCAATATATATATGTGATTATTTAGAAGATGGGTTAACGAGATCTATCAGAAAATATCATCGTAATAGTCCTAAGGGCACAATGCTTTTTTATAATGAAATGATTCGGCAAAAAAGAAATGGTCTGAAAAAACGCTTGATCGCTGCTGTCAATTATTGGCGTTATACTATAAAGTATAAAGGAGAGAGAGCAGGAGAGCTGGCGCCTATTGGTTGGAGTTATTGTTGCTATCCTTTGGGCTTGTTATTCTATTATATGGATATTCGAAAAAGTGAGAGTCTTATTTATTGTTCCTTCATTGAAAAATGCAGGTCCTGTTATTGTTGTCTATGATTTAGTTCATTTATTGATAAAGCGTGGGCACAAATGTTGTGTTTGCTATTTTGATAAAGTAGAAGAACTTAGTTTTAATTGTGATGTCGTACAGATTTCGATGAGACAAAAGATAAACTTTAGCGATTATGATATTGTACATACACATGGTTATCGTCCTCAGCTTTATGTTTTCTTGCATAAATCATGGAATAAGAGTAGTACAAGGTTTGTAACTACAATGCATAATTATTTGTTTAGTGACTTTGGCTATACTTATGGAAAAATCAGAGGGCTAATTTATGGTACATTATATCTCTTAGTGAATTTACGAGCCTGATAAAATAGTCGCTTTAAGTAAGGACGCACAGCATTATTACTCAAGATTTTTGCCTTCTTGTAAATTGACCTATGCTTATAATACACGAGTTTGTGATTTTTCGAAAAAATTGTCCACAGAGGAAGAACGTGAATTGTTAGCCTTCCGGGGCGAAAGCGCACGGCTGGTCGGGACCAGGCTGTGCGCTTTCGCGGAAGGGCTTGGATTTGATAATCCAAGCCCTTCAGGAACTTCCACAAACAAAATTTTGTATTATTGGGGATGGTAAAATAAAAAATGATTTAATACAACTATCTGTAAAACTAAAAGTTAGTGACCGTGTGCTTTTTCTAGGTTATAAGAAAGATGCGTATAAATATTTACCTTATTTTGATGTCTATGCTATCCCTAGTCATAGTGAAGGTTTTCCTTTGGCAATGCTTGAAGCGGCAGCCTATGGGAAATCGATTGTTGCATCTAATCTTAGTGTGTTTAAGGAAATATTTACTGGTGATGAAATCTCAATATTCGATTTGAACGATGAGAAAAGTGTACCAAATGCAATAGAACGTGCTTTCTTGGAAAAAGAGAAACTATCCCGTAATGCTAAGCTAAAATATGGAAATGTTTATTCTCCCGACAATTTTGTCAGTCGGTATCTAGCTATATATACTAAAGCTCCTTCTCGAATAAAGTCTGATTTATATAATGGAAAAATTTAGTGTTTTAATGTCTGTTTACGCACGTGAGCAGAGTACTTATTTAGAAGAAGCACTTCGTAGCGTGTTTGAACAAACTGTGCCGCCTTCTGAGGTGGTGTTGGTAAAAGATGGTCCCTTGACTACAGAATTGGAAACCGTCATTGCTAGTTTTGCAGAGCGTTATAAGAGTTTAAAAATTGTTGCTTTGGCAAAGAATATGGGATTGGGCAATGCGCTTAATGTGGGTCTATCTGCATGTACCTATAGGTTGGTGGCACGTATGGATAGTGATGACCTATCGTTACCTAACCGGTTTGAAGCTCAATTAAAAGCATTTGAAGAAAATCCGGAAGTATCTGTTGTTGGAGGATGGATTTCTGAATTTGAAAATAATCCGAAACAAATAATCTCCTATCGGAAAGTTCCTGAATTTGATTGTGAGATAAAACATTTTTTTTTATCAAAATGTCCTGTAAATCATATGACTGTTATGTTTCGTAAAGAAGATATTCTTAAAGTTGGTGGATATCAGCATTTTTACTTATTGGAAGACTATTGGCTATGGACAAGAATGATTAATGAAGGCTGTAAATTTTATAATATACAAAATATCTTGGTTAATGTACGTGGCGGAGCTGCTATGGCTGCAAGACGCGGGGGATGGAAGTATGTTAAAAGTGAAATAAAACTTCAATGGCAGATATGGAAAATGGGACTAATTGGAGTGTATGCATTTTCTAGAAATATTTTCGTTCGTTTTTCTATTCATATGATGCCAAGTAGCTTACGATGTTTCTTTTATAAGAAAGTATTGAGGTAATAGTTCTGAAAGATGAAGAATAACTGCATACTAACATTATTTACTGTTACCAATATATGAATATTACATTTATCATATTAGCTTTTGTAATTTCTGCTTATATTGCCAGGCTTATTATTCCACGTATATTGTTGATTTCCTTTCGAAAAAAACTTTTTGATATTCCGGATGCGCGTAAGTTACATAAAAGCGCAATTCCGCGTTTAGGTGGAGTTTCTTTCTTTCCAACAATATTACTTTCCTGCTGTGCGGTTTTGGTACTTCGTACTTTGACTGGATATAGCGTTTCTGCTTTACAAGCTACCTATATTTTGCCTGAGTTTTTAGCTTTAGTTTGTGGAATGGTACTTTTGTATTTGACAGGTATTGCGGATGATCTTGTGGGAGTTCGTTATCGCCAGAAGTTTGTGGTTCAAATTATTTGTGCCAGTTTATTTCCTCTTGCCGGACTCTGGATTAATGATTTCTATGGTTTGTTTGGCTGTGGTACTCTTTCTGTTTGGTTTGGATTTCCTTTTACTGTACTAACTGTTGTTTTTATCACTAATGCGATTAATCTTATTGATGGAATTGATGGGCTTGCTTCAGGCTTAAGCAGTGTTGCTCTCATGGTTTTGGGCTTTTATTTATCGAGAAAGGGTTATGGATTTATAGTATGCTTGCATTTAGTACCTTGGGAGTATTGATTCCTTTCTTTTATTATAATGTTTTTGGTAGTGCTGAACGTGCCCGAAAGATATTTATGGGTGATACAGGTAGTTTAACATTAGGATATATATTAAGTTTTTTAGCAATAAAATATAGTCAGAATACGGATTTGATTCCTACGACACAAGGTGACATAGTGATTGCTTTTAGTACTTTGATTATCCCCTCATTTGATGTAATTCGGGTCGTTATGGTTCGCATTTGTAATAAAAGAAATCCTTTTGAGCCAGACAAAATCATATTCATCATAAGTTTCTGGCGATGGGATTTAATGCCCGTCAGACAATGATTCTAATTTTATTGATATCATGTATATTTAGTGGAATTAATATTCTCCTGGTTTCATACATGAATAATACATTGATTCTATTAGAGATGTTGTAGTATGGATGGGCCTTAATTTATGGTGGAGTAGAGTGAGAGATACGAAGTGTCGAAAATAGAGAATAGCATATGAAAAACTATATAATGAATTAAACAGATATTTTTTAAATGATGATTATGAAAAAAGTGAATAGATGGATGGGGTTGTTATTGCTGCTTTGTCTACTTGCAGCATGTCAATCTTACAAAAAGTACCTTATTTACAAGATGCGGAAGTGGTGTTGTATGGAGTTCAGAACGAACAGTTGTATGATGCAAAGATCATGCCTAAAGACTTGTTGACGATTGTGGTGTCATGTACAAGTCCGGAGTTGGCGGCCCCTTTTAATCTGACAGTTGCCACGCAAAATAATATTGCTTTGAATTATACCACCACTCAACCTGCTTTACAACAATATCTGGTGGATAATGAAGGTAAGATAAACTTCCCGGTATTGGGTGAACTCCATGTGGGAGGGTTGACAAAGAAGGGCACGGAACAAATGATTGTAGAGAAACTGAAGCCTTATATAAAGGAAACTCCTATTGTAACCGTACGAATGGTGAATTATAAAATTTCAGTTATTGGAGAAGTCGCCCGCCCCGGTACCTTTACTATCTCGAACGAAAAAGTGAACTTGCTGGAAGCATTGGCCATGGCAGGTGATATGACTGTATATGGATTGCGTAATGACATAAAATTAATAAGAGAGGATGCTAACGGTAAACAGGAGATTATTCCGTTGGACTTAAATAAGGCTGAGACAATCCTTTCTCCCTATTATTGGCTGCAACAGAATGATATAGTCTATGTAACACCTAACAAAGCTAAAGCACGTAACTCTGATATCGGAAGTAGTACTAGTTTGTGGTTCTCTGCCACCTCTATTTTGATATCCATTGCCAGTCTATTATATAATATCTTAAGATAACATTCGTAACAATGAAAGAGGAACTAACAAACGAAAAACTGCGCGAAGCAGATGATAAAGAAATAGATATTCAGGAATTGCTTTTTTAAATATCTGATTCACTGGCCTTGGTTTGTAGGGGCAGTGATAGTATGTTTGATTTCTGCTTATATTTACTTATATGTTGCTACTCCTGTATATAACATTTCTGCTACAGTTCTGATAAAGGATGATAAGAAAGGAGGAGCCTCAAATAATGTGGGCGGTTTGGATGAACTGGGCCTTAGCGGATTAATCACTTCTTCGCAAAGTATAGATAACGAAATAGAGGTGTTGCGTTCTAAAACTCTGGTGAAAGAAGTAGTCAACTACTTAAATTTATATGTTACTTACCAGGATGACGATCAAATTCCTTCGAAAGAGTTGTATAAGACATCTCCTGTACAGGTTAATATGACTCCACAAGAAGCGGAAAAAATTGAAAACAAAGGTCGTTATTGAAATGGTACTGCACCCACAAGGAAGTTTGGATGTAAATGTGAAAATGGAGGATAAAGAAATTCAAAAGCATTTTGAAAAACTGCCTGCCATCCTTCCTACTAATCAGGGAACACTTTCTTTCTTTCAGACTACGGATTCTATATCTTCGAAGAAAAATGAAGAAGTGGGTTCTCCTGTTCAATATATGCGACATATCACAGCTACCATTAGCCAGCCTATGAATGTAGCCAGAAGATATTGCGAGAATCTATCTATTGAACCTACCTCGAAGACTACCTCTGTAGTAACGGTCTCTTTAAAAAACTCCAGTTTGCAGCGCGGGCAGGATTTTATCAACCAGCTGCTCGAGATGTACAATCGTAATACCAACAATGACAAGAATGAAATAGCGCAGAAAACGGCTGAGTTTATCGATGAGCGAATTGGCATTATTTCAAAAAGGAGCTGGGAAGTACGGAAGCGGATCTGGAGACTTTTAAACGTGATGCGGGAATCACAGATTTGAGTAGTGATGCACAGATCGCTCTGACCGGTAATGCTGAATATGAAAAGAAACAGGTTGAAAATCGTACGCAAATTAGCCTTAGTGGAAGATTTGAAGAAATATTTAGGTCATAATGAATATGAGATATTGCCCAGCAATGTTGGTCTGAAAGATATTACTCTTGCCGCACAGATTGACCGATACAATGAAATGCTTATTGAACGTAAACGCCTGCTTCGTACTTCCACCGAGAATAATCCGGCCATCATCAATCTGGATACCAGTATTCGTGCCACGAAAGCGAATGTTCAGGCTACTTTGGAAGGTACATTACAAGGATTGTTTATCACTAAAAGCTGATCTTGATCGCGAAGCCAAACGCTATATGCGTCGTATCAGTGACGCTCCGGGGCAGGAGCGCCAGTATGTGAGTATCGCCCGTCAGCAGGAAATAAAGGCGGGATTGTACTTGATGTTGTTGCAGAAGCGTGAGGAAAATGCCATTATGCTGGCTGCTACTGCGAACAATGCGAAGATTATAGATGATGCTATCGCCGATGTTATTCCTGTATCTCCTAAACGAAGCATTATTTATTTGGCTGCATTGTGTTTAGGTATTGCGATACCTGTTGTTGTTATTTATATGATTGATCTGACGAAGTTCAAGATCGAAGGTCGTGCTGATGTGGAAAAACTGACTAGTGTTCCGATTGCGGGGGATATCCCTTTGACGGATGAAAAGAATACAAAGGAGGGTTCTATTGCTGTATTCGAGAATCAGAATAACCTGATGAGCGAAACTTTCCGTAACATCCGAACGAATATCCAGTTTATGCTTCAGAATAATAAGAAAGTAATCCTTGTGACTTCAACAGTCAGCGGTGAAGGTAAATCTTTCACTTCGGCTAATCTGGCTATCAGCCTGTCTCTTTTGGGGAAGAAAGTTGTGATTGTAGGTCTTGATATCCGTAAGCCGGGACTGAACAAGTTTTTAGTCTTTCGAGCAAGGAGAAAGGTATAACTCAATATCTGTCAAATCCGGAAATGGACTTGATGAGTTTGGTACAGTTATCTGATGTGAATAGGAATCTGTATATTCTTCCGGGTGGAACCGTTCCTCCCAATCCTACGGAGCTATTGGCACGGGATGGACTGGACAAGGCTATTGAGATTTTGAAGAAGAATTTTGATTATGTCATCCTTGATACTGCTCCTATCGGTATGGTAACGGATACTTTATTGATTGGTCGTGTGGCGGATTTATCAGCGTATGTATGCCGTGCCGATTATACGCATAAAGCGGAATACACACTGATTAATGAGTTGTTCCATGAACAGAAGTTGCCTAATCTTTGTACCATTATTAATGGCGTAGACCTGAAGAAGAGAAAATATGGTTACTACTATGGCTATGGCAAGTATGGCAAGCATTATGGCTATGGTAAACGTTATGGATACGGATATGGTTATGGCCAAGAAAAGTAAGTTCGTTTTGAGTAATTAAGCATTATTTTCTGGAAATTTGCTGATAAAGGCTTTACTTTATGATACTAACTGAAGAGAAATGAAAACATTACCGGAATATATCACATTATTACAAAGCTATATGCAACAAAATGCATCTAAGTATGGCATCTTGCGTATGGGGATATTTGGTTCTGTAGCTCGTAACGAGCATACAGATGTTAGTGATGTTGACGTTTATGTGGAAGGGCAACTTCATGGATTCTTTGCTTTGGCTGGTATAAAGCAGGATTTGGAAGAACTGTTAGGTTGCAAAGTCGATATTGTTCGCTTGCGAGACAAGATGGATTCATTTCTACGTGAAAAAATACTAAAGGAGGGCATTTATGTATGACACTCTGATTGCTTATCATACCTTGGAGCTGATACGGGACTCTTTCTTGTTGAGTGACAGTGGTATGATGAAATTTATCGTATTTGCGATGAGGATATTTTACAGCTGCACCAAGTAATAACACGGATAATGACTTACAAAGTCTTAAATAACTCTTATTACAACTCCTTATATTCCTCTACACAAGAGTAGCAGGGGCACTCCTTAAGAGGATTCAAATCACGATGCCCCACTATCAGCGCTTTTGGAAAATATTTCTTTAGCTCACGGAGCAGAGCTAACAACGATCCCCGTTGCTCTAGCGTACGTGTATCCTTAGTCCGTCCGTCAGCATCCAGTCCTCCTTCATAACAGATTCCTATGGAATGTGCGTTATGATTCCGGCAATGTGCTCCGATCTTCTCTAACGGTCGTCCCGGATGTATTTCCCCATCACGTGTGATGTAGAAATGGTAATCGATGTCACGGAATCCCCGATGTCGGATATGATCCTGCCGGCAAGCCTCCGCCGAGAGGGATTTTCCCTCCGGCGTGGCACTGCAATGAATGATAATCAGTGTGATGGTCCGCATAAGTTTACATACAGCTTTGTACTCCTATCAAACCACCTACGGCAGTAGCGACAGTGATGATTACTTTGATAATGAAACTCCAAACGGATCGTGATGATGAATTACTCATAGGTTTTGATTTTTAAATGAAAAAAAATATTGATTTTTAATGAGTCTTTAGCTGTGATAAGCTAAAGACTTTGGCAGGGTTCAGATTATGACTTAAACAGTCGGGTCCGGTGCTTCTTCGTCTCCTTCGTCCGGATTAGGTTTCGGATCGGGAGTGTTGCCTGACCCGGAACCTCCTCCGGGCGTTGTCGGTTTCTGATACTCCGCCTGCTGTTTCAGCTGGCTGTCGAGCTTCAGGTTGGTAGTTGATAAGTTTCCTGTGGCACGTGCTTTGAGGCGCATACCGGTGATATTTTTCTCCAATGAAAAATCTTCCAGCGTATCAGCTGCCTTACTGCGGATGCCCACACCAAAGATGGCTAGGTCGTCGATTTTCACACATTTGCCGTCGAGCAGCAGTTCCTTGATGCAGTCTACCATGTCGGAAAGCACACCTTTGATGACACCACCGGAATACGGTGAATTGTGTTTTGACATGTGTTCCGCAAGCTTGGCCAAATCAAACGTCTCGTCGCTTACCGCACGGGCGAACCACTTGCCTGCATTCAGGCCTTTCTGCTGCTGGTTTTGATAAATTTTGTAACGAATCATAAAACAATAATTTTAAAGAGTTAAACATACTTTCGTGAGGATTTCTCCCTTTCGATGACACAAAGATAGTATGCTGTAACTCGGAAAAATCGGTTGTGTACAGTGACAGTCGGTAATGTGCAATTGTTGTCAGTTATAGTCTGTTATTCCCTGATAAAACGTAGGTAATGTGAATATATTTTGTTACTTTTGTGACAGTAAAACAGAAACTTATTTGTCATGATAGAATTCAAAATACGTGCTTACGGTCGTATGGAACTGGCACAGCTTTATTCTCCCGAACTTACCGGCATTGCCGCTTACCGCAAAATGAATAAATGGATTGTTCGCTGCCCCGGTCTTCAGGAACGTTTGCTCGATCTGGGCTATCAGCCGCAGCACCGTTCTTACACTCCGCTGGAGGTAAGGGTGATAGTGGATGCGTTGGGAGAACCCTAGCTAAAGCTATGCTTTACGACTTCTAAAGCTAAAGTGGGGCTTTATGGGTTCTAAAGCTTTTAGCTTTAGCTAATACAAAACGCTATACTCTGATTTTCATAAAATAACGATAAAGACGATGTTATCAACAGGTACAGTAGGTACACTTTTCCGGCCCTTCCCTAACACACGCACACGCGTGCGTGCGCGTAAGTACCTTTACCGTCAAGATTGACAATCAGTCCCTGTTTTACCAGTCGTTTCAGCCAGGTGAGGGCAGTGTTGGGCTTGATTCCCATAGTCGCAGCCTGCTCCAACAACTGTGCACGGGTAAATTGGATACCCAGTGCCTCAAAGAATGCGTCACGGTCGGCATTGGCCCTATGGCTGACTTCTGAAGGAGGAAGGAAAGACAAGATATGCGTGGCATGCTGATAGAGTGGTTTCACAAGGTTCAGCACAGCCTTAAAATCTTCGGGAGTGATTGTCATATCCCAACGGGTAATGATACCGTCTTTGATATTATCAGCAGCGATTTCCTTGTCCGGTGTAAGCAGGGGGTGAGAAGATGCCTGGTATTGATACGGCTGAGGATTTTCAAGAGCACGAAGCATGGCCACTACTGACATGATACGGCAGATGTTGACAGCCATTCGGGCGATGGAACTGTTCATTTCTCTGCCATTGGCAATCGTTGACCGGGTGAATAGCTTGGAAAAGAGGTCATTGAACTCCTGTTTCTGTTCATCCGTGAGCCGGAGTGTGTGGAGACCATGTTCCTTGAGTAAGTTCAATAGCTTGTTCCATTCCAGACCAATGGCGGTGAAGATGGCTTCCAAGTCTATTTCGTTTTCGTCAAACTGATTGATCCATTGATAGATACCGTGCATATAATAGAACAGCTGGCGTGAAAAAAGTCCGTTCTCTACTGAAGGAATGAGGGGTTTCACCTGTGCGGGTGTCCCCGAAAGCAGGGAGAGAGGTAACTTTTCTTGTTTTCCCGGTACTCCTGATTGGTACGTCGGTTGTATGCTAACCAGTCATGGTCGAATGCTCTGCGAAGCGTCTCACTCCAGTGACCGTATTCCGAACCGATGGCGGTAGAGATCGTATCCGCCTCGGTTTCGCAGATGAGGCCTGTTCCGTTGTTATCCATAATATTTTGAAGGATACCGGTACCGGTATTGTTGCCGGAAATGAGGAACATTCTGTTTAAAGGCATTTCGGGGATTTCCGCTTTGGCACGCTCTTTGCCCATCATTTCGTAGGCGACTTTTGCCTTTTTGTAGGCATTCATCTCTTTTTCCACTTGTTGGCGGATATCATCGTGGATAGGCATAACGAGCAGGCGGATGAGTGATAGTACTCCCTTGCCCGAGGCTGCCGGAGCTACAATGAAGGATTGCATGCAGGGCGATTGGTATTTGCCGGCATAATGACATCTTACGTATCGTTCCATGGTGGCGCCCAGGGCAGTCAATGCTCCGAGCAAGAGTACGTCTTTTGAGTGACGGTAGTGCCATAACTTATGATGCGCAGCAGTAGCTTCGGCCAGTCTTCTAAGGTGAAAGTGGGTAATGGGTGATGCGGGTCGCTGCCTTCCAGCAGTTCTTCTGATTCACTCTTTTCTTCTTCCACCTTATTATACACGTGCGCGTGTGTGGAAAAATTGTGCGGTGAACTTTCTGTACCTACTGTACCCGTCCGGTTGTTCATAACTTCCTTCCGGGCTTCCTTGCAGATTTTTACTCCTGTCGATTCAGCGAGGTGAAAGGCCGTTCCGAGATGTATTGCTCCCTGCTGTTTCGTGAGTGCATTGGAAAACATTCGTTCGGCATGGGCGGATTGATACTTGGCGGAAATCCGGCACAGGCGATGAAAAAACTCCCGTCCTGCTTCACCACAGTCCGTTGCGATGGCGAAAGCCAATTGTACATACTCGGCGTAGGTGGGGGCGATGTCGGCACCTGCTGTTTCAACTGCTTCGGTGAGGAGGCGTAAGGATTCAATATCGGTCATTTTTTTTATTGATAATGGATAATTGATAGTTCATCGTTGATTATTCAAGATGGATCGTTTAATATTCTCTGAATAGTGCTTGTGGGTCATGGCTGAGGAAGCAGGCTCTTACGATGTCTTTGCCGGAGGTGTCTACGGCTTTTTGAACTGTTTCGATGGAGCTATTCATTTCGTAGCTCCTGCCATCATTGAAATGGGCTGTTTCGCCCGCGTGGAAACAAATGGTGGTGGTTTTGAACAGGTAAATTTATTGTTTGGTGAAAACCCGAATAAAGCGGTACGCGAGTGGACGAAGCCCTTCCACGAAGCCGGCATTCAAACCCACATGCTCGACCGCGCACTGAACGGTCTCCGTATGAGCCCCGTTCCGGCAGACGTCCGTAAATTATTCTATAAGGTTAAACATGCGCAGGGAACGGATATCACCCGTACTTTCTGCGGATTGAATGACGTCCGCAACATTGCTCCTTCCATCACATATGCAAAAGCAGCAGGGATGATCTCGCAATGCTCGTTGTGCATCACCCACTCGCCTATCCATACGGTAGAGTACTACACCAAGATGGCAATGGAACTGATCGAACTCGGAGCGGATGAGATTTGTATAAAGGATATGGCCGGTATCGGCCGTCACATTCCTTGGGGCAGATTGTAGCAAACATCAAGGCAAAACATCCGGAAATTCCGGTTCAGTATCACAGCCATGCCGGTCCCGGATTCAACGTGGCTTCGATCTTAGAAGTATGTAACGCCGGTTGCGACTACATCGACGTTGGCATGGAACCGCTTGTCATGGGGAACAGGCCATGCGGACCTGCTGAGTGTGCAGGCGATGTTGAAGGACGCCGGCTACAAAGTGCCCGAAATCAACATGGAGGCCTACATGAAAGTCCGCTCTCTGATTCAGGAGTTCATGGATGACTTCCTTGGCTTATATATCAGTCCCAAGAACCGTCTGATGAATTCGCTACTGATTGCTCCGGGATTTCCCGGCGGCATGATGGGTAGTTTGATGGCCGATCTTGAAACGAATCTGGAATCTATCAACAAGTATAAGGCAAACACGTAATCTGCCGTTTATGACGCAGGATGAACTATTAATCAAGTTGTTCAACGAAGTGGCTTACGTATGGCCACGTGTGGGCTATCCTCCTTTGGTGACTCCGTTTAGCCAATACGTGAAGAACCTCGCCATGATGAATGTAATGGCTATGGAAAAAGGTAAAGAACGTTGGGGAATGATTGCCGATGATATCTGGGATATGATTCTGGGTAAAGCCGGACGTCTACCGGGCAAACTTGCCCCTGAAATTATTGAAAAGGCAGAACGTGAAGGCCGCAAGTTCTTTGATGGCAATCCTCAGGACAATTATCCCGACCATTGGAAAAATATCGTAAGATGATGCTTGAAAAACAATGGGATGTAGGACAGGATGACGAAGAACTGTTTGAGTATGCCATGCATCCGGCCCAGTATGAAGCTTATAAGAGTGGAAAGGCGAAAGAAGACTTCTTGGCAGAGACGAAGAAACGTCGCCCGAGAAAGCGAATGCCCGGCCCTGCAAAAACGATGAAAACAAAACAAAAGTACTGACAGTGGATGTGAACGGACAACCTTATCGTGTGACAGTAGCTTATGGCGATGCCGAAGCCGATCCTGCTAAACTGACAGCTGCTCCTGGGTGCAGCCCCCTGTAACAAACTGCTCCTGCCGGTAGGGACAGGATGTGCTTTCTCCGTTGGAAGGTAAATTCTTCTGGTGAAGAATGCTCAGGAAGCTGCCAAGAAGGTAGGTGATGCGGTTAATAAGGGTGATGTGATTTGTTACGTCGAAGCTATGAAGACTTACAACGCGATCCGTGCTGAATATAGCGGTACGATAACTGCTATTTGCGCCAATTCGGGAGACACGGTTTCAGAGGATGACGTATTAATGAAAATAGTATAATGGAAGATATATTTCAGAGACTTTATGATATGACTGCTTTCAGCAATATTATTGCTGAGCCGCAATTCTTGATAATGTATGCCATCGCGTTCATCCTACTCTACCTGGGTATCAAGAAAAAGTACGAGCCACTGCTGCTTGATTCCCATAGCTTTCGGAGTGTTGCTGGCTAACTTCCCCGGTGGAGAGATGGGAGTTGTCCAGGCAGACGAGAATGGTATGGTGATGATGAATGGAGCACTGAAGAACATCTGGGAAATGCCGCTGCACGACATCGCACACGAACTTGGATTGATGAACTTTATCTACTACATGTTGATCAAGACGGCTTCTTCCTCCTATCATTTTCATGGGGGTAGGTGCTTTGACAGACTTCGGGCCGATGTTGCGTAATCTGCAGCTTTCTATATTCGGTGCAGCTGCACAGTTGGGTATCTTTACCGTATTGCTGGTAGCGATCTTGATGGGGTTCACACCAAAAGAGGCGGCTTCACTAGGGATTATTGGTGGTGCCGATGGACCTACAGCCATCTTCACAACGATCAAATTGGCTCCGCATTTGCAGGGCCGATCGCCATCGCCGCTTATTCGTATATGGCACTGGTGCCCGTGATCATTCCGTTGGTCGTGAAACTCTGGTGTACGAAGAAAGAATTGAGGATCAATATGAAGGAACAGGAAAAGAAATATCCTTGATTGTAGTAACTACGGTGGTCGCTCTCTTTGTCCCAAGTGCAGTGCCTTTGATTGGTATGCTGATGTTTGGTAATCTTGTAAAAGAGATCGGAACCAATACGTTCCGTTTGTTCGATGCCGCTTCCAATAGTATCATGAATGCCGCCACTATCTTCCTCGGACTTTCGGTAGGTGCAACCATGACGGCTGAAGCCTTCTTGAACTGGACGACAATCGGTATTGTCATCGGTGGTTTCCTTGCATTTGCTCTTTCTATTACCGGTGGTATCTTCTTTGTGAAATTAGTGAATCTATTCTCCAAGAAGAAGATTAATCCGCTTATTGGTGCAACCGGATTGAGTGCCGTTCCAATGGCGAGCCGTGTAGCCAATGAGATTGCTTTGAAATACGATCCGAAGAATCACGTATTGCAGTATTGCATGGCAAGCAACATCTCCGGAGTAATCGGCTCGGCCGTAGCTGCGGGTGTGTTGATCTCCTTCCTTGCATAATAAAAAGAACAACCAATAAAAAAAATAAGCACGGGAGATATGGGATAAACACGGTTTTTAGTTACTCAACTCTTAAAACCGTGAAATCCGTGTCATCCGTGCCTAATTTTGTTTTTATCTATTCGCTGGTCACCTTCTTGTATTCAGCCATCAGCCATCTTCTCTGCCAGATAAGCATTGATCAGATTGGTGTGTGCTTGCGTCCATGACAACTGGGCGGAAAGTACATCTACCATGCTCGCTTTTCCTTCATTGTAGGAGAAAGTGGCCAGATCCAGATTCTCATTTGCCAGACTCATGTTTTCTTTCGCTGTTTTCACCTGAGATTCTGTTTCCGTCAGTTTGGTGAGACTGCCGGACAATTCTTCGTTGATATTATCCGTTATATAACTTTGTTGCAGCTTCTGTATTCCGATGTATGCCTTCTGCTGGCGGTTTGTTTTGAAACGGGCTCCCCAGCGGAAAATAGGAATATTCAGATTAATCCGACAATAGGATTGAAAGATACGTCGTATCCAAGGTTAGGTGTTCCCGTTGCCCAGCCGCCGCTAAAATACATATTTAGTTGAGGGTTAAACTGGCTGAGAGCGGCTTTACGTTGTGCCTGGCTCTTCATGATGTTTACTTCCGTACTGGCATAATCGGCACGTCGTTGCAAAACATCTTCCAGAGGCAGTATCCGGACAGGAGCGGAGATCATTCCGATGTTGTACAGGCTGTCTACAGGAGTATTCGGCGCTTCTCCCATCAGGATATTCAGCTTTTGCAATGCCAGTGTATAATTCTGACGGGCCTTGATATATTGTAATTCAGCTTCTTTAAGCGGGTGGAAATCATCAGTAAGTCTGTACGGCTGATCATTCCATCGTTAAAACGGTCCTGAATAATGTCATATTGCTGTTTGACAATGCTCTGGTATTTGTCGGCCGCTTGTAGCATGGCTTTTGAAGCGGAGGCATTCCAGTAGACAGCATCGCTTTGATAGTGAATCTGGTCCAAAGTTAGTTCCTCGTTCAGCTGGTTCAGCTTCTCATCCGCTTTCGCAATCTTATGTTGAGCGTTAAGGGCACCACCTGTGTAGAGAGGCTGAGAGACGACAAATACTCCCTGGTAGGTATGGTTGCGGTATTCGCCCACCGGTTCGTTCCATGCGCTTAGGTCGCTCATATTCAGAGTACCGTCCGCATTTACGTCGATTTTCGGCAGGAAACCTGTATGGGCTATCTTTCGCGCCTCCGAACTGGCCAATGTCTTTAGTTTTTGTTGTTTCAATATCTGGCTGTAAGCCTCCACTTTTTCGCGGTAGGCTTCCTGACTCAGGCAGGGCTGTTGCGCCCAGGCTGTGGAGCCAAGGAGCAACAGTGAAAATAGTATGAGTTGAGTTTTCATTTTATCCATTCTTTAAATGGATAAATAGTTGATAATTTAAATTGTTCTCCTTTGATCCGGTGGATGGCACAATAAGCCACCGGCAACACAAACAGTGTCAGTATCGAAGCTACTAGCAAACCGCCCATGATAGTGGCGGCCATTCCGCCGAACATGGCGTCGAACAGTAACGGTAACATACCCAGAATCGTTGTCCCGGATGCCATCGCTACAGGAATGATGCGACTGGTCGTGGCACTGATGACTGCGTCCAGCGGTTTTTTGCCCATGCTGCTGTTTCCAAATCAATTTGGTCTACCAGTACGATAGCGTTCTTGATGTTCATACCAATCAGATCCTAGCAGACCCAATATGGAGAAGAAGTCGAACGACTTGCCGAGTACGAGCAGTCCCAGCACGATACCGATGAAGATCAGCGGCAGCATTAACAGGATGACGGTCGGCTTGCGATACGTCTTGAACAGGAAGAGCAGCGTCACAAACATCAGGAAGAATGTCAGCGGTAAATTCTTGGCCAACGCCTCATTCGACTCCACCTGGCTTTCCTGTTCCCCGAAATACTTCATGGTATACCCCTCCGGCACTTTTATCTCTTGCTGCACCAGCGGCCAAACCTCATTGAAAGCAGCAATCGCATTCGTCCCGCGACGCGGATCGCATTGCGCCATCATCACCATTTGCCGGTTGTAATCTTTCACGTTCGAGAAACGATACTGGAAGTCAAATTCAGATACCACCTGTTCCAGACTGGTCGTTTCATTTCCCGTGCCGAACACGGGCAATGTGCGCAGGTCATTGATGCGGAACGAATCCAGCTGTTATCCTTCAATAAGATAGGAAGTACCTGATCTCCCTGCCGGTACTCTCCAAGAGTCATACCTGTGGTTCCGATCTGTATACTCTGTGCCATTCCCTGACGCGATACACCTAGTGGTTGCGCCCGTTCGGGCTGTAAACCGGTTTCCAGACGGGTATTTTGTTTCCCCACGAATTGCGTACATTGATTAAATCCGGATTCCGGTGCATAATGGCTAAGCCTGGTTGGTAAGAGATACAAGCGTGTCCACATTCGGACCGATAAACCCGATTTCGATAGCCGCATCCACTGCGGGGGACAGTTTGAACAAACTGGTCCGTGTGATTGCACTCGGATAATTGGCCTTCATGTACGCGTCAAAATCTTCTTCATATTCCTTCGTATATTTACTGTCTGTCAATTCAACGAATACATTGGCAAAATTCGGTTTCGGGCCCACCGAAGTGGAAGCAAGGTAATACCTTAACGGGGTGCTGCCGAATGTGATCGACACCTTTCTTTACTTCCGGCTGCTTTGCCAGGTGCTCTTCTACGGATTTCATCTCTTTCACTACGTCATTGATGCTGTACCCGTCTGGATAGAACACATCCGCCCGGAAATAAGGCTTATCGAGAGACGGGAAGAAGTTCTGCGGCATCGTTCCCATAATAATGAGCGAGATGATGAAAGGATCTACCATGGATACCAGTGTCACTGTCTTTCTTGCGGATCAATACTCCCGAGAACAGAGGCAAACTTATGATAGAAAGGCTTGTCGTATGGATCTTTCGTGCCGTCGCCTGCTTTCGCTTTCAGGATGAAATTTCCGAAAACAGTAGTCTGTGTCAGCGCGAGCACCCAGCTCAGTCCTAGCGAGATGGCAAGCACCACAAAAAGCGGTTTTACGATTTCCGCCACAGCAGAAGGAGCAAGGTAGAGTGGGAGGAACGAGCAGATAGCGATGAACGTAGCCTCCAAGCAATCCCCATTGTGGACCGGTGGCACCGTCTATCAGCGCTTTTCGCCGGTCTACTCCTCGGGCGATGGCAATCTGTGCGTTGTCTGTTACTACGATGGCGTTATCCACCAGCATCCCCATGGCGATGATAAATCCCGCCAATGATGTACGGTTCAGCCCGACACCGAAGAAAGACATGATAAGTAATGTGCCGCCAATAGAGAAAATCAGTGACGAGCCGATCAGCAACCTGCGCGCAAACCCATCACCAACATGATAATCACAATTACAATCAGAATCGATTCTATCAGATTGATGATAAATCCGTTGTTGGCCTCGTTGGCAATTTCGTTCTCCAGATACAGACTTTGCAGTTCCAGTCCCACGGGCATAAGGCGGGAGTAGTTCACTCAGTTTTACTTTTACGTTTTCACCCGTCTGCACTACGTCCCGTTGCGGGTCGGTGGAGACGCCGATGCCGATGGCACGTTTGCCGTTTACGTGCATGATGTTGGATGGAGGATCCATGTAGCCCTTCTCGATGGCGGCGATATCTCCCAACTTCACTTGTCCCGCTTTCGTGGTAATAACCTGGTTGCGGATATCGTCTACGGTGGTATACATACCGTTGGCAGTCACCCGCAGTTGCTGCACGCCTGCGCGGATTTCTCCGGTGTTGATAATCTGGTTTTGTGATTGCAGCAGGTTGGCCAGCTGCTTGGGATCAATGCCCATTCCCACTAGTTTGTTGGTAGAAACGAAGATATTGACTACTTCTGTCTGCACTCCGAACAGTGCAACTTTCATCACACCGTCTGCAGTGACGACTTGTGTTTTAATCCGTTCCGCCCAGTTTCGCATCTCGTCATAGGAGAAACCATCATCGGCCGTCAGACCGTAATAGATACCGAATACATCGCCGAAGTCGTCAGAGACAGTCGGAGTGGAAGCACCGCTAGGCAACTGCGGTTGAATATTGAGTACTTTGCGTCGCAGCTCATCCCATTTCTGGGGTATGGAACTGGCGGAAAGCGAGGGTTGCAGCTCAAACGTGATTTTGGAAAGTCCGTACATAGACTCTGATTTAATCTTGTACACGCCGCCCATACTTTGTATCTCACGGGAGATAGGTTCTGTGATCAGCCGTTCTACTTCTGCCGGTTCGGCTCCCGGATAGCGCGTCATGATGACCGCTGATTTGATAACGAAGGGGGCATCTTCTTTCTTGCCCAGCTTTCCAAAAGAAGTAATGCCTCCAATCAGCAGCACGGCAAGGAAGAAATAGATGATCTTCGTGTTATCCAGTGAATATTTTGCTAAATTCATTTGTCTATTGATTTAATACTTTCTCCTTCTACCAACTGGTATACTCCTGCTATGACGATTTGTTCTCCGGGTTTCAGTCCTTCGGACACGAGTACTTGCGCCTCTCCTGTGGGGGCATTGACGACGATTTTGCGTTTGTGGACTTTATTGTCTTCTACCACCCAGACATACATTTTATTCCCTTCGCTTTCGCCGAATACGGCACTAAGCGGTACAATCGTCCAGCTATCCTGCACCAACGGACCTACATCGGCTGTGAAACGGATGCTGCAAGTGAAGCCGGGTTTTACGGCATACAAATCCCGGTCGAAAGAGGAATCGTCAATAGTAATGCTAACCGGAATACCAGTTCCTTCGGTTGATATATCCAGATACTCCTCCAGTTTAGCCTTGAACACATGCCCCTTGAAGGTATCAAACTCTACAAGGAAACGGGGATCTTTGGCACGGAGGAGATAAAGATATACATCCGGTATGGTAAATTTAATACGCAGGTTCTGGGTGTTGACCAGTTGTACGATCCCTTCTCCTGAATTGACACGCTGATAGTTTTCCACCAGTCGTTTTTCGATAGAACCGTCGAAAGGAGCTGTCAGTTTGGTGTCGCGCATATTGTTGGCGGACAGTTCGTACTCCGACTTCGCCTTCTGGTAATTGGCGAGGCTGATTTCATATTCCTGCACGGAGATCGCTTGCCGGGAGAGGAGCCGTTTGTTACGTTCCACTTGTGCCGAAGCCGTTTCGTATGCCGATTTTGTGGCGGCATATTGCAACGCGATGTCTCTGGGGTCGATAGCTGCAATCAGCTGTCCCTTCTTTACTTTCTCTCCTTCGATGACAGGCAAGTTGATGATCTGTCCACTGACACGGAATGCCAGCTTGACGTACTCCACTGCTTCTACAATGCCGGAAAAATCTTTTCTGATCACTGACCTTGACTCGACAATGGTTGTTTTACAGGTCGGGTGGCGGGTACCGTCATCTCTTTCTTTTGTCCACAGCCTTCCAATAGGATGGCTGCAAGTGCAATCACATAGATATTTTTCATAAGTCGTTCATTGTTTGGGGAGTAAACAATTTGACACTTGACTATGTTCAGCAAAGAATGGTTTATTAGAAATGTGAAATTAGTATCAACATTAAAGGAAAATGATTGTTTATAGATAAAAAATGCATTTTCTGTTGATTTTATCAGAGATTATTCCCTGACTGTTTTGCACCGCACTAGTATTACAGTCGCGGAATGCGATATGAGAATTTAATTCTCGAATTTGAGCTACGAGCATGTGGGAATATGCTCGTGGGTCCTTCCTTAGATATACGGTTCTGTCCCCGTGTGGAGCGTTGCTCATGAACTTATCAACACGACCTGCTGTATCTACCAACGTAGACTTACCAGTGTAGAACGGGTGAGAAGAGCTGGAGATTTCAAGCTTCAGCAACGGATAAGTTTCACCTTCGAATTCGATGGTTTCTTTAGTTGCTACAGTTGATCTAGACAAAAACATGTCACCATTTGACATATCTTTAAATACTACAGGACGGTAATTTTCAGGATGAAGGCCTTTTTTCATTTCATGATATGTTCTTTTAAAAATTTATATTCTGTTACTATTTTGGTAAGTTTGTGTAATGGTATTTTGGGTTGCAAAGGCGAAAAGATTAGAGTTGAACAAAGAAACAAAAATGGTTAATTACAAAGATTTAGGCTTGGTGAACACAAGAGAAATGTTCGCAAAAGCCATCAAAGGCGGATACGCAATCCCTGCTTTCAACTTTAATAACATGGAACAGATGCAGGCCATTATCAAGGCTGCAGTAGAAACAAAGTCTCCGGTAATCTTGCAGGTATCAAAGGGTGCCCGCCAGTATGCAAACGCTACGCTGTTGCGTTACATGGCTCAGGGTGCTGTAGAGTACGCAAAAGAATTAGGCTGCGCACATCCTGAAATCGTTCTTCACCTGGACCACGGAGATACATTCGAAACTTGCAAAGATCTTGTATCGACTCCGGATTCTCTTCAGTTATGATTGATGGTTCTCACCTGCCTTACGAAGAAAACGTAGCACTGACTAAGAAAGTGGTTGACTATGCTCATCAGTTTGACGTAACTGTAGAAGGTGAATTGGGGGTATTGGCCGGTGTAGAAGATGAAGTTTCTGCAGATCATCATACATATACTGATCCTGAAGAAGTAATTGACTTTGCTACTCGTACAGGTTGTGACTCATTGGCTATCTCTATCGGTACTTCTCACGGTGCTTACAAATTTACTCCGGAACAATGTCACATTGATCCGGCTACAGGCGTATGGTGCCTCCTCCTTTGGCTTTCAAAGTATTGGATGCTGTAATGGAAAAACTCCCAGGATTCCCCATCGTTCTTCATGGATCTTCATCTGTTCCTCAGGAAGAAGTTGAGACAATCAACAAGTACGGTGGTAAGCTGAAAGCTGCTATTGGTATTCCTGAAGAAGAATTGCGAAAGCAGCTAAGTCGGCTGTTTGCAAATATCTTCTGGGTCCGGCTCGTGACAATATGGAAAAACTGTACATTCAATGCGCCGAGTTTGGCAGCAGCAAGATAGTCGTCGGGATATTTTTCTTGTATATTATAGTAGCAACCTGTAGCAGGCAA
>VOFE01000643.1_pt1 | contig 34000 bp, 47 predicted proteins | sample 5384071 | NCBI WGS metagenome assembly VOFE01 (sample SAMN12384724, study PRJNA508395) | human gut metagenome | isolation source: healthy gut D | host: Homo sapiens
AGGGAAAGGTCAATTTTCCTCCGAGTTTTGAAAAGCAGCACGCAGTCTCCTGCAGGGCTTCTGCCAGCCATTTGGCATAACGCTCTGTAAATCCAGTTTTGGAATGGTAAAGAACAATGTTTTCATCGGCTTTTTCCTCCCCCTTTTCTTTTCCTTAATCAGGTCATTCTCTTCTGGAGCAGGCAGCCAGATTTCGAGCCATCCCCAGGAAAAAACCGGAAGATTTTTGCTGCTTTTCCTGGATTTATAACGTGAAAGTTCAAAATGTTGTCCTCATTTGGGGTGTCTGTTATCCAGTGGCTGCCTTAGGGTCCCTCACAACTTGTGATGTTTCACAAACTGCTTTTAAATGTGCCAGAAAAGACGGTTTGGCTTTTTCCATGCTGCTGCAGGTATGCAAACAACAGGAAGACCTCCGTAAAACCCAGCAGCAGCTTCCCGGGTCTCCTTTCTGAAAAAATCCCAGCTTCCATCAGCCAGGAAAAAATTTTTGCCTGTACTTCCAACGGGTATTCACAGTACACCTTTCACACTCCCACGCACGCCTGTTCTCAAACGGCTAGGAGCAACAGCTTGCGGAATCGCACATTGACAGGATCGTCAAAAAAGTATCTGAAAGGCTCAGCAGCGTCTCTGACAGCAGGGAAAAGTCCTCCTCACCGGAATATATTGAGATCCTCTCTCCGGTAAAAGGTAAGCCCTGTTCTTTGAAATAGGTCTCTGCCTCCTGCCAGCAGAACTCTACCGTCTGGTCGAAAATTTCCTGCTTATTTGCAAAGTGGTTGTAAAAAGGGAACTTTCTTTTTGATTCCTATCGCTCCGGCAATTCCCGTACAGACACCCCATTGTATCCTTTTGGGAAAAGAGTGTCAGAGCCTCTTCCAAAATTTTTTTCCCGGGTTCCCATGGGTTCCTCCTAAACTAACAATTGATAGTTTATTAATAAATACTATCAATTGTTAGTTTTGTCAAGGTGGCTTTTTCTTCTTCTTCTGTGATATACTGACCTCCAGGAGGGATATCTTGTGCTGACACTTTTACAGGGAAAGAATTGTTGGAACTGCCTGAGCTGAATGGAATTCTGGCCGCCAGTGTCTACGATCCCACGCCGGCTGGCGGCTAGCGAAGCGCGTCCGCGCCTACCGGCAGAATGCTTCTATCGCCGTATTTGCCTGCCGTGAGGCAGATATCTGGAAAGGAGTTGCCGTTGTGCAGCGGACCGGCAGCCTGGGCACTTTGCTGGACATTGCTGTTTCAGAAAAAGATCGAAAGCAGGGAATCGGCCGGTTCTTAATTTCCGGGATCATCAAAAGCCTTTGCTCTTACTGATTTCTATGCCGAAACCGACGAAGAGGCCGTGGGGTTCTACCGCAGCCTGGGCTTTACAGATCACCTCTTTGGGAGACAAATACAACCCGGCTCCCAGCGTTATCTCTGTCAAAAAGGGAGGAGGGCTGATTTTAAGGTTTCCGAGACACGATTTTCCATAGAAAAAGGGCAGGCGCCCCATGGATCCGTCAAGATACCGTGGGGCGCCTGCTTTCCTTTTTCAGGATCTTGGGCCATGCTTTTTGCTCAGCCCATACCAAACCAGACTGAAAGCCGCGCCCAACGTTCCCGAACATAAAAAACATCACTGCCATGCCTGATCCCTCTTTCGCTCCTACCAACTGCTGCAGGAATTGGGAAAGGGCGGTTCCGGAAACCAAATAGGGTTCAAAACAAAATCCGCCAGCCAACCGCCCAATAAAATACCTGCTGGGATAGTGCTGTACTGAAGGGCATTACGCACGGCAAACACTCTTCCCTGCATTTCTTTTTGGAATCGTACGGTAGAGAACGATATTCTGCCCCTGCCGAGAGGAAAGGAATGGGAATGCTGGCGGCAGCCGCCGCTACACACCAAACCGCCTGCCCACGGCCAAAGCCCATCAAAAGGTCTCCAAACAGAAAGGAAAAGGCCGCAGGCAACCAAATCAACTTATGAGGATCACTTTCCGGCAATTTTCCTGCCGAAACAGCAAGACCGCCCAGAATGCCGCCAAGGCCCAACACGGCATTTACCGTCCCCAACGCCGTCTTCGCTTCCCCGCTGCGTGCCAGAACCATAGGTGAAGGATATTTTCATAGGTGAGCCTGGAAAAAGTTCAGTACGGCCATCCCGCTATGAGCAACAGCAAATCACGGCGTTCAGCAAGATACCGGAAGCCTTCCGCACATCCCGCAAAAATTTTCCTGCGTCTAGATCCCTTTACAGGGATATCTTCCGGTATCCTGATCCGGAGGAGCAAAAGCAGCTCCGCTGCCAGAAAGGTGCACAGATCAAACAGCACAACTCCGCTCAGCCTGCCAGGCGAATTGAATAAAGAGCAGCCGCCAGCGCCAAGGCCGCCGGTATTAGGTTTGAGAAAAAAGGAGTTGAGGGGCCGCTCCACCTGACCATACTGCTGCCCGGTGCCAATCAGCCCCACAGCAACCGCATGGGCCGGGATCTGAAGGCGGTTCATCAAACCCACGATACCGTTTACCACATAGATATGCCAGAGCTCTCCGTCTCCTTAAAAAAGCAGCACCATAAAGCACCTAGCAGGGAACACAAACGCAGCAATCAGGTCCCTTTAGCAGCATAATGGTTTTCTTTTTATGCATATCCACAAACGGTCCTGCCGCCGTACTGGCCAGGATCGCTGGGCAGGTAGGAAAAGAACGTCAGCAGAGAGGTGGTCATTGCGCGCCTGTTTGCCGGTAGACCCAAAGAATCAGGGCAAAGCCGGACATGGCGCTGCTAAGCTGGGAAAGAGACCGACTTCCCCAGAAAAGTAAAAAATTCACTTGTTGTTTCGTGGATTTTACCCCCTCTATAAAGTGTGATTCACCTCATAGTGCAAAACCCAAGCGGACATTCATTCACAAAAAGCATATCTTTCAAATATTTCCTTTTTTCAGTAATACCCATCATGCTCCATGCAGCTGTGTCCGGTTAGATCCTGCACGGAGCAAAACCATTCATCCTGATAAATTTTATCATCCAAAGCGCTCTTCTCCTTCCCAGGAATAAGGCTTTCAGTCGTTATTCATCACCCAGTACATGGGCTGCTGCGATAGTAAATCCCATTTTCCGATGAAGTCCCAGGATGCTTCATTTCCACGCAAATATCTGCGAAAAGGGCACACAGCCCGCTCCAGACAGAAATTCACCGCATGGCGCCATCAGTGCCGTGGCGGCCGCGCCCTGGCGGCGGGTACTCAGGCAGCACCTCCAGCATTCCACGCTGCCCCAGGATGATCGGCAAACCCAGCAGCACACCGTTTCCGAAAAAGTCCCCTGCGCATGACACCTTCCGGATGCGGTCCGTATATATTCTCGCCGGAAAAGGTGCTGTAGTTTGCACATTGATGATTTCAAAATACTCTTCTCCCAGCCTCCCGGATCTCTATATCCCCGGGACGGGGGGCTACATTCCCCAAATAGGCTGCCGCCCAGCATTCCTGCGCGGTCTGGAAGCCATATTTTCCCCGGAAGTATTCTGCGTTCTCCCCGGTCATGTGCTACAAACAGATAGAGGCTGCTCCACCCGGCAGCACAATGCTTTTCCTTGCTTCCAGGCTCTCCGCCGAAAGCATATGAGTCCGCTTCTGGTCTCATAGATCAGACGCCCCCCGGGACCCGCCTTCAGGATCTCCGCCTGTCCCCGGCGGATGGGTTCCAGCATATATCCATATGGAGAGGCCGATCACGTTCCAGATACTCCAGGGCAGCCTGCCTCAGAACAGCCTGTTCCTTCATGGAATCAGCCCTCAAAATCCAACAGCAAAGGCCATTGCCTGCGCCTGTCGATTCCGCCGTATTTCACAGGCGCGGAAACCAGAAAATAAGAACCCTCCGCACTTCGCCCATCAGGTGGATTCCAGAATAACCACCATGTCCCAAAAAGTTCCAGATGGACCGGCATGGGATTTTTTCATGGGCCCCTACGGTAAGCCCTTCCACCCCAAAAACCAAAGCTCCATCTCTGTCATCTTTCTGGCCGCTTCCAGGGTGATTTCGATCTCTCCCTTGATGAGCAGCCTTTTGGTTCCATCCGCAAGGGGCTTGCTCACCGTCTCCGGCAGCAGCTTCCCGCTGTGGGCAATCACCTTGCAGGGACCCACATTTTTGCAGGTCCAGCTGGTCAATGGTCCGTCCGTCTTTTGTAAAAATGCCGCGGAGCGTCCATATGCGTGCTGTTGTGAGTGCCCATGGTCACTTCAGTCAAATTGCAGGCTTTTTCCTTCTTCCATGCTGAAACAGGCCTTCTGCGGGGAGAGGATCTCGGAAAAACACAGGGAAGAAAATACTTCTTGGGACAGATCATAAATTTTCATCGTTTGCTCCTCTCTTTTCAACGGGCCGGAACAGATTTTCCCGGCACAATCTTCAGACAAACCGGCTGCTTTTTCCATTTGTCAGCTGTCCTGAGAAAACTGAAACAGGTTTAATCCCACCTCATCGTCCATTCGCCTGCCCACGGAACCGGGCAGCACTCTCTAAAGAGTTCCGCCGTGGCGCTGATGACAGCGCGGTTCAGGTGCCCCGGGCCACACAGACATTCTGCCGAGGATTTCCGAATACCAGATGCAGGTGCAGGTAGGGCTTTCCTTCTTTTCTGGTAATGTTCCCCGTAAAGGCTGCCAATTTCAAAATCGCCCTGGTATTCCTGCTGAAATACTCCTTTTTTCTCCGTGTCAAACACGCCCACCGTGATCTGGCCGGCAGCGCCCAAGCCGCTGACCTGGCAGAGTTCAGCTTTTCTTTTTCGCACAGGGCAGCAAGAGACTCCCACATTTCCTCTCCAACCTCAAGCCGCAGCACGATGGTGTCGCCAAATTTCCGATACTCCTAACAAAATCCTTCTAAATTTTTACAGAAAAAGCCTGCCACGGCTTTGACCGGGGCAGGCGGATGAACCGGCGCCCCCTTCAGAAAGCGCCGGTAGCTTTCTGCAGCAGAGCCGCACTTTTTCGGACGCCATACGGCAAACTCCAGAGAAATTCACCTTGCCGCTGTCGTCGGCATTGTCTGAGATTGCCCGGAGAACCGCGCAAGGGAACCCCGTTCCTGTAGCAGACCTGGGCGATGCTGCCCCTCCATCTCAGTCGCTTTGGCGGAGAAAAAGCCTGCCAATTTCCTGTTTTTTCTCTGGATCCGCTACAAACAGGTCGCCTGTAGCAACGATGCCTCTGTGCACATGGCCGTAAAAGCGCTTTTGCCGCTTCCGCCAACACGGAGGCGGCCCGCTGGTCACAGGGAAACTCAATCCGGGCCTCCCGGAACGGAAATCTCTCCCCGCTTTTCTCCCAGGGCCGTGGTATCCATATCGTGCTGCACGCAGGCGCTGGCCACCACCAGATCCCCTATGCGGATTTCCGGGCCCACACCTCCGGCTGCGCCTGTGTTCACCACCAACGATGGGGCATATTTCAAGATCATTGTCTGGGCGCAAACAGCTGCGTTTACCTTGCCCCACACCGCTTTGGGCCACCACGCAGGGGACGCCGCAAAGCTCCCCCTGATGGAAAGCGATACGGAAAATCTCCTCTGTCTTCCGGTGCTCCAATGCAGCCGCCAGGGGTTTCATCTCCATCGCCATAGCGCCGATAATGCCGATTTTTTTCTTTTCCGCCATTCTTTACAATCAGCTTCCTTTCAGCCGTGTACCAAAGAGTTTCCGAAAAACGCGGCAGTTTTCTTTTTAGAGCTTCTTTTCCGTCTTCTCAGAAATAAACTTCAGGGAAGTCTTCATATTCGCCCAGTTTGAAGCCGAACTGATCTACCATATACGCATTGTCCGGACCGTAATAGAGATAGACATAATGGCCGTGCTTGCAGGCACATCCGTGATCTGGAAATAGGGATAAACACTCGCAGACTGCACGCCGGACACCCGGAAGGCCTCGTCGTAAAACGCGTAGATGGCAGTGGAAGAAGTCCCCTGTCATAAACCTTTCGCTGCACCTTTTCGATATTGGTAGGAGTGGAAAAATATTTTGTAGCCGTAATAGACCACAATTCCCACTGCCAGCAGCTTCATCCACCATTCCGAATCCAGCGTAAAGGTGATAATCACCGTGACGAGGCTCAAAATAGCCCCGATAATCAGCGAACCGATATTCTTGATGTAGGCATGGAAAATGCTGAAGGATTTGATGGCTTCCCGGGTACAGTCGGTGGAATTGGCAAACCTCATATTTCCGGAAAGGGTATCGTCGTTGCCGTGAGTTTTCCGGTATTCCTCCAACTGCTGCGCCAGCTTTGCCTTTTACGCTTATCCGCCTTGCTCTTAAGAGGAAATAGATAAAAAGGCGTGACAATGACCGCCAGCAGCAGCACAAGCAGACCCACCGTCTTCACCAGGTCCTCCTGTGTCAGGGTATTGTCCGGTTTCGGCAGAACATTCGTGAAGTGCACCGTGTTCAGATTTCTTCCAGTATGGCAATATGGTCCTGAGGGATATCTTCCTGGCCTCCGTAAATATCAAAGGTGTAGGCGGCCCCTGTTGACCATCGTACCGTAAATCAGCTCATGATGGGTGGTGCACGTCCGTCCTCCCCGTCAATCTTGATTCGGAAGAAGGGAGCTCCCCACCCTCATAAATGCTGCGGTCATACCTGAAATTTGGAATCTGTCGAGCTGAGTTTTTCCAGGACCTCCTGCTGTTCCTCCGCAGTAGCTTCCCCAAAATTATAGATCTGCTTGGAATAGTCCGACTCCTTTTTCATTGCCAGTATGCTGAGTTTGCCGTCCTTGCTGACAAAGTTCGCAATTGCGTTCATTTTAGTATATTCTTCCAGCTTCTGGGCAGGTTCGGCGATACCGGCCAAAGCCCATGCCGGATCGCCCACCGGCGTGTCAAGGGAAAATTGATACAGGTCGTCCGGCACCTCTGCGGTAAAGTCCCGGTCTCCCAGGTTTTCGCTCCCGCGCTCAGCGGAGTGCTGCAAATACTACCAGTACAAGAACAATGCAGCAGCTTTTTCTGAATTTCAATTTCATCCGTCCTCTTGATTCTTTTTCCGGTTTTCCGAATTTCTCTGTTATTATAGCATAAAGCGGACCCGGTACAAAAGGCATAACACAAAAAATTCATAAATGATTGCATTTTTGAAGACGCCAGACTCTAAAACCGTTGTTTTCCTTCCATCATTTTTCATCTTTTCGACAGTCTGCGATTGACGGCGGAATGACAATGGCGTAAAATTGATTTAAAATCCTGAAGTGGAAAAGGGGAGAAGCATCCATGGTAACGGCTGTGATTACCAGAGCCTCCAGCGGGCTCGGCAAAGAATACATAAACGCCATCATCGCGCAGTATCCCAGTGTGGACGCATTCTGGCTGGTGGCGCGGCGCAAAGAAGTATTGAAAGAGATCGCAGAAGAGCATCCGGACAAGACCATCGCCGCCATCTCCCTGGATCTCTCCAAAGAAAGAGCATCGGCATGTTCGAACAGCTGCTCAAGGAGAACAACCCGGAGATCAAGGTGCTGGTCAACAACGCAGGATTCGGCAAGTGCACCGATTTTTCTCCTCCAATCGGGCCTTTCTAAAACCGGTATGGTGGATTTAAAATTGCAGGGCCCTCACCGGTATCACGCGCTTTGTCTGCCTTTTATATGCTGGACAACAGCCTAGTGCTGAATATTTCCTCCATCGCAGCCTTTGCCCCCCCACCCCCAGAATGTCGGTCTACTCTGCCACAAAGGCCTTTGTTCTGGCACTGTCAAAGCGCTGCATGACGAGCTGCAGCCCCGCGGCATCAATGTGACCGCTGGTATGTCCCGGCCCCATGGATACGGATTTCTGGAACGTGGCTAATGTTCCGAGGGAAAATCCAGGCTGATCGACAAGCTGCCCCGGGTGGATCCCAACGGTGGCAGCGGGTTCCCTTCGGGCGGCAAAGCGCGGCAAAGCCGTCTATACGAAGGGCTTTTTCTACAAATTTTACCATCTTTGTCTAAGCTGCTGCCCCATGGCTTTATCAGCTGCAGTTCACCGAGGTCTGACCTATGAAAAACGGCATTTACCTGACCCGGGAGCCGGTGACGGTGCGGCCTTTGACGCCGGAGCACGCTCCCTTTCTTCTCAAATGGATGACTGATCCACGGGTTTTGGAATTCTATGGGGCCGGACGCAGTCTTTTTACCCCGGAACGCATTCTGAAAGACTTTATCAGGAGGAATGGAACGCCCGCCGGTGCATTGTGGAGTATGAGGAAAAACCGATCGGCTACATTCAGATTTACCGGCTGGATGAAGCGCTTTGCCGGGAGTACCATTACTCCCATTTGGGCGGATTCAGCTTTGGCATTGACCAGTTTATCGGCGAACCGGAATACTGGAACAGAAAAATTGGACGGACGTTTCTCACCTTGGTGCTAGAGTACCTGACCGGGACGGAAGGCGCCCGTTCTGTGATTCTGGACCCGCATCGCCGACAACCCACGCGCTCTGCGGTGCTACGAGGCCCGGATTCCGGAAACTTAAATTACTGAAAAAGCATGAAATGCATGAAGGGGAAAGACGGGATTGCTGGCTAATGGAATACCTGCCTGAAAATTCCCCTTGACTTTTTGTTCCGTCCGTGCTAAAACTGAGAAAACAAAATGAGCAAAGGCAAGGAAAGGAGGAGTATGCGTTCCCCAAAGCGCAGAGGAGACGGCCGGTGTAAGTCTCCGTGAAGGAAACGCAGAAGTAGCCTCGGAGCCGTGGCCCGAAAGCAGCAGCAAGCAGACGCCACCGGAATCCCACCGTTAGCGGGGAAACGTATCGGACAAGGCTCTCTCGCCCGTAGTCCCGTACGGAAAGAGTGCGTGAAGCTCCCTAAAAGGAGAGCTTCCTGAATTTTAGGTGGTACCGCGGAGATGAGATTCGCCCTAAGCAGCAATTGCTGTTTAGGGCGTTTTTTTATCCACTTTTTCTGCCGCTTTCCGGAAGAAAGCTTGGCAAAGACTTTTCTTCCGCGGCGGTTACTGTCTGCCCGCCCCCAACGCCTACACCTTTCTTCTGCGGGACCGTCCGGCATGTGCCAACTGCCCTGCGGTGTTCTGTTTTATCGTCCCCTTTATTTTGCCAAGATTGAAAGGATGTACTGCAATGGAAAAGAGATATGACTTTCAAAAAGCACGAAAAAGAGACCCAGGAATTTTGGGAGAGGGAAGGAATTTACCGCTTTTCTCCCGATGCGCCTGGGAGGGTGTACTCCATCGACACGCCGCCCCCCACTGTCAGCGGCAGCCTGCACATCGGCCATCTGTTTTCCCTATGCCCAGGCGGAAATGATCGCCCGCTTCCACCGGATGCAGGGGAAAACGTCTATTATCCCTTCGGTTTTGACGACAACGGCCTGCCCACTGAACGGCTGGTGGAACGGGAGAAAAAGCTGCGAGCCAGAGACCTGCCGCACGCTGACTTCACAGAGCTTTGCAGGAAACTGCATCCCGCTATGAGGCGGATTTCCGCCAATTGTTTCAATCGCTGGGTTTTTCAGTGGACTGGGACCTGCAGTATGAAACTGCCTCTCCAGAGACGCAGTTGCTCTCTCAAAAGCTCTTTTGGAGCTGGCCCGCCAAGGAAAGGCTTACTGCAGGGAAGCGCCCGTGCTCTGGTGCACCGAATGCCGTACCTCCATCGCCCAGGCAGAGCTGGATACCCGGGAAACCGCTTCGGTCTTTTATACACTGCCCCTTCTCCTGCGGGGAAACCGTGCTGCCTGTGGCTACCACACGGCCGGAGCTGCTTTTTGGCTGTGTCTGTCTGTTTATTCATCCGGAAAACCCCAATACGGGGAATTTATTGGGCAGACAGCAGCCGTGCCCCTTTTACGGCTTTGAGATTCCGATCCTGGCAGATGAGAAAGCCGACCCGGAAAAGGGCACGGGGATCGTGATGTGCGCCACCTTCGGCGACAGCACCGACGCCCAGTGGGTGCTGGAGCACGGCCTGCCCACCCGCGGGGTGCTCCAAAAGGACGGCAGAATGGGAGAAGACGTGCCCTATCTTTCAGGCCTGCGGGTGAAACAGGCACGAAAGGAAATCATCAGGCTGCTGGAGGAGGCGGACTTCTTCTCCGCAGAACCCGTGATCCACACAGTGGCCGTCCATGAACGCTGCGGCACCGAGGTGGAGATTCTGCCCTCACGGCAGTGGTATATCGACGTGCTGTCTCAAAGGAGCGGTACCGTCAGGCGGCTGACGAAATTGTGTGGCATCCCGCGCAGATGAAGGACAGGTATCTTTCCTGGGTGGAAAACCTGAAATGGGATTGGTGTATCTCCCGTCAGCGGTATTACGGCGTCCCCTTCCCGGTCTGGTACTGCAGGAACTGCGGCAGGCCCGTGTTCGCCTCGCAGGATTCCCTGCCCGTCAATCCCGTGGAACAATCGTACGAGGGGACCTGCGCCTGCGGCTGCACCGAGTTTCTCCCGGAGAGCGCTGTTCTGGACACCTGGGCCACCTCCTCCGTCACTCCCCTGCTGCACAAGAGCCGTGGGCTGCCGGAATATCCTCTGTCCATGCGAACCCATGCCCACGAGATCATCCGCACCTGGACCTTCTATTCCATTGTCCGCAGCCTGTACCACACGGGGAAGCTCCCCTGAAACATCTGATGATCAGCGGTTTCGTTTTTGGCGAAACGGGGTGAAAAAAATCAGCAAGTCCAAGGAAATGGGTTGAACCCACCTCCCTGATCCGGGAGCATTCGGCGGACGCCCTGCGGCTGTGGGCAGCCAATGCCCGTCTGGGTACGGACACCTTTTTTCTCCCGCGGACCTTCAGCCCGAAAAGCGTTTTCTCACCAAGCTTTGGAACGCGGCCCGGTTTGCCCTTCCCTTACTGGAAGACTTTTCCCCTCTTCCGGCGAGCCCTCCTCTGCTTTCCTCTGACCGGTGGATTCTTGCCAGAGCCGACGAAGCTCTGCGCTCCGCTGCCTTCCAGCTGAGCAATTATGAGGCTCGGCCAGGCACGGCACGAAATCGACCGCTTCTTCTGGAACGATTTTTGCGACACCTATATCGAACTGGCAAAGGAACGGCTCTACTCGGCAGAACGGCAGGGAACAGACGCCCGGAGAGCGGCCCAGTACGCCTTGTACCACGCCTTTTCACCGTCTTGAAGCTGTACGCTCCTTTTGCGCCTCACATCACGGAAACCATTTACCTGGAATTTTTCCGAAAGTTCGAACCGGAGTCTTCTCTCCACCTGACCCGCTGGCCCCAGACTGGGAGCCAGAGGAACAACTGCTGCTGTTTGGGGAACGGCTGAAGAAAACCTTTCCGCCATGCGCAGGAGAAGACGGAAAAAGGGTTCCCTCCGTGCGGAGATGGGCTGCTTCCCGATTCATACGGAAGAAAAACTGCATCCACTGTTCAAGGAAGCGGAGTCCGACCTGCTTTCCTGCTCCCACGCCGAGAGTCTCAAGCTGCTGCCGCTGTAGGCAGGAAGTCCTTCGGCAGAATATAGGCCTGAAGTCTGGAAGTACGGCGTCCGCCAAGAGAAATGCACGCAAAAACTTTAAAGGAGGAATTCGGCTTTCGTTGCCGAATTCCTCCTTCTATGCCGGTAACGCAAGGTGCGCACTGAAAATCCGGAGCCCGATCCGCAGAATGGACGCCGGGCCATCCGGCGTGATTTTTTCAGCTAGTCCCTAGTGATAGAGCTTTACACCGCTTTTTTCTCCACCGCCTCATAAGCGTCATGAAACGAAACCCCAGAGCGTCATGGGCGGGAAACAGGTCGGAGAGCGGCACCATGACAAAGGCCCGCTCTCGGATATGGGGATGGGGTACGGTCAGTTTTTCCGTACAGCTGGTATATCCCTCGCAAAGCAGCACGTCGATATCCATAGTCCTTGCACCGTGGTACTCCTTCCGCACTCTCCCCAGCTTCGCTTCAATGGCAAGACAGCGGTCCAAAAGCTCTTCCGGCGCCAGCTTCGTTTCAGCAGCACGCAGCAATTCAGATACCTGTCCTGCCGGGAGATCACATCAAAAGGGCTCGGTTTCATAGAGACTGGACAACTTCTGCACTGCCTATCCGGCAAACGCTCCAGCAAGTCCAGCGCCAAAGCTATATTATTCTCACGATCGCCCAAATTCGAGCCAATTCCCAAAACTGCCTGCATTTCTGTCTCTCTCCCCTCTCTCAGTACATGGTTTCAATGCTTACCGGCGGCATCTGCTCCCATTCCTCCCCAGAAGTCCATATTCATAGGTATCCTGCCAGAGCGGTTCTCCCTGCTCATTCCGAAAGAAAAAAATATTCTTTCTCAAATTGCCTTCCCTGCGCACCTAACCGTTCCAACAGCCTCCAGGACTGTTCGTTCTCAGGATTGCACATTGCCGTAACCCGGTGCATTCCCCATTCCGTGAAGCCCAGATCCAGCAGAGCCCGGGCCGCCTGCCTGCATACCCTTTCCCCAGTACTTGCGGTTGAACACATAGCCCAGCTCCCAGGTGTCAAATTCACCTTCCGCAAAATACACATTGCCCAGCAGGGGCCATCCACAGACCGCCCAGAAGTTTTGATCCCTCCGCCCGACGGGCCGCCTCCTGTTCGGCCATCTCCCGTGGGGTTCATAGGGGTTCAAATTTTACCACTCCGGGTCGGAGAGGTAATCATAAAGCCCTCTCCATCCTTTCAGAAACCTGCGCAGCACCAGCCGCCTGGTTGTCATCTCTCTCATTTCCTGTTTTCTCCTTTTCCCCAGCCTTCTGGAGGCAGTGACTCTACTGCTACATACCAAATATATGTTCATGGGTTCGCTCTTTTTCAGCAGCAAGGTAATTTCCTCCACCTTCTCATGCTCTGCCAGGACCGCCTGCACATGGCCTGAGCCGCCTGGCTCAATCAAATTGTTTGTCTCCGTAAAGGCCTTCTGTACGGTTTTGCAGCCAATTGACCGTGTCGTCCAGGCTGTGCCTCCGGGCCTTTGTGAGGTCAGCCACCATGGCGATGTCCAGCAGAAATACCTGCCCATCCTGTTTTTCCTCCGGCTTTACCCCATGATAGGCAAAAATCTCCAGCCCCTGATATATAGATTGTATCCATCGTTTTTCCTTTCTATCCCTGTCTCCCTGCTAAATTCAGCGTGCAGCCTCCCGCTTGAAACAGCTGCTCGCCTCAAGCGCCCGAAGCCCTGGGATACCGTATGGGCATCGTGGAGCGGGCCGAAAGGCCGGAGGAGTCCGAAATCGGAAACAAAGGCTCAGGCGTCACCCTTCTGAAGGTGGCAAAGTGCGTCCGCCATGCGCCGCCGCACCGCCTCCTCACATCATGGACGCGCACCAAACCGCACCGCCCAGAATAGCGGCGGTATGCCAGTGTGGCGGGCAGACGCTCTTCAGGGGGGATTCCCGCAGGGCTGGCCTGTCACCCGCTTCCGGGAGGCCGCCATCAGAAAAAGCCGTTTCCGGCAGTCTGGTTTTTCCACATGGATCAGCTTCAGATTGTCCTCATAGGTCTTGCTGAACCCACCCCGGGGTCAAAGCACAGCCTGCTTTTCCCCACGCCGAAGCATTCCGCCGCCACGAAGCCGTTCTCAAAACTCTTCACTTCACGAAGGATATCCCCATGCTGCGCACCCCGGGGATACATCACACGCAGCCAGCAGGCGGCCACGGCCTGCATTTCATCCCCAAAGCCGGACACGTCGTTGATGATCTGACGCGCCTGGGGCTTTTTTTCCCGCCACCCAGGATAAAAAGGTGCTCACGGACACCGCCAGACCGGTTTCCCGCACCACCGCCGGCACTACCGCCTGAATCCGCGCACTCCTCCTCCGGAGAGACGGCAGTATAACCGGGACGGGTGGACTGTCCCCGATGTCGATGATATCTGCTCAACCCGTCCCGCTCCATCTCCAGCGCACGGTTTACCGCCCGCTCGGATTCAGAAACTTCCTCCGTCGGAAAATGAATCGGGCGTCACATTCAAAATACCCATCACGTAGGTGCGGGAGGGGAAAAAACGCTTTTCCCGCGCTTCAAAAACAGCTGTCCTCCATAAAAACCCTCCTTTTCCTACCTGCCCCCAGAAGGGCCATTACCTCAGCCCCTGGTCTTCGCATCAGACCTCATGCAGCCTCGCAGGGCCGAGGTCTGCGTTTTCGCGCCGGCGGCTCTGGCCCCGCGCATGGTCATGCAGAGATGCTCCGCCTCGATAAACACCGCCACGCCCAGCGGCTCCATATTCTCATAGAGGAAATCGGCAATCTGTCCTGTCAAACGCTCCTGTACCTGGGGACGCCGGGCAAAACAGTCCACAATCCGGGCAAATTTGGAAAGCCCGATAATTCTCCCGTTTTTTGGATAGGCAATATGCGCCCTGCCGATAAAGGGCAGCAGATGGTGCTCACACCGAATAGAGGGGGGATATCCTTAACCAGCACCAGCTCGTCATGCTTCCCCCCTCTGTGAAAATACCTCTTTTAAATGCTGTTTGGGATCAGCGCCCAGCCCGGAAAAAATTTCTCCGTACATTCTGGCAACCCGTGCCGGGGTCTCCTGCAGCCCTTCGGTCCGGGTCCTGCCCACCGCCTCCAGGATGTCCCGCACGGCCCGTTCTATTTTCTCCATATCCTATCGCTCTCATCCTTTCTTCCGGCCCGGCCGCCTCAGGGCTTTCTGGCCAAATATAAATCCATGGTATCACGGAGCTCCAGCCTGCCACCAAATCGCATGATTGCCGAGGAACTCCCCTCCATCAAACCGGCTCTGGCGTTCTCCTCCATCGCCCGATGATCGGAATAGGTATTCAGCAGTCCGCAATACTCTCCGGACCCAAGGAACGGCTGCTGTGAAAAGCCGGGATTCCACTCCCTGAAAATCCCATTTCTTTCAGCCGCTGGGCGAGCGGCGCACATTTCTTCCGTAAACTCCACTGGAAATTTCCTGACAGCGCGGCCGAACTTCCCATACACTTTCTGAATTTCTGGAACAGCTCCGGCTGTTCCGGTGCCGGGCAGGGTGATTCCACCAGACTGCCAGCGTTCCCCCGCTTTTTCAGCAGACGCAGTGCCTTGGGATATCCCTGCTCTTCCGGTATCCAGTGAAAGGCCGTAGCCGAATAAAGGAGGGCAAAGGAATCGCCCTGCAGGGGACACTTCAGAAAATCCCCTTGAAGGATCTCTAAATTGGAAAATTTTGGAATTTGACCTGGGAATAGGCTGCCAGCTTTTCGCCCAGCTCCACAGCGGTCACCCGGCAGCCTGCTCCAAAAAGGGCCGGTGGCCTGCCCAGTGCCGATCCCCCACCTCCAAAGCCCGCATTCCCCCGTTCCAGGCCGGCATACTCCGCCACGGCCTGGAACAGCTCGTCCGGATATCCGGGACGCCAGCGGTCATAGTTTATTTCGTCCTCGTCAAACTTCATGCGCAGTTCGCGGTTTCCTTCCCGATATTCCATGTCGAAACCCTTTCCCTCTGCTTTTTATCTACTCCGGCCAGCCGCCCAGCAAATCCTTCCCCACCTCGGCGGCCAGCGCCAAACCGGCCGCTCCGGGGACGAAGGCCATGCTGCCTGGGGTGGGACGGCCCGCCGTGCCCTTTTTATCTTCTTCCTCCGCAGGCAAGGGCGTTTCTCGCCTCTTCTGCCGACCACACGGCCTTCACGCCTCAATCCCCGCTTTTTCAGCTCCGGCGCATCACTCTGGCCAGAGGGCAGACGCTGGTTTCAGGAAAGATCCGTCACCCGGAAAGCCGTGGATCGAATTTATTTCCCGCTCCCATACAGGAAATCACCGGCACGCCGGCCTCCTTAGCCCTGCAGATCAGCTCCAGCTTGGAGGATACTGTATCGATGGCGTCCACTACATAGTCGTATTGGGTAAAATCCAAAGCTGTCTCTTTTGTAAAGAACAGCTGCAGCGCCTCAACCCGGCAATCGGGGTTGATCCCGGCAATCCTTTCCTTTTCCGCCTCCACCTTGGGCTTCCCTACTGTGTCCGTCAGAGCGATAATCTGCCGGTTAAGGTTGGTGAGGCTCACCACGTCTCCGTCAATCAGGTCCAGCACCGATGCCACTGCGCGCCAGGGCTTCAATAGCATAGCCGCCCACGCCGCCCGCGCCGAACACCGCTACCCGGGCCCTTCTCAGCTTTTCCACGCCCTCTTGCCCAATGAGGAGCGCCTCTCTGGCAAAACGGTCTGCCATTCTATTTTTCCTCCTGTCTCTTCCCGTCTGCCTGTGCCGCCTCCAAGCTCCCGCATCGGCTGCGCACAGGGCAAATACCTTTTCCGCCCCCGCACGGTACAGCTGTCCGGCACATTCCCGAAGAGTTGCGCCTGTAGTCACAATATCGTCTACCAGCAGAACCTTTTTCCCGTGAACTTCGGAGGAAGCCCGGTAGACATTTCTGACATTCTGCCTGCGCTCTTTTGCAGAGAGAAGATGCTGAATTTTATTTTCTTTCACCTTTTCCAATACTGGTTTCACAGGGAGATTCAGCAGTCTCCCCAGTTCCTCCGCCAGGGCCCCGCTCTGATTATAGCCCCGCTCCCGCCTGTGATTTTTCGACAGAGGCACAAAGGTGACCAGTTCCGGCTGCTCCGGGAAATCCGCTGCCCGCGCCATCAGCCGGGCAAAGGGTTTTGCCAGGCCTTTCTTCCCTTGAAATTTGAATCGGCGCATCGCTTCCACCACTTCGCCACGGTAGGAGAGGGAGACCGGCAGGAAAACCCCGCGCCTCCCGGGACCGCTGCTTCCAGCCTGCGCGCCAGAGGCGCTATGGGCACCTTTTTCTCACAGGCGCTGCAAAAGCATTGTCCAGCATCCACCGGCTTCCTGCAGAAGAGACATCTCTCCGGAAACAGCAGGGCAAGCAGCCTGTCACCCAGCGCAAATTTTCTCCCGGCTCATATGGCTTTACAAAAGCGGAGGAAAGCCGCTTCTCCCGCTTCCGTATCCTTAAAAACGCCGGCGTTTCCCCAAATCTTCTCAACAATCTTTCCGACGCTCTCCCTCACAGCCCGGCCGGCATTCTCCGCCGTAACTCCTGCCGCTTTCAAATCGGCATACCAATCCAGATGCTTTTTCCATCTCCGGTCTCTTGAAAATCTCCTCCGCGCCTTCCGGGCAGGAAAGAGCCTGCTCCATCAACTCCGCCTCCTGCAGCAGGCGGGGCGGCAGAATCGCCAGGCCCATCACCTCGATCAGACCGATATTTTCCTTCTTGATGTGGTGATATTCCCCATGGGATGGAACAATCCCAGAGGATGCTCCTCCGTGGTGCGGTTGTTGCGCAGCACCAGGTCCAGCTCGTACTCCTCCCCTCTGCGCCGGGCAATGGGGGGTGATGGTGTTATGGGGCGTCTCACCGGTAAAAGCCAGCACCTCTGCGCTCTCATCGGAATATCCGCGCCATTTCGCCAGAATCCTGTCCGACAGTTCAATCAAAGACTCCCGGTCTGCAGACCGCAGACGCAGCACCGACATGGGCCAGTCCACAATACCTGCGCTCACGGTTTCAAAGCCGGAGAAGCGAACCTGCTCCCGAAGGGGCGCTTTTGCCATGGGAACTCATAATTGCCCCCTGGAAATGGTCGTGGGAAAGGATGGACCCTCCCACGATGGGCAGATCGGCGTTGGAGCCCACAAAATAGTGAGGCAGCACTGTGACAAAATCCAACAGGCGCTCAAAAGAAGCGCGGCTGACCTTCATGGGCCGGTGCTCTTCGCTCAACACAATGCAGTGCTCATTGTAGTAGACATAGGGGGAGTACTGCAAAAACCAGCGTTCCCCGCAGAGACAGGGGAATCAGCCGGTGATTGCCCCGGGCAGCCTGATTGGCCGTGCCTCGGTACCCCTCGTTCTCCCTGCAGAGGGCGCATTTAGGATAACCCGACTGGGGCGCGTTCCGGGCGGCGGCAATGGCCTTGGGGTCCTTCTCCGGCTTGGAGAGATTGATAGTAACAACCAGTTCGCCGTACTTCGTGGGCACGGTCCACATCCGGTCCTTCTCCACGCGGTCAACCCGGATGTAGTTGGAAGAACGGCTCAACCCATAATAGTAATCGGTGGCAGCCTTTTTATTCCTTTCATACAGTCCGTAAAACTTTGAAACCACCTCGGAGGACGAGGCATCAGGCAGTTCATCACTTCCGTATCGAACAAGTCTCTCCCGTCCAAAGTGTCCGGATCGATAAGACTCTGTTCCGCGGCCCAATCGCAGATGCGTTCCAAAGGTTCCGCAGGGAAACGGAGCTTCTCCTCCACCGGCTTCCATTCAAATTCCGAAATGCCCAGCAGCGCAAGGATTCTGTTGGCGGAATAGGCCGCATCCTCCGGCGCAAGCAGGCCCTTCTGCAGACCGTAGCAAAGCAGCCTGCTGATTTCCAAACTGAGGTCGACTGTGCCCATGTTTCATCATCCTTTCTGTTCAAAGCTTAATTTTACACCAAATACGGCATAGAAACAAGCGGACGCAGTAAATCAAAGGTGAGAAAAACTTCCTTTCAAACGGCAGCGGGCCGAAACCTTTTTCCGGTTTCGGCCCGCCTTAGATTTCTGGACTGACTATCCTGGGAATCCACTTTGTTTCTTCAGCTCTTATTCTGCCTGGCCTTCCTCTTGTCCTTCCACTTCTTCTTTCTTTTCAGCATCGGAATCTACGGGCATTTCTTGGGAAAACGCGGAAATCTCTGCATTTGCCTGTCGCAGCAGCGTGTCGAAACGCTCCAGCACCTTGAGATCACGTAGACTGCCCGCACATAGCTGTAGCTTGCGTCCAGCTCAATCTTCCTGGGGTGCTGTGCCGTTGCCTCCCAGATTCAGCTCCTCGTAGACCTGCTTTACCCCCCTCCCGCGCCCAATTGGGAACGGAATCGATAGTGGGATACCTTTTCTCGTTTTCATCGTAAACCTGCTGTGCCAGCTTCAGAACCTCTTCCTTAGTCATATCATCGCCTCCCATCCCCTTGATAATCTCGGGATAATCCTTATAGGCGTAGTCCATGTCAAACTGCCGCCCGTTTAAAATACCGTTGTTCGTATATTGCCACATTCCATAGGGCTTGTCATACTCCAGCACGTCGTTCCACTGGGCGACCCATTTATCGAATGGATCAAGCCTGGGGCTGTTCAGCCGGGTTTCCATCCAGTTCAGAAAGGAATAAATGCCGCAGTAATAACCCGCCTTTTTCGATTTCCTGCAGTAAGTGATACAGTTGTCGATAATTGTCTCTCTCCTGATGGCAGGGAGCTGTCCTCCACATCATACCACACGCCGTACAAAGGCGTTTTTCCTGAAGCAGCCGCAGCGTATGGGCGGCTTCGCTTTTCGCCATATCCGTATTTTTGGCATAGGAATAGAGATAGACCCCATAGGGAATCCCCGCTGCCAGACATTTGCGGACATTGTTTTCGTATTGCGTATCATCCTGATTGGCATAATTGCTGCCGTAGCCGCAGCGGATGATTACAAAATCGATTTGTCCCCTGAGCGTCAATATTCACGTCGCCGTTGAACTCAGAGATATCGATTCCTCTTGTCGGTAAGCTCGCCATTGATTCAAAAACCTCCTTCTTGTCAGAACTTGGAAAAACCCGGAACGTCGTATAAATACAGGTCTCTCAAACCATAGTATGAAAAAATCGAAAGTTGTCCACAAAAGTTCCAAGCATTCCGGAACCGCGTTCCTCCGCCGCAGCCGGAGGGCAAAGCGTTGCAGCTTCTGCACTGCGGAAGTATTCTTTACTTTTTTCCATATCCTCGGTATAATGGGCGGTGAATGGCTTAGAGAAGGGGCTATGAGAATGGAAGAAAACCGCATCGCAAAACTGCTCTCTCAGCAGGGGATCCCCGCCTGCATACTACGCTGGGGGCGGTGCTGTTCCTGGCCTGGCCGGCTGTGGTGGAACAGATCATGATTACACTGGTACAGTATGTGGACACGGCCATGGTAGGCTCTTTGGGCTCTGCCGCCACCGCTGCCGTCGGCCTCACGGCCAGCAACAACCTGGCTTTTCAACGGCTTCCTGAACGCCGCCTCCGTGGGCTTTTCTGTGCAGGTGGCCAGCATCTGGGCGCAGGCCGCGAAACCGAAGCGAAAAAAGTCACCTGGCAGGCGCTTCGCTTCGTCGGGATTTTCGGCGCCGCCATAGGGCTTCTCGCCCTTGCGCTCTCCCTTTCCCCTGCCAACCCTGCTGGGAGCGGAAGAATCCATCCGCGGGGATGCTCTCTTTATTTCCGCATTATCGCGTGCGCCATGCCCTTTACCCTGGGCGCCAATATGCTCAGCGCCGCCATCCGCTGCGCAGGCGATACCCGTACCCCCTATGATCCTCAACATCCTCATCAACCTTCTCAATATTTGTCTGAATTTTCTGTTTATCTATCCTCCAGAGAGCTTACGCTGTTTGGACACGAGTGTTCCGTCTGGGGAGCGGGCTGGGGCGTGGAGGCGCAGCCTTTGCCTCGGGCCTTTCCACTGCCGTTGTTTTCCTGTTGTTTGTGCTGGTGCTGTTCCGCAAACGTTCTCCCATCCGCATCAGCCTGAAGGAACGTTTTTCCTTTGAAAGAACCTGCCTTTCCGCAGTCTGGCGGCTTGGTCTGCCTGTAGCGTTGGAGCGCGCCACCGTCAGTGTGGCACAGATCATCATCACAGCGGTGATCACCGGGATCGGCACAACGGCTGTAGCGGCCAACCATCTGGCTGTGACAGCCGAATCCATCAGCTATTTGCCTGCCTACGGCGTGGCGGTAGCGGCCACCACTCTTGTGGGCCAAGCAGTGGGAGCGGGAAGGAAGGATCTGGCCAAACGCTTTGCCCGCCTGGTCACCTGGATCGGCATTCTGGTAATGACCTTTGGCGGCCTGCTGCTGTTCTGCCTGGCTCCTCAGCTGATCCGGATTTTCACCTCCGAATCCGAGGTCGTTGCCCTGGGCACCCAGGTCCTGCGCATCGTGGCCTTTGCGGAAACCGCTGTTCGGCGCATCCATCGTCGCCTCCGGTGCCCTGCGAGGCGACGGGGATTCCAAAGGGCCTTTCTTCATCAGCCTCGCAACCATGTGGGGCGTGCGTATCACCCTTTCCTTCCTGCTGGCAGGCAGCCTGGGGCTTAATGGCGTCTGGCTGGCTATGGCGGCAGAACTCTGTGTCCGCGGTCTCATCTTCATGGTCCGGCTATACCGGGGCCGCTGGCTGAACATTGACCTGTTTCAAACGAAAAAAAGTCGTAAAAAGCACTTTACAACAAGCCGCCGTTGTGCTAGAATAAGCGTGCTGTCTCAGAGCGGACAGCACATTTGGGCTTGTAGCTCAGCTGGGAGAGCGTTCGGTTCGCATCCGAGAGGTCAAGGGTTCGAATCCCTCCAGGTCCACCATAAAATCTCAATTTTACCGGCACCTGGAACTCTTACCTGGTTCCTCCACCTTCATCTCCACCTTGGAGAAGTTCGTGCTGGTGGTGGGGCTGCAAACGGTGAACAACGAGCATTTCCAGCAGGAAAATCTCACTCTGGCCGGCGTGTTCCTCTTGTCCTTCCCTGTCATCATCTTCTTCATGTTTACCCAGAAGTTCTTCGTGCAGGGAATCGCCACATCCGGCATCAAGAGCTGAACCCAGGCCCGGGAACAGGTTTCCGGCATTACAATACTGACACAATGGAGGAATGCAGAAATGAAAAAATGGAAGGTTGCCTTAATTGGCTGCGGATCGATCGCGGACAATACGTATCTCCCCCGGATCGGCGAGATTCCGGAGGCGGATCTGGTTGCAGTCTGCGATATCATCCCGGAGAGAGCAAAGAACTATGCAGAAAAATTTCATGTGCCGGCCTGGTACACCAGCATCGATGAACTGCTGGAGAAGTGTGACTTCGAGATCCTGATGAACACGACATCGATCCCAGCGCACCACGAGATCAACATGAAGGCGCTGCGGGCCGGAAAGCATCTTTACTCACAGAAGCCCGTCGGCCTGACGGTGGAGGAGGTGACCGAGAGATCGAGGCTGCCAAGGCAGCCGGTGTGAAATACACTGCTTCACCGATCCACATGCTGCGTGACGACATCCGTTTTGCGAAAAAAGCTGATCGCTGAAGGCTGCATCGGGGAGATTATGAAGGTGCACACCAACGTTTGCCACGGCGGCCCGGAATATTTCCAGTACCGCACGGCGGACCCCACCTGGTTCCACCGGCCCGGCAGCGGCGCTCTCTACGACATGGGCGTGCACGGCCTGACGATGACCACGGGCATCCTTGGTCCCGCGAAGGCTGTGGGCTGCATGGCCAAAATCTCCGAGCCTGTCCGCACGGTAAGAACCGGTACCTTTGACGGCATGCAGATCCAGGCCGACCAGCTGTACGATAACTACATCATTACGCTCGATTACGGCGAGAGAACCATGGCGGTGGTGGAGTCTGGTTTCTGCCAGAAGGACAGCCGCGCACCTCAGATGGAGATTTTCGGTACAAAGGGAACGATCACTTTCGTCAACAACGGTAACATGAACCCGCTCGATTCGCTGGAAGTTTACCTTGATGCGCCGGAGCGCGGTATTCGCGGCTGGCTGAAGCCTATGGAGTGGGATGTTCCGGCTTCTGAGATGAACTTTTTCCAATGCAAGGTGGTTCAGGATCTGATCCATGCCATTGAGGAGGACCGTCCCGTCGGTTTGCCCCCGGAGCACGCCAGACACGTGGTGGACATCATGTGCACTATTCCGGAAGCGATCAAGACAAAGAGCATTGTCCCGCTGCACACCACTTTCTGAGCAGAGGGGAACTGATCACAGATGAGGTGAATGTTATGAAGAAATATCGCATTGGTCTGGTGGGCTTCGCTCACATGCACGTTTTGGGTCAGATCAAGCCGTTTCTGTCCATGCCGGAGCGCGTGGAATGGATCGGTGCCTCGGATATCAAGCCGATGGTAGAGTCTGAATATTTTGAAAGCTCCAGCCGCTCCATGAACCTGAAGCTCTGTCAGGAGCAGTGTGGGTTCACCCGCGTGTTTGAGGATTACCGTGATCTTCTCGATCTCAAACCCGACCTTGTCCTTGTGAACTGCGAGAACGCGTTTCACGGAATCATTATCCCCGAGATCCTCATGCGCGGGATCCACGTGGTGGTGGAAAAGCCGTTGGCCTATTCCACTGAACACGCCATGGCTATTGCCCGCGCTTCCCGGATCGGTAAGGCGGACTGCATGATCAATTGGCCGACCACATGGCAGGCCAGCGTCCGCCTGGGCCAGAAGCTTGTCAGCGAAGGCGTTGTGGGAAAGGTGTACCGTTTCCAGTTCCGCAACCCGGATTCCATGGGTCCGTTCTCTTACGGCCAGGTCATGACGGATCGGCAGCTGGGCAAGGAATGGTGGCATCAGGAAGCGGCGGGAGGCGGCAGCTTGCTGGACTACTGCTGCTACGGCACCATCCTTTCCAACTGGTACCTGGGCGAAAAGCCTCAGGGCGTGTATGGCTTGAAGGCGAACTTTAACCACCGGTTTGGCGACGCGGAGGACTACGCCTCCCTGATGGTTCGGTACCCCGAGGCGGTTTCCATTCTGGAGGGAACCTGGAACACCATAAGCAGCGGCTATCCCTCCGGGCCCATTGTCTGGGGCGAAAAGGGCGCCCTGATTGTGGAAAACGGCGGCGATCACGGCATTCATGCCAACGTTTGTGTTTACCTCGATCGTTATTCCACAACGCCCAGCAAGGTGTATTGCTCCGACGACTACCCGCTGCCTGAGGGAAGATCCAACCTGGCTCAGGAGGTCTTCCATCACCTGGAGACCGGAGAACCGGTACACTACACCATGGATCTCAATAACAATCTTTGGTCTGCCGCTATGTTGGATGCGGGAATTCGCTCCAGCCGGTCGTTGAAAATGGAAGAAGTAAAAACCGCTTGTTGGACGATTGGGTAATATAAGAGGAGGATGCTACATGAAACTTGCAAACGTTTCCTGGGGTTGGACGCCGATCCCGGAGGATATGCCGCATGGGGACTCTCTGATCCGAATCGCGGATCAGATCCGTGAACTCGGCTTCGAGGGCGTGGACTATCTGGGAACCCCGGAAGCACTGGATGAATTCTTCACGGAGGAAGCCTGCCGGGCGCTGGGGGATCACTCCCGCTCCATCGGCCTTGAACCCAACGTGTTCGTCTTCCAGGACGCTTCGTGGAACGACGCCTGCAGCGAAAAAAGGGAGGACAGCGTCAGGCACTTCGAGAAGGCCGCACAGGCCGCAAAGTGGATCGGATGCCGGATTGTCTCCACGCTGGTGCCGATGCCCTGCGGCGCAACCCCCTGGAAGTTCAACCCCGCCGCACCGGCGATCAAGCAGGGATACCATATGCCCGCCGACTACTGCTACCAGAAGGACTGGGATACCCTGATGGACAGTTACCGCAAGTGTCTGGCCATTGCAAAGCGGTACGGGCTGCGCATGTCCGTGGAGTGCTTCCCCTATTCCATGATCTCCACACCGCACGCCATGCTGCAGCTGCTCAAGGACGTCGATGACCCGGAGTTCGGCATTCAGCTGGACACGAACCACCTGATCATGCAGCACATCGATCCGGAATGGACGATCTACATGCTGGGAGGCAAACGTATTTTCAATGTTCACTGCAAAGACAGCGATGCCGTCTCCAGAAACAACATCCCCGCCGGCTGCGGCATCACCGACTATCCCGCTGTGATTCAGGCGCTGAAGAATGTCGGGTATGACGGGAACCTTTCTGTCGAGCTGGAGTTCACAGACAACCCCCGCCGCTACAACAAGCAGGCGATGGATCATCTCAAGCTCTGCCTTGCGGGTGAATACTGAGCTGCCGTCTGGAGGCACACAGGGGGTATCCCCCTCGATCCGGGCGCGGCGCCGAATAAAAATTATGTTTTTTGGAAGAGGAGTAGGAGTAATGAAGCAGTATAAGGTTGCCATCATCGGCAACGGTATGATTTGCAACGCGGCACATATTCCCGCCTACAAAGCCATGGGTGACAAGGTGAAGATTGTCGCAGTGGCAGATATCCGCGAGGAAGCCGCCAAAGAAACCGCCGAGCGTCACGGGATCCCCAAGTACTATGTGGATCCGTATAAAATGCTGGAGGAGGAGAAACCCGACATCATCTCCGTGTGCACACCGAACGCATACCACAAGGAGTATACCCTTGCCGGTTTCCGTGCGGGCTGCCATGTAGTCTGCGAAAAGCCTGTGGCTGTAACCTGCGCGGATGCGGAGGAGATGTTCAACGCGGCGGAGAAGGCGGGGAAACATCTGTTTGTCATCCAGTCTCTGCGTTTCACGGGTAACTTCAAAGCGGCTGCCGGACTGGCAAAAAGCGGTTGCCTGGGAGACATTTACTACGCGGATCTGAACCTGGTCCGGCGCCGCGGCGTTCCGAGATGGGGCATGTTCCACATGGCGAAAGAAAATGTGGGCGGCGCCTTCTGCGACCTGGGCGTTCATATGTGCGACTACCTGATGTCAATTTCCGGTAACCCGAAGATGGTTTCCGTCAGTGGAAGTGCTGTGACCAGGATCGTCAACAAGGAGAAGAATATTGAGTTCTCCAATGCGGAGAGCGGAGCTCCCACCGGTCTGTTCACTCCCAGAAAGTTCGACATGAAAGAGTTTGATGTTGAGGAATTTGCCAACGGCTACATTCGTCTGGAAAATGGCATGACAGTCACTTTCAAGATCTCCTGGGCGCTGAATCTGCCCAACAGCAACACTGTCAGCATCTGCGGAGACAAGGGCGGTCTGACCATTGGGGACGATGGACTCAAGCTGCTCACGACGCAGGGCAATTACCAGGCCGACGTTTTGCCGAGAGTTTTCCCCGACCCATATACGGAGCTCTCAGATTTCACCGGCCACATCCACGAGATGAACTACATCCTGAAGGTCCTCAACGGGGAAATGACCATGGAGGAATACCCCATCCAGAAGGACGAGGTTATGAATGTGGTTGCGATCATCGAAGCGTTTTACAAATCTGCACAGCTGGGCAGGGAAGTCACTGCTCAGGAACTGGACCGGTAAGCGGAAGCTGCAAGGGATATTTGCACAGAGCACGGCGTGACGGAAGAACTTGCCGTTTCGCCCTGGGACGAAACGCAACAGGGGGACTCTGCCCGGGCGGGAGAGCCCCCTGTTCTGGTGTGCGAGACGACAACGGAAGGGGAGGAATCCATGAAAGGAATCATAACGGAGATCGAGAGGTTTGCGCTGAAAGACGGACCGGGGATCCGCACCACAGTGTTTTTCAAGGGGTGCAACATGGCGTGCAAATGGTGCCATAACCCGGAAACGCTGTCGGTTCGGCCACAGCTGATGATTTATCCGGACAAATGCATTGGCTGCGGGCGCCTGTGTGGAGGCCTGCAGGGCGGGAGCCAGAACCCTCGGCAAAAACGGTGCCCTGCAGTACGATCGCACCGCCTGCAAGCACTGCGGAGCCTGCGCCGCGAACTGCTTCTCCGGTGCTCTCGTCATGTCCGGAAAGGAGATGACCGTTGAGGAAGTGATGGAGGAGATCCTGCAGGACAGGGCTTACTACCGGAATTCCGGCGGCGGCGTAACACTCTCCGGCGGCGAGGTTTCCACGCAGCCAGAATTTGCCCTGGAATTGCTGCAGGCCCTGAAAAAGGAGGGAATTTCCACGGCGATCGAGACGAACCTGCATGCGCCATGGAGCGTCTACGAAAGAATGCTGCCCTTCCTCGATCTGGTGATGTTCGACATCAAGATTTTCGATGAGGAAGCGCACAGACGCTGGACCGGCGTGAGCAATCGTCAAATCCTGGAGAACGCAAAGAAGGTGGCGGCTTCCGGCAAGCCTTATCTGGTGCGTACCCCGGTGATCCCCGGAGTGAACGACACGGAGGAGGAGATCGGCAGCATTGCCAACTACGTGGGAACCCTGGGAGGCGCTCAATATTATGAGCTTCTGCTGTTCAATCCCTGGGGGAGAGAGCAAGTATGACGCCCTGCAGATGGACAATACATTTGCCGGGACCCGCCCCACTGGAGAGGAAGGCGCAGCACGCCTGAAATGGGTGGCCGCTCAGACGCCCGGACTTTCCGTGAGGGTAGGCTGACGAAGAAAGGGAGATGTTGTATGGTCAACAGAATCAATATATTCCAGCCGGATGCTCCCATGAGCTACGATGACAGGATCAAAATTTTAAAGGAAAGAAAGCTTGAGGAAACCAGGGTGAAGTCCACCATGAAGGTGTATCAGGACGGGGATGACTATGGAAGCATCCCGGCTCCGGAGACGTACCAGTTCCATTGCATTCCGAACCATGAGAACGGTTCCTGGTACGGGTATGACGGGTGGAGCAAGAATTTTTACAAGCTGATGACTGAGCACCCGGTCTACATTGATCCGGTGGACGCGTTCACCTGCCGCTGGATGTTCAGTATGATCTGGTTTGACGAGAAATCCCCGGACAAGGGGCTGAACTGGAACCCGAATTTTTTCCCTACGATGATCTCAAGCCGGAACAGGAACTGTATGGCATTATCTCCGGGATCGGCTCGGACGCGCACTTCGGCGGCGACTACCGGATCGGGTTGAGCCTTGGCTGGGGCGGGATCTTGGAAAAGCTGGCTTTCTACCGCAAAAAGCACCCCGAACACGCAGAGTTTTACGACGCGGAGGAACTTGTGGTGCACGGTGTGCAGAACTGGATCTCGCACGCGATTGAGGAGAGCGAGCGTCTGGCCCGTGTGGAGCGCCATCCGGTCCTGCGGGAAAACCTGCTTCAAATGGCGCAGGTAAATCGCAACATCCTCAACGGTGCGCCCAAAACCATGCGGGAAGCCTGTCAGTGGGTTTGCTGGTTCAACATGGCCAGCCGCACCTACAACCGCGACGGAGCGGGTTTCCAGCTCGATGACGTGCTCAAACAGTACTACGATGCCGACATGAAAGAGGGGAGGATCACCAGGGACGAGGCGATCTTCTACATCGCTTGTCTGTTGCTCAACGATCCGCACTATTACCAGATCGGAGGGACAAACGAAAACGGCGATCCCCTGCTCAGCGAGTTCAGCTATATGGTGCTCGAGGAGCGGATAAGCTGGATTCGGCTTGCAACATCACGGTAAGAGTGGACGAAAACATCGACAGAAAGTTCCTGAACAAAGCGGTGGACTACCTGTTCAAGAACAAGAACGGCTGGCCGCGCTTTTCCGGTGACGAGGCCCTGAACAGAGGCTTCATGCGTTTGGGCTATCCCGAATCGCTTGCCCGGCAGAGGATCGCGGTGGGCTGCAACTGGATGAGCTTGCCCGGCATGGAGTACTGCTTGAATGACTGCGTCAAAATCAACAGCGCTAAGGTGTTCGAGGTTGCCATGGATGAGATGATGAGCCATAAGGGCCCATACTCCACACAACTGCTGTGGGATCTGTACCAGAGACATATGGCCCGGGCTGTAGAGGTAACTGCCGAGGGTATCGCGTTCCACCTGCGGTACCAACAGTACAACGAGCCGGAGCTGATGTTGAACCTGATCAGCCATGGTCCCATCGAAAAGGTCTGATATAACGTGCGGCGGCGCCATGTACTACAACCTCTGCATGGACGGCTCGGCCATTGCCACGGTGGCGGACTCTTTTGGCGCACTGCAGCAGCGGGTGGAGGAGGAGAAGCGGATCGACTGGGAGACGCTTTACCATCATCTGAAAACAGATTTCCAGGATAAGGGCGGTGAGCTTGTACGCCAGATGCTCTCCCGCAGTGCCCGCTACGGCGGCGGAAACACCATCAGCGACCAGTGGGCGGTGAAAATTTCGGAGTCATACTCCAACCAGGTGCGCTCCGTCAGCCAGAAGTATCCGGGCTACCAGTTTATCCCCGGCTGGTTCAGCTGGTCGAATACGATTGTGCTCGGCAAGCAGGTAGGTGCCACCCCCAACGGCCGCCACGCCTTCGAACCGATCAACCATGGGGCCAACCCGCACCCCGGCTTCCGCAAGGACGGCGCCCTCACCGCAATGAGCAATTCCATCTGTGCGGTGCAGCCGGGCTATGGGAATACCGCGCCGGTACAGCTGGAGCTTGACCCTGGTATGGGGCGCGGTGAGGAGGCTGTGCAAAAGATCGCCGACTATATCATGACGCTGTTCGAGCAGGGGGCCACCCTGCTGAACATCAATATTGTGAACGGCCAGCAGATTCTCGAAGCCGACAAGGACCCCAGCAAGTACCCCAACCTGGTGGTACGCGTCACGGGCTTTACGGCGTACTTCTGCTCTCTGACTCCGGAGTTCAGAAAACTGGTGGTGGATCGTATTCTCATACAGGGCTGAACAAATGATTTGGCTTGGCTTCTGTTTTTTCTACGTCACGGTTTTATTGCGAAAATAAATCTTAAATGGCAGGCTGATCAGGAAGCATAAAGAAATATCAGAAATCATTTGGTCAGATATGTGAAGTTTTTGCAGGGAGGCATCGTGCAAGCGGTGCCTCCCTGTTTTGATATGCTTTAGCGAACGAGAGCCCCCGACTAGGACGGGGAGAGTAAAAGAAATTATATAATGAAAAGACCTTCTGGTAGAATAAAGTTGCGGTCGGTCAACTGCAACAATAAAAAACCAGGAGGTCTTTTTCTAAGCCTTCGGTTTGCCAGGGGACATGACCAATTCAGGAAGCATGTTTCCCAAATGGAACGGTGCCAGCCTTTTACCAGAAGGTGTAAAAATGAATTAACACTTCAACATCCCGTGAAATAGACACACATACACATATAGAAAGTAAATTCAATAGTTTGAGTAAAGCCTGCGGTCCCAAGGAAGGAGACTGAAATGAGAAAAGAAAGTGCAATCATTCGCAAGTGCTCTGCTCAGAGAACGGGGAGAGCCGTTTCATTACGCCTCAATCCAGCATATTCTTTCCAACGTCATGAATGCAGGAATTCTTCGCAGCGGAGAAACGAAGTCAGAGGTGTTTCCTGAGCTGCAGATTGTTTCTTTGGAACAATTTAATCGTGTGGCAAAGACTCGTGAGCAGCGTTCCGTAAATTATGCGATAAAGTGCGGCGGAACCACCGAGACAGTGCAGCTGGAGGATGGCACGGAAGCTACCGTCGTTCGTCCGCCCCGCGCCTATCCTCGAAAGATCGTAGGAAAAGCCCTCTTGTCAGGCAATGTGTATTGCGGTCACTGCGGTGGCCGCATTTTTGCAGCTACCGCTAGAAAAACGCATCGTCCAACAGAGAGCAATGAACGTATCGCAATCTATAAATGCTACAACCGCTCACAGCATAAGGGGCAGTGTGACGGGCCATCCACCTATCGTGCCGAGAAGGTGGATAAGGTAATCGAACAGCTTCTGCGGGGAATTTTGAACGAGCCAAAAGGGTCGATGAGAAAACCATTTTAAAATGCTGGTCGACGCTTCAGCGGAACAGTGTCAGCAGGAGCTGAAAGCCGCAAAGCTGGAATATACCAAGGCGATGAAGGAATTGTCCAGGTGGGGAGATTTGATGCTGGACTCTCTGGATGGCACTTGTGTTTTTACGCCGGAGCAGGTGAAGGCCAGGCTGGACGATGTGCAGGCAAAAGCGGACGAGATAGCTTATCAGATTCAGCAGCTGGAAGAGAAGAGCCGCCAGATGAAACCTGCGGCAGCCGATCTTCTGAGGGAGCATCAACAGATTCTGACGTGGGCTGAGTTGTTCGACTCCGCTGCGATAGGGGAAAAGAAGGTCATTGCGTCCTACCTGATCAAGGCCGTCACTTTATCCCGCGGCTATGGGATTCAGGTTGACTTTAACATCTCCGAGGCGCAATTCTTGAATGGGCTGGAGATGGGGTGAGGGGTCGCGATGATAACGCGGTTTCTTTCCATGATGCAAAAGCATGGGATCACTTTAGTTTTTCAGACATCCAATGGGAACCACACAAACGCCGTCGTGCCGGCGATACGCGTAATCCCCGATTCCCGTCAGAACCATAAGGAAAGAAGGGGACTTCATTTTTCCGTGTCGATTTTCTTCTGCATCGCTTTCAGGCTTTTTGCCCCTTCTTCGATAAGCTTATCGCCGCCGAGTTTCATTTCAATCAAGCCGTATTTCCCGTTTCTCAAGTGAATGACAGCATCACATTCCTGCCCGTCCTTGTCGCGGTAGTGATACACCTCCCGTTCAGAGCATCCGCAAATACACGTAGATCCCTCACGCAAAAGAGTTTCAAACAGAAATCCAAAGGTTTTGAGATCGTTCAAAAGATCGGTTGGACCAACCCCAAGAGCCGCTGCTGCAATCGATGGATCTATATAATATCGTGTGTCGGACGAGCGAATCGCAGTCTTTGACCGAAGGTTCGGGTTCCATGCCGGCATATCTTCTACAACGAAGATTTTACGAAGAGCGTCGAGATAGGAGGCTACCGTTTCCTCACTGATAGGGGATTCGTCATTTGCGGCAATATCCTGTGCGATGACGGTGTTCGGTACCTGCCCACCTTGGTTTTTGCATAGGAGCGCATAAGGCGCTTGACTCTTTCAGGATTTTTCTGAACATGGTCTGCCCGGTTTATATCGGAGTGTACCACAGCATCATAGTAATCGCGTGCCTGATCCAGCGCGATTTCATCGCGCATATCGATAGCCTGTGGCCAGCCGCCTCTGCATATGAGGAATGCCAGACGATCCAAGCTGAGGTTCGCAGTTCCGTCGACCTCTTCCGTATTCTCAAACAGCACCTTTTAAGCTGATATCCCTGTAGAGTCTCCAGACTCATATAGACTCATGGGCCGCATGGTTAGCCAGGTGAAGCGGCCTGTGCCGGAGTGTGTTATTTCTTTGGTGTCGGCAGGAACAGCAGAGCCTGTAAGAATGAACTGTCCAAGTTCACCGCGGTGGTCTACCTCAAAACGAACAGTGTCCCACAGCTTGGGAGCCAGCTGCCATTCGTCGATCAGTCTTGGCACGGCGCCTTTCAAGAGCCTTTTCGGGTTCAGTTCAGACATGGTGAGGTTCTGTTCTTTCTTTTCGGGATCATCCATATACAAAATGCTGGCTGCGATCTGTTCGGCGGTTGTGGTTTTGCCGCACCATTTGGGGCCTTCGATGAGAACCGCGCCTTTGCCTTCCAGCTTACGCTTCAATATGTCATCAGCAACTCGTTTTCTGTAGACCTTCATTTCGACTCCTCGATTCCGCTTTTTCTTTAGTATACACCGTATTGTCAGATATTCCAAGAGTTTTCCGATGATTGGCGGAAAATTAATTCGACGATTGGCGGAATATTTTTCCGATGGTTGGCGAAGAGAAGGGTTGATCGATAGCTCCTGTTTGTTCAAAATCGGAGCAGAAGTGCGCGCCGTCCGATGGAAAATATCGAACAATACGCATCCTGTGCCGGTTTTGAACAATACGCATCCATTCCCTTCCAAATGCTCAGTGGATGCGTTATGTCGCGTTCGGGAGAGCGTTCGGTTCGCATCCGAGAGGTCGAGAGTTCGAGTCTCTTCAGGTCCACCAAAAAAGGCTAGACGATATTATCGTCTAGCCTTTTTTTGTTTTATAAACAGGTGTGCGACGAAAAGAATAGGATAATACCGCTTGTCCCCATTCTATATGGAAAACGATTGGATTTCCTGAACTGGATTTACGCTGTTTTCAGATATTCCCGTATCACTTTGCAAAATTCCGCTGCTTCATTTTCAGAGGCGAGAAAGAAATCCTCATAATTGCTTTTGTTGCGGATTAAGGAGGCACGGCCAATGATATCGGAGAGTCCTCTTATAAAAATCCCAGGCTTGATATACTTCTCCTGAACCTCGTCTTTTTGCTTTACTCTTAATTTATGAAGAAAAAGAACGCAAAACCAGTATAAAGTATATAAGCACCATGGTCAACTGGTTTTGCAATGCATTATGAACCCTGCCGCAAAATTTTTTCTTCTGCAACCGCCCATATTCTCAGGTCATGTTTCAGGTCTCATTGATCCCAAACAAACAGCAGCGTTTTAGCTCCCAAAACTGGCCTCCATCGCTATAGACCAGAGTTGTGTTTGATTCCTCTTTTTGTAAGTATTCTGGTCTCCAATTCAGCACCGTCCGCACCGCAGCATTCAATTTCCACTGACGACACCTGATCCTCCAATTCGAATTTTTGGTAGTCCGCAATGTCGCTGATGGAATAGTCTTTGGCGGAAATTTTCTGGTTATTGCCGTCATAGTATTTTAGTTTGACTGACGTTGCCGGTTCGCCCGCTGAAAATGTCAGCACACAGGAATAATCGCTCCCTCGATGGTGACCTGATCCTTAAATTCGATTTGCTGGAACGCATCTCCCGGATCAAAGTATAAACCACTTTCATCGCGATACAGATAATAAGCCGAAGCAGTACCTTGCGCACCGCTTTTATACGTGACGGTTCCTACAGCAGCTACCGTTCATCATCCACATTGGCTCCAAATTGGAGACTTGATAAATTTTGATCCCCCGCATAGGAGACCTCCTCATCCCATCAAAAGTAGTAAACTGCAGCAGCATCCAGATCGAAGGTGAATCTGTTATTTTCAAAGGCCGCGTAGTTCTTTGAGGACGCGGCAATTTCCTCCGTGTCATTCACAACAATGACGCCCACCGCAGATTCATAATCAGGTTTAAACTCCTTTTCTGAGCTGCAGGCTGACAGACCAAAAACATACAGGATGGCCAATAAGCAAGTAATGATCTTTCTCTGTTCTTTCATATTGAGCTCCTTATATAGATTTTATTTATTATAACAGAACTCACAGTAAAAATGAAGCACCACCATTTACACTAACCAAGGGATGCAATTTGACTTAACACGAACTCTTTTAGGATCTATCTAAACTTTTATTTCCACAACACTATTGAACTAAAATGTCAAAACAAAACGGCTGCCCTTAGCGGGCAGCCGTCATTCGTTTTTATGGATCTTTCCCAGCCTCACCCATGAGCTCCATGGTGCAACAACTGACAATGCGTCTCACTGTGAGATCTGTTTTTTAGTCTTCCCAAG
>VOFE01000923.1_pt1 | contig 34000 bp, 55 predicted proteins | sample 5384071 | NCBI WGS metagenome assembly VOFE01 (sample SAMN12384724, study PRJNA508395) | human gut metagenome | isolation source: healthy gut D | host: Homo sapiens
GCTCCCTTCGTCTTCGCTCGGAGCCGTTCGTTCGTTTTCACAAACACATTGTATCTATTTTTGTCAGTCGGAACAGCCCGATTTTTCGTTCCGGCAGGTTTGACGCGCGGCTCCTGAAAAGTGCTAAAATGAAGAAATCGACGTAAATTCAAAAACAGCGCAAATGCGGAAACTCCTTCCACCGCCTGCGGGCGGTCCCCCTCCCTCGAGGAGGGAGGTTTGGGGAGCGTTTTCCCTGGGCTTCAATTGAGCAAAAAGCAAAATCAGCGAAAAAAATGCGCCGGTCACGGCAGTTCGTCAAAGGAATCAATCACCGCGTCGCAGCAGGCGCGAATCGCCTCGCGGTCGCGCGCGTTGGTCGCATCCTTGATGCCGACCACGCCGAGCCCCGCGTTTCTTGCGCCCTGCATGGCATACAGCGAATCCTCAAACATGACGCAGTCTTCCTTCGGTACGCCGATGATTTCCGCTCACGCGCTCAAAGAACGCATTCTGGCTCTTGTTGAGGTTCAGCATATCGGTGCTGAAAATATAATCCAGATCGCTGACCAGATTCGCGCAGTTGAGGCCGATCATCGCCAATCGGGCGGGCGTCGCCGTCGCGATGACGCATTTCACGCCCCGCGCGCGCAGGCGCTTCAAATGGCCGCCGCGCCCGGGCTTGTGCGGCACGCCGCCGCTGTAAACAGGCTCCATCGCCTCGCAGGCTCTGGCACAAAGCGCGTCAAAATCGGTATCAACCCGAACTCGCTCCTGAAATAATCCACGACCATCATGCCGGACATGGACATCATGTCCGCTTCCTGTTTTTCCGTCGGCTCGATGCCCATTTCGCGGACGAACGCGCCGTTCATCCTGCGCCACTGGGTCATGGAATCGAGCAGCGTGCCGTCCATATCGAAAATGGCGGCCTTCATCGTTTCAAGCATATTGTTCCTTTCGGGGCGCTTCCGCGCAGGCGGCGCGCCCGATCAATATTTTTTATTATACCGATCTTCCCCCGTTCAGTCAAGGAGGCCGTTTATGACCCGCGAGCAATACATCCGCATGACCGAAGCCACGCGCCGCGTCGCCGACCGCCTGCCGGGCGGGGCAAAGGCGCTCGCGCGCCGACGCTGCTCTGCGCGGCGATTTACTGCGCATCGCTTCTGTATCTGATGTTCACCGGCGACGGGCGCATCGTCCGCGCGGTGCTCGTTCCCGCCGCTTGTTTCGCCGTGGTGACGGCGCTGCGCCCGCTGATCGGCAAACAGCGCCCTACGATCGCTACAGCGCGCCGCCCGTCGGCGCATACAGCCCCGGCAAGGGCAAAAGCATGCCCAGCCGCCACACCGCCAGCGCCGCCGCCATCGCCTGCGCCATCGCCTACGTCTTTCCGCGTCCGGCGGTCGTCGTCTGCATGGCGCTGCTCTGCGCGCTCATCGGCGGCCTGCGCGTGCTCTCCGGCCAGCACGATCTCTCAGCGACGTTCTGGCCGCGCTGGCGCTGAGTCTTGCGCTCTCGCTGGCGGGGTATCTGCTCTGATTTCAACCCGTCCATCCGCTAACGCTTTACTGAAACCAAGGAGAATCAAACCATGAAATCCATGACAGCCGAACAGCGCAACCATGCTCCTCTGCGACCCGGTGAGCAGCGTCATTGAAGCTCGCCGTGCCGACGATCATCTCCATGCTCATCACCAACATTTACAACATGGCCGATACCTTCTTCGTCAGCCAAATCGGCACCTCCGCCTCCGGTGCGGTGGGCGTGATCTTCTCCCGCCATGGCGATCATTCAGGCCGTCTCCTTCATGATCGGCATGGCGCGGGCACGCATGTCAGCCAGGCGCTCGGCGCGGGCAACCGCGAAAAAGGCCGATGCCTACGCCTCCCACGTCGTTCTTCACCGCATTCATCGCAGGCGTTATTCTGGCGTTTTTCAGCCTGACGAACATCGATTCCGTCGTTCGCTTCCTCGGCTCGACGGAGACCATCGCCTACGCCAGGATTACGCCACCTACATCTTCTACGCCATGCCGTTTTATGATGTGCTCGTTCGTCATGAACAACCTGCTGCGCTTTGAGGGCTGACGATGTACGGCATGGTCGGCATCACCGCGGGCGGTATTCTCAACATCGTGCTCGACCCCATCCTCATCTTCGCGCTGGATATGGGCACGGCGGGCGCGGCGCTGGCGACGGCGCTCCGCAGGTCGTCAGCTTCTGCATCCTGCTGACGATGTGCAACACGAAGGCGGACGCTTTCCATCCGCTTTTCGCATTTCAAGCCCAGCCTCCGGATCTACGGCGGCATCTGCTACAACGGCATTCCCTCCCTCGGCCGTCAGGGCATCGCGAGCATTTCGAACATTCTGCTCAATAACGCGGCGGGGGTCTACGGCGACGCGGCGATTGCCGCCATGTCCATCGTCTGCCGCTACGCGATGTTCATCAATTCCTCCGTCATCGGCTTCGGCCAGGGCTTCCAGCTGGTCTGCGGGCTTCTCCTACGGTGCGGGCAAGTTCGGGCGCGTGCGAGGCCTTCTGGTTCTGCGTGAAGGTCGTGACCGTCATTCTGGTCGTGCTGTGCGTCATCTCCCCTGCCGTTCTCCGGCCAGATCATCGCCCTGTTCCGCCGCGACGATCCGCAGGTCATCGAAATCGGCACCTTCGCCCTGCGTCTCCAGCTTCTGACCCTGCCGCTCTGGGGCTATATCACCATGTGCAACATGTTCACGCAGGCCATCGGCTACGGCGTGCGCTCCACGATCATCTCCACCGCGCGTCAGGGCATCTTTCTCATCCCGGCGCTGCTGATTTTCCCGCGCGTCTTCGGTCTGTTCGGCATCCAGATCAGCCAGCCCGTCGCGGATATCTGCACGCTGGCGCTGTGCATCGCCATGATGAGTGGGATTCTGCGCCAGCTCAAAGCGCGCGAAGCGAACGCGGGCTGAGCCTGCCCCTTTGCCAAGGCAAATGAAACGCGGGCGCGCATCGCGCGCCCGTTATCGGAATTTGTGCGAAATCCCGGATTTTCTCATTTACTGCATCCAAAAACGCTCCCCGCGTTTCCTCCATTTCCGAGGACGCGGGGAGCATTTTTATTTTTCTTCGGGTAAACCCCATCAGGGGCGCGCGTTACGCCTTACCCACATACCCGATCAGCGTCTTGAGCGTGGCCAGCGCGCCTTCCACATGGCTGCGCTCATAGCCGTGGGAGGCATACACGCCCGAACCGATCAGGCCGTGGCGGATGTCGTAGCCCGCGCGGAGGGTCGCCTCCACGTCGCTGCCGTAGCGCGGATAGACATCCACCGCGTAGGGCGCACCCATCTTCTCCGCTGCCGCAATCAGCCCGCGCACCACGTCGTAATGATACGGGCCGCCGCTGTCCTTCGCGCAGATGGAAACCATGCGCTCGTCGCAGGTCAGCCCCTCGCCGACGCAGCCCATGTCCACGGAGATGGCCTCCGTCACGCCCGCGGGCACGCTCGCGCTGCCGCCGTGGCCGACCTCCTCAAACGAGGTGACGTGTACATAGACCGCGCGCTCCGGCGTGATCCGCTCGTCCTTCAAATACTTCGCGTAGCCCAGCAGAATGCCGACGCTCAGCTTGTCGTCCAAGAAGCGGCTCTTGATGTAGCCGCTCTCCGTCACGCGGGTGCGCGGCTCGAAGCAGACGTAATCGCCCGTGCGGATGCCGAGCTTCTTCACGTCCTCCGCGTCGGCCACCGGCTCGTCGAGCACGATTTCAACCGTATCAAACGTGCGCTGCGTGTCGGCGTATTTCTCGTTGACGTGGGTGGAAGCGTTGATGAGCTGCGCCGTGCCTCGATCACGCCGTCGAATTTGGTAACGACGCGGCAATTCTCCGTCTCCCGTTTTTTCAGCGCGCAGGCCGCCGATGGGCGTGATTTTCAGCCGCCCGTTCGCCTTGATCTGGCAGACCATGCCGCCGAGGGGTATCCATGTGCGCCTCCAGCAGCAGGCCGTTTTCCTGATCCCGGCCGCCGAGGCAGACGAGCACGCCGTCCTTTCCGGGTCGTCTGCGGCGCATAGCCCAGCGCCTCAAACCGCGCCGCCACGTGCTCCGCCGCTTTTTTCGTCATGCCGCTCGGGCTGTCGATGGCCAACAGGTTTTTCGTCTCCTCGATGATAAACGCGCCGTATTCGTTCCAGTTCATGGGATGTCCTCCTTGTCACTCCGTCTTCAATTCCTGCACTTTATTGATGATGATGGAAATCGTGCCGTCCCCGTTCTCCACGACGGCGAAGCTGTTTTCGTCGTCCGCCAGTTCGCGCGGCAGGGTGATGGAAATGCCGGTATCTGTTTTGATCTTCACCCGCTGGAGCTGGGCGACGACGCGCTTGTTTTCCACCGGGATGACGGGTTCGAGCTGCTCTTCCTGAATCTGGCGGGCGACCTGCTCGATGATCGCCTCGCGCTCGGGGTCGGAGCGGAAGACCTCCTCCGCCACGTCCTTCACGTCGATCACGCCCTTTTCCTCGATGGATTTGCTCATCGCGCGCTTGACCATCGGGGTCAGCATCGGGGTATCCATCTCAGACGGCGCGGCCTCGGCAATCGCCTGCGCGACGGCCTGCACCGCCTCCTTGGTGGATTTTGTTTCCGCCATCGCAAAGAGCGCCTGCGCGAACAGCGCGCGGTTGCCCACGTTGGTCAGCACCTGCGCGTCCCGCAGGCGGATATCGCCGGTGGACAGGTTGACCACGAAGCCCGAGCAGCCCTTGCTGCCCGGCAGCGGAGCACCGTGCCAAAGGGAACAACCTGCGTGCCGGTCGTCCCATCCTCGGCCACGTCGAGCCGATGCACCATCGCGCCGCGGTAGGGGAGCTGCGCCACGCACAGGTGCGGGTTGCCGTCCTTCTCAAAGGAAAAATCGCCATATCGAAACCCTCGCGCGGGATTTCGAGCGCCTGCATGCTCTCGTCCATGCTGCGCATCAGCGCGTCCGCCGCCTCCTGAAACGGCGTGAGGATGAAGCGGCGCAGCATCTCCTCCTGCGCGCTGCTTGGCCCACGCAGGTCGTGCGGCTTCCGTCGGAGGCCATCAGCTTATCCGCCACGGTGGACAGATACGCCGCGGCCTCGTCGCCGGGCTTGCCCACCTTGTCGGGAAAAATCGGCGCCGCAGCGCTTCAAATCGTGAATACAGCGCGGCGCGGGCGATAATGTTCATGCGTTCCTCTCCTTCAAACAAACGAAAAATTCAAACGGACGTTCAGACCTGCTCCTCCGTCAAAATCCGCGACAGGCTCACCGTCAGGCTGAGCATCGGCGCAAAGAGCGGGTCGTCCTCCATGCCCATGATGCGCTGAATCTTGCTCAGGCGATAGCGCACCGTGTTCGGGTGCTGAAACAGCGCCTTGGCGGCGGCCGCAATCTCCATGTTCTCCTTGACGTAGACCAGCGCCGTCTGTTCCAGATTGAAAAAGTGTGGTTCTGCGTCGTATTCGCGGATGGCGGAGAGCACCCGGCGGCAGCGGTCGCAGACGAAGGAGTTTTCGCTCATCGGGAACAGATAGGCGTAAAGCCCCAGCTCGCGCGCGCCGGGCGTACCGCCTTTCCGCAGAGCTTCGCCGCCCGCGCGGCATACACCGCCTCGCACATCGATGTGCCGAGCTGCGCGCGCGCCTCCGCAAATCGCTCTGCCCGATGACGACGGCCTGCGCGTCAATGCCCGCGCGCGTCAGCATGTCGCCAAAACGCGCGCGCGCTTCCTCAGCGGTCAGGCCGTCCTCCTCGCGGCAAAGCGCCAGCATCATCCGCCGCCACTCGATGAACGTGCAGCGCCGCGCCGCGTCCGCGTCCGTCTCCATCAGCGCGTAGAGCCTGTCATCCAGCGAGACCACGCGCTCCTTTGGGTTGACGGCGTACAGCCGATAGCGCCCGTGCCCGACCGGGTCGATGCGCCCGCGCGCTCCCGCGTCTGTTCTTCGGTCAGGTCGCCGCGCATCAGCGCGTCAACGTCCTGCTCGAAGCCGGAAAAAATGCCGCTTGCCGCGGATGAGGTCGGTCACCTGCAAAATGACCTCACTCGATATATGTGTCGTCAAAGAGAAACACGGGCGTGCCCAGCCGGTTGGCCAGCGCAATCACCGACTGCGGCAGCTCGCTGAAATACGCCGTTTTCACCATCAGGCTCGCAATGCCCTGATTCATCAGCGCCTGAAGGGAGTGCGCCACGAGCTGCGCGTCGCCGCGCGCGTAAGCCAGCGTGGTCACGACCAGATCGCCGCGGTAAAAATCCGGAAGCTGCACGCGGGAAGGGTCGTATTCAAACAGAACGGCCGCCGTCACGGTGCGCTCAATCCGTCCCGACCGGCGATCAGGCGCAAATGCTGAATGTCCTGAAGCCGAAACAGCTCTTTAATGTGAATCAAGCCGTTCCCCTCCTGCGCTTTTTTGCGGATGAACCGCGTATATTTTATCATTTTTTGCTTTTTCCTGCAAGATAAAAGACGACCGGATTTCTTCTTCCGGTCGTCCCGTCGGCAGTCCGCCGCTTTGGCGGGCCGCAAATTACATGGTGATCTCTTTCTTGCCGCTCACCTTGAAGAACACCGCCAGCGCGATGATCGTCGAGAACGTCAGGATGGCGGAGATGGCGGAAGCCACGCCGTCGTTGCCGCGGATGATCTGGGAATAGATTTCCAGCGTCATCGTCTTGGTCTTGCTCGTGTAGAGGATGATGGAGGTAGACAGCTCCGTGATAATCATGATCCACGAAAGGATTGCGCCGGAGATAACGCCGGACATCATCATCGGCACGGTGACCTTGAAGAAGGTCTTGAAATCCGACGCGCCGAGGTTGATGGAGGCCTCCTCGATGCTGGGCGAAATGTTGCGCAGGATCGCCGAGGAGGAACGGATCGTATACGGCATACGGCGAATCGTATACGAGAGGATCATGATGAACGCGCCGCCCGTCAGCAGCAGCGGCTTTTTGTTGAACGTGGTCAGCAGCGCAATACCGAGGATGGAGCCCATGACCGTCTCCGGGAACATGGAAACCACGTCGATCGCCGCGTTGAACACGTTGCGGCGGCGCACCACCACATAGGAGACGAACAGCGACACCAGCACGATCACGAAAATCGCGGCGAACGCCAGCGCGTAGGTGTGCACGATGGAGCTGCCGACGGTGGAAAACGCCTCTTTATAGCTGCCAAGGCCGAAGCCGTCGGTGTAAGCTTGCCGTTCGTGTTGCGGAAGGAGGAATAAATGACGTAGCACTGCGGCATGATGGCCAGCCCGACCAGAATGTAGCAGTACGCATGCGCGAGCACGTTCTTCACGCCGTGGAGCTTTTTTCGCCTCGACGGGATGCAGCGCGCTCATGGAGAACACCTTGCGGTTGGCGATGTACTTTTGCAGCAGGAACACCGCCGTCGTAATCACAATCGCGATGATGGAAATCGCCGCGGCCATGCCGTCGCTCGAACCGATTTCGGAGAGGAACTCCTTGTAAACGACGACCGGCAGGGTGTTGTAGTTTTTCGCCGATGAGCATCGGGGTGCCGTAGTCGGCGAACGTGCGCATGAACACCATCAGCGCGCCGGAGAGCAGCGTCGGCAGAATCAGCGGCAGCACGATCTTGAAGATCTTGCGCACGCCGGAGCAGCCGAGGCTCTCGCTCGCCTCGACCAGCAATTATCCAGATTCTTGAACGCGCCGGAGACGAACATGAACACCAGCGAATAGAGCTGCAAGCTCATGACGATGACGCAGCCCTTTGAAGCCGTAAATGTCGCCGAGCCTGAAGCCGAATGTGTTGAACAGGAAATTGGTAATGGTTCCGTTGCGGCCGCAGAGCATGATCCATGCGTAAGCGCCGATGAACGGCGCGCTCATCGAGCTGACAAGAATCAGGATTTGCAGCGCGCCGGCGAAGCGAATCTTCACCGTGGACATGATGTAGGCCAGCGGCGTCGCCAGCAGCACGGTAATCAGCGTCACGGTCGCGGAGATCTTGAGGCTGCCCCAGATCGCGCGCTGATAATATTTCTTGTGGAAGACCTTGGCGAAATACTGCCAGGTGAAACCGCCGTCCTCGCCGATGACGCTCTTGCTGAGCATGCTGATGAGCGGATAGAGCAGGAACAGCATGTAGAAGATGCTGACGCCGACGGTGACGATCATCCACAGATCCCAGCGAATCTTTTGCGGGGCGCTTTAGCGGACATCGTTCACAACCCCTTTCGTCAGGTTGGTCTTGCCGTCTGCGGTGAACACGTTGATCTTGTCCTGCTTGAGGGTCAGCTTGACCTTCGTGCCGTTGGGGATGATGCTGGAAATCGAGCTTTCCTCGACGATCTCGGCGTTGGTGCCGTCGTAGAGCTCGACGAAGTACGTCGTGTTCAGCCCGAGGAACACGCTGGAAACCACCGTCGCGTCGATGCCCTGCTGGCCGTCCGCCGCGAGCACAAACTCCTCCGGGCGAACCGCGACCAGCACATCCTCCGCCGGGACGTTGCCGCAATTGTCGTAGGGGTCACGTAGCCGTTGCCGAAGTGCAGCGCGCCCTGCGCGTAGCGCGCGCTGAGCGTGTTGCTGCGGCCGATGAAGTTGGCGACAAACTGGTTCGCCGGGCGCTGATAGATGCTCTTGGGCGTGGAGACATGCTGAATCACGCCGCCGGACATGACCGCGATGCGGTCGGAAACGGCCATGGCCTCTTCCTGATCGTGCGTGACGTAGATCGTGGTGATGCCGACGCTGTTCTGAATCTGGCGGATGGCGTTGCGCATCTCGATGCGCAGCTTCGCGTCGAGGTTGGAGAGCGGCTCGTCCATCAGCAGCACGTCCGGCTTGATGACGATGGCGCGGGCGAGCGCGACGCGCTGCTGCTGGCCGCCGGAAAGGCGCTCGGGCAGGCGGTCGGCATACTGGGTGATCTTCACGGTCTCAAAATCTCATCGACGCGCTTCTTGATCTCGTTTTTCGGCAGATGGCGGTTTTCAAGGCCGAAGGCGACGTTCTCGCGCACGGTCATGTGCGGAAAGACGGCGTAATTCTGGAAAACCATGCCGATGTTGCGCTTGTTCGGGGCGATGTCGTTGATGACCTTGCCGTTAAAGGCGATGGTGCCGCCCTCGATGGAGTTGAAGCCCGCGACCATGCGCAGCAGCGTCGTCTTGCCGCAGCCGGAGGGCCGAGCAGCGTGAAGAACTCGCCCTCCTGACGTCCAGATTCAGGTCGGGGATGATGACGTTCTCCCCATATTTCTTGACGATGTGCTCAAAATGAATCCCTACGCTCATATCCGTTGATTCCTTTCGCGTTATTTTCCCGTTTAGCCGGGCCTTTGGCTCGTGCGCCTTCCGCCCTATAAAAAGCGAAGGCGCGGCCTGACGGCCGACGCCCTCGCCCGAAGGCATGTGGGAATTACATGTCCATCATGATATCCTGAACCTTTTCCTTCAGCTCGGAGGTGTGGGCGATGACGTAATCGCTGTCCTCGTAGATGAGCTTGATGTCGGCCAGCGGGGTCATGACGTCGTTCTTATACTCAACCTCGCGCACGTTGCGGCTGGTGGTGTTTTCCGCCAGGAAGCGCTGCGCCTCTTCGAGCATGAAATCGACAAACGCCTTGGCGTTCTCGACGTTCTTCGCGTTCTTGACGATACCGATCTGCGCCGGCAGGAACACGGTGCCCTCGACCGGGTAGACGACCTTGATGTTGGTCGCGCCGTCCTTAATCAGGGTGACGCAGGGGTCTTCGTAGGTCAGGCCGACGGCGTATTCGCCGTTGTAAACGCCCTTGTACACCGCGGAGGAACCGCTGGTGATGGCGACCTGCTGGCCGACGAACAGATCCTGCACATACTGCCAGGCCGCGTCGTCCTCATAGCCGCCCATGGGCGAGCAGCATGTTGGTGAGCTGGCAGAACGCGGAGGAAGAAGAAGCCCGGATCGGCGGAAGCGATCTTGCCCACCAGCTCGGGCTGGAGCAGATCGGCATAGCCGTTGACTTCGATGCCAGTTCCTTGAGCATGTCGGTGTTCACCAGCAGCACGGAGCCGTCGATGGTGTAGTTGGTGCAGTAGCCGCGGGTGTTCTTGTACGCATCCATCAGGTACTGATCCTGATCGGAAACGTAATCCTGAAACAGATCCGCGTTGGCCACGTAGTTGGCCAGCGAGCCGCCGTACATGAGATCGAAGGTGCTGTATTCCTGCGCGATTTCGCTGCCGATGCGCTTCATGCAGTCGCCCGTGCCGATGGACTCGACCTTGACCGTGATGCCCGTCTTCTCCTCAAACACCGGGATGATGGAGAGCAGGCCGTCGCTGTTCGGGGAGCAGATGTTCAGTTCGCCGTCGGCCCGAAGCCAGCGCCGCACCGCCGATGAGCATCATGGACGCCAAGGCGGCAGCAAGGAATTTTTCATGGAAAGTTTCCTCCTTTTTGTTTTAGGCAGTGGATGGTTCGCTCATTGCCTTTGCGATTATTATATCACTTCACGGTTATGCACAACCATTATTTTACCGAAATTTTACACACCTTGCGCAAAAAAATGAAAAACATTTTCGGCTCTGCCCCAACTTCCGGCCAAGTCCCGCGCTCGTTCCTTCGTCCGCCGCGCGATAAGATACAGAAAAGCTGCCGTTTTTCCCGTTCGAAAGCAGCAGCTTTGGGTTTATCATTTTCCTTACAGCGCGAACAGCAGAATCGCCAGAATGTGGCAGACGCTGCCCAGAATCACGAACACGTGGAACACGCAATGCATGAACGGCTTGGTCTTTGCCTTGCCGTAGAGCACCGCGCCCACCGTATACAGCAACCCGCCGCCCAGAATCAGCAGGAAGCCGCCCCAGCCGATGGCCTGAATCAGCAGCGGGCGCTTGAAGACGATGCACCAGCCGATGGCCATATAGCAGACCATCGAAAAGACCTTGTATTTGTTGAGGTCAATCGCCGTGAATGCAATGCCCACCGCCGCCAGCGCCCAGACGATGCCCATCAGCACCCAGCTGGCCACCGGGTCAATCGGCCGCATCGCGCTCAGCAGCAGCGGCGTATACGTGCCCGCAATCAGCACATAGATCGTGCAGTGGTCAAACACCTGCATCACGCGCTTGCCAACGCCGGGCTTGAGCCCGTGGTAGACGCTGGACATCGTATACAGCAGAATCATCGAAACGCCGAACACGATTGATCCGGCCAGACCGAATCCGTTGTGATGCAGCGCGGAAACGATGATGCACAGCACAAAGCCCCGCGACGCCCACCGCGCCGCCGACAATGTGGCTGATCATGTTGAACAGCTCTTCGTTTTTGTATAGACCGGCATTTCGCGATCCATGAGTTTGGTGCGTGTCATCGCGCTTCCCCCTTCGAGCAATCAATCTAGTATTGAAAACTAGATTGTAGTTTAGCACGTTCGTCCAGGGAATGTCAAGGGTTTTGCGAAACTCCTTTCGAAACAGGAAAACCGGATCAAAACAGCGTCGCTCAAACGAACCTCCCGCCTTATCCGTTCTCGCGCACCCACGCCGCCAGCGCTGGCTCTGCGTCGTCCACCGTGCTGCCGTGAATACTCAGCCCCGGAGCGACCTTCGCGCCCTTGGCCGCCCCGGCGATATCCTGCTCCGTGTGGTTCGAAAGGCCGCTGCCCTCGTTCGTGCAGAAGGGATGAATCGTCTTGCCCGTGAAATCATACGCCTCCAGGAAGGTATACACCGCCATCGGCATGGTACCGCAGTAGTTCGGATAGCCAAGGTAGATTTCGTCGTATGCGTCAAGGCTTTCCGGCCGGCTCATCAGCTCCGGGCGCGCACCTGCCTGAAAATCCGCCCGGCTTTCCGCGACGCAGACGCGGTAATTGTCGGAATACGGCTTCTTCTGCTCGATTTTGAACAATTCGCCGCCCGTCAGCTCCGCGAGCATCTTCGCCGCCTTTTTCCGTGTTGCCGACGGCAACGTAGCGATACGCGCCGCCAAATAATTTTCCCCTGCGCGGGAATAATACGCAATCAATTTTGCCATAATCCGTTCCTCCTCCACCTGTTCAAATTCGCGCGCGACGCGCTGCAAGAGCTGGCGAATCGGCAGATGCTGCGGGCAGGCTCGCTCGCACTTGCCGCATTTCACACAGTCCGACGCCCTGCGTCCGGGCGCGGTATGCGCCGCGTAATCGGCGCTTCCGTCGGGGTGTATCTGCCTGTCGTTCATCGCCGCGAACAGCTCCGGGATGGCGATGTGCTTCGGGCATCCGTCAACGCAGTAGCGGCAGCCCGTGCAGGGAATCAGGTTCCCGCCGCTTAAAATCGTCCGAACGCGGCCGACAGCGGCCTTTTCGCGTTCATCGAGCGGCCGGAAATCCCGCATGAACGAGAGGTTATCCCGCATCTGCTCCATGTCGCTCATGCCGGAGAGCACCATCATCACGCCTGGGAAGCCCGCCGCAAAGCGAATCGCGTAGCTCGCCGCGCTTCCGCCGTGCAGCGCGTCCAGCTCGGCCCTCGCGTTTTCCGGCAGGTTGACCAGGATTGCCGCCCTTGACCGGCTCCATGACGATCACCGGCTTGCCGTGTTTCACGCAGACCTCGTAGCATTTGCGGCTCTGCACCTTCGGGTCGTCGTAATCCGCGTAGTTGAACTGGAGCTGCACCGCCTCGATCGCCGGATACTCCGTCAGAATCTGCTCCAGCACCTCCGCGCTGTCGTGGAAGGAGAGGCCGACGTGGCGAACCCTGCCCTCCGCTTTCAGCGCGAACGCCGTCTCATACGCGCGGCAGGCCTTGAAGTGGCCGTAGTTCTTCGCACTCTGCGCGTGCATCAGGTAAAATCGAAATACGTCACGCCACAGGCTTCGAGCTGGCTTTCAAACAGCGGCCGGATATCCGCCTCGGTCTTAAAAAAGCTCCCCGTCAGCTTGTCCGTCAGCACATAGCTTTCGCGCGGATAGCGGCTCGTCAGGCAGGCCTTGAGCGCCTTTTCGCTCTCGCCCTGAAGATAGCCGTGCGCCGTATCGAAGTAGTTGAAGCCCGCCTCCAAAAACGCATCGACCATCCGTCCGGTTTCCTCAAGGTTCACGCTTTCCCCGTTCATCGGCAGGCGCATGCAGCCAAAGCCAAAATTCTTCTTGATGTTGTCCATCCTGTACACCCTTTCAAAGCCCTGTTTCATGGAGCAAATCCCCTTCTATCATACAACCTGACCTCGGCCTCAAGTCAAGTCCTTTGGGCAATTTTCTTCGCGCGGTTATTCCAAAGGAAAACCCCCGCCAACGGCAGGGGGCTGAATTTCCGGGAAAGGGAAATTACTTGATTTCGACCTTCGCGCCCGCTTCTTCGAGCTTCTTCTTCATGGCCTCGGCCTCTTCCTTGGAAGCGCCTTCCTTCAGGGTCTTCGGAGCGCCTTCGACGATGTCCTTGGCTTCCCTTCAGGCCCAGGCCCGGCACGACCTCACGGACGGCCTTGATGATGGCGACCTTCTTGGCAGCGTCGAAGCCAGCCAGAACGACGTCAAACTCGGTCTTCTCCTCAGCGGCAGCGGCCGGAGCGCCAGCGACGCCGGCAGCGGCAACCGGAGCGGCGGCGGAAACGCCGAACTTCTCTTCGAGGGCCTTCACGAGCTCAGAAGCCTGGATCAGGGTCAGGCTTTCGATAGCGGAAACGATCTCATTGATTTCCATGGTAAGTTACCTCCATTATTGTAGATTTGTTTGGTTTGAAGATGCCGTCTATCCGGCTGTCTTTTGCAGATTACTGCTCGCCGGCTTCGGCCTTCTTGTCGGCAATCGCCTGAATGACGTAAGCCAGAGCGGTCGCCTGAGAATTGAGGCAACCCATGATCTTGGCGATGAGCTGCTCGCGCGGCAGGATATCGGCCAGAGCCTTGACCTCTTCCACGCTCTGCACAGCGCCGTCCATGATGCCGGCCTTGATGGTCAGCGGGGACGTCTTCTTGTCCTTCTCAGCGGCGGTGATGAACTCCTTGATGAGCTTCGAGCGGACACCGGATCGCCGTTGCCGAAAACGAAAGCGTTCGGGCCTTCGAGAATCGCGTCGTCGATCTTGATGCCCTTGTTCTCCAGCGCGCGCTTCACCAGCGTGTTCTTGAGAACGCAGTAATCAACGTTCGCCGCGCGGCACTTGGCGCGCAGGGCGGTGATGGCCTCCACGGTCAGCGCCTTGTACTCGACGATGACGATGGACTCGGCCTTCTCGATCTTCTCCTCGATTTCGGAAACAACGACTTTCTTCGCTTCAAAATTCTTGGACATGTCATTTTCCTCCTTCCCGAAAGGTTTCGGAAAAGAAAAGCCCCTGCGCTGGGCGCAAGGGCAGAAAACCGTTTTCACGGAAAAATCGCACTCGCACCTCGGCTGGCGGAAAACCCTTTATGACGCGCAAGCGCGTGACCAACTGTCTTAGGCACAGAACTTTTCAATTCACGGGTGCTATCATATCATATTTATCCGGGATTGTCAACGATTTTACGGAATTTTATAGCCGGTGACTTCAAAAATCGCGTTTTGACCCATTTCCTCCGTGATATAGGGCGCAAGCGCTTTCCATGCGGAAAAACAGCCGTCCTCCAATAGACCCAGATGGCCTGCCACGCTGTCTTGCAGCGCATCGAGCATGCGCCCTTCCGAATCGGTAACGATGACGCTGAGCGCCGTAAAACCCTTTGGGATCAAACGCATCCGTCGTTTCCAGATGCAGTTTTCCGTCCGCAATCCACGCCTTTGCCGCTTCAACTCTTTCCAGATGTCCCTTTGTTTCAGAAGCAACCCGCGCGTCAAACTGAACCTGCAAGCGCGCTGCCTGCCGGATTTTTTCAGCGACCGCGCCCAAGCCGGCGGGCGATACCGTCTTTTCGACGGTTTCGCCCTTGGTTTCCCAATCGGTGATCCACGTTTTCACTTCATCCGTTCCCGCAAAGAGCACCACCCGTTCGCCCGGCCGAACCGTTCTGTTCGTCTTCCAAAATGCGCCGTCGATGGCAGGCACGCTCCAGCGCGCCAGTTCTTCCTCCCGCGCGTTGCAGGCGATCAGCCATGTGTCGTCAATGGTGATTGCCTCCTCCGACACGTTTTCCAGTTCGACAAGAACAGACCATCGTTCGCCCGCATCATCCCACGGAATGACGGATTGGCGCGTGACCTTAAACCCCTCCGGCTTGGTTTGAATGGCTTGATTTGCGGCTTCCTGTTCGGTCAGACATTCTTTGGAAAGGCAGACGTTAAACATCGTCCCCGCCATGCCCGTCGCGCAAACGCACAGCATCACGCACAGTGCTCCCGCAAAAAACAGTTTTTTCATTTTCTTTCCTCATTTCGTAATTAAATGTTTTTTACTTCATCTTCCCGTTTCCGGAACGCGGGAAGCCGTGCAAAGAATTTGAAAAATCTGTTTCGCGCGAAAAAGTGTCTGTGGCCTCACGGCGGTGGGAATAGGTTATGGAACCATCCTATACCCCACCGAGCCTGTCTCCGCGTTATCCTCCTGCTCCAGCGTCACCCAGCTTCCGATGCGCTTTTCAAACGTCCATGTTTCGCCCGCGAGCAGCTGCTCGCCTTCGTCCAGCGACGCATTGAATCCGTCGAGCAGCATCCCTGCGCGTCCGTCGCCCAGATGCTCACGTATCCGTCGGCTTCCCCGCCGTCGTCCGCGTCCTTTGTCAGCGTCGCCACGAAATAGTGGTCGCGCAGCTCGCGTCCGCATCCTGTTCTTCGGCAATTCGCGTCGGCGCCCGCTCGATGTTCAGCCAGATTTCAAACCGTTTCGCCCGTCCATCACCCCCCGGCTCGATCTCCGCGCTCAGGAGCGATTTTCCGCCCGCCAGCAGCGCCGGGCTGACGCTCATATCCACGGCGGTTTCCAGCCGCTTCCCGTCCGCGTCAAAGCCGACGAGATACGCGCCGTCCACGTGCATTTCTTCCGCGCTTTCCGCCAGCACCAGCAGCATCCGAACGCCGCCCGCCTCGTCCACGTCGGTCAGCGTCTGCGCCAGAACGCGGAGCTTCCTGTCTCATCGAGGATATCCCGCTGCGCCGCCTGCTCAGGGTCAGCGTCTGCGCGTCGATGGGCAGCGTCACGCGCGTTTCGTTCTCCGGGGTGATCTGCGCGACCTGAACCGTCCGGTTCTCCTGCAATTCCTCAAGCCGTTTGGTGGTCGTTGCCCGAAAGCCCCAAAACCGTCGCCGTGCCGCCGAACACGAGCGCCGCCGCCAGCAGCGCCGCGACCGCCGCGCTCCGGCTTGGGCGCGCGCCTTTGGGGATGCAGCTTCTCGCGGATCGCGCGCAGGTTCTGCGCCGCGTGCGTCTCCTCCTTCGCGCCGCTCAGCTCGGCAAGCAGCGCCTCGCAGGCGTTCACCGCGTCCATATCGACGTCCGCCGCCGCCTTGCGCAGCTCGCCGTCGATTTCCGCCCGCAGCGCCCCTTCGCGCGTCGTCCGCGCCGAGCGCCCCGTCCTTGATTTTCCGGCGCAGCATATCCATTTTTTCTTCGATGCTCACGCTGTTCCCTCCATCCGATATCCGATGTCCCGTATCCGATATTCCATATCCCGTCCGTCATGTCCGCTCGTCCTCAGCCAGCCGCCGCGCCTTCTTTCTCAGCCGCGCCAGCGCCGTCCGAATCGCGCCGATGGTCGTATTCTGCCTTTCCGCCAGCTCTTCACAGCTCACGCCGTCCACAAAAATGCGCCTGAACCAGCCCTTTTTCCCGCTCGTTGAGCGCGTCCAAAATCCGCTCAAGCGTTTCCCGGCTGCCGATTCTGTCGGGCAGCGCGTCGATGGCCGTCATCAGCTCCCGCCCGTCAGCGCCGTGTCATCCTCCAGCGGCACATGCCGTCTTTGCCGCCTTCGATAGGTGTTCAGCGCCGTCATCAGCCGATACCGGCAGACCTTGAACAGCCATGCCTCGATATACGGCGCATCCTTCAGCGCGTCGTATTCCTCGTAGGCCTTCAGAAACGTCTTCTGGATGCTGTCGTCCACCAGATCGCGGTATTCCCCCGGTGCCGCACGTAGTTCAGGCTCGCCCGTTCCAGCTTCCCGCGTATTGCAGGTACAGCGATTCGATAAACGCCTCTTTTTCTTCCTTCATCGCGCCTACGCCCCTTTTGCCCTTCTATATGGAATAGCGCGCGAGCCGCCAAAACAATACGCCCTTTTTTCGATTTTTTTATATTTCTTCGATTCGGTATGCCCAAGCCTCGCAGGTCAGCTCGCCCGTGCCGATTTCCAGCGTCGCGCTGTCCTCCAGCCTTTTGCGCCAGATGACGCTGCTGCCCGGCAAAAGCCCCATGTCTTCCGTGTCGTATGCGCTTTGCATCATCGCGTCGAGGATTCGCCCGTCCGCGTCTTCGAGAATCGCGCCGCAGACCGCGCCGTAGAGCGTTTCTTCCGTCGTGTTCGTCAGCTCCACGCAGAGGTATTGCCCCTCCCGCCACGCGCGAACGCCGTCCAGCCGCGTCCAGCGCGTGTAGGCGCGCGTGCTCGTCTCGACGGTTATCTCGATGCCGCTCACCTTGCCGATATCCTTCGTAAAGTCGTACATCCATTCGCTGACGATCATCGTCTCCCCGGGCTCGATCACATCCGGCAGATGGCTGACATAGCGCTCCTCATGCAGCGCCTTCCCGTTCGCGCCGACCGCCTTCATCTGCACCGTCTGAATTGGCAGCCGCTTCCCGCTGACGTTGCGCAAAACGGCGTAGATGTGCGCCTCGGCGGCGTACTCGTTTTCCAAAATCACGCCGCATTTTTCGACCGTCAGCCGCTCGTCCGCGCACGTCACCCGAACGTCCTGCGGGATGCTCGTTTCCGCCGAATCCCCGCCGTCCATCATCTGCATCAGATCGGCTTGAGAAAGTCCAGCCCGTCCGCCGAAGCCGCCGCGCCGGTCAGCAGCATGGCGGCCAGCATCGCGCAAATTCTCTTTTTCATCGTTTTCCCCTCGATCAGAAAGAGACCTGCCCCCCCTTCCTTCTCTTCGGCTCAGCCTTTCATGCGAAAAGCCGATAGCCGGAAGGCGGCGCGGCAAGTCTCTCTCGTTATCCGTTTTTAATCCAGCTCGTGCAGCGCGTATACCGTCGCGTTGCCGCCCTCAAGCGGCGTGTCGTTTTCGTAATCCCGAACGGTTGCGCGCAGGATCATCGTGCTGCCGGGGAAGATGCCCGTCGCGTTGCCCGTGCTGACCCTGCACACGTCCAGCAGCCTGCCTTCGTCGTCGTCCACCGCGATCACCGCGGAAACGCCGTAGATATCGGTGTCCAGCGTGTTCTCGACCAGCGCATACGCGATGCCGTCCATCATCATGCCCTGCGCGTCGATCTTCTGGTATTCGGTGTAGGTGCTCGTTTCGCTCTCCACCGTCACCGCAAAGCCCGCGATCTCGTCAATCGGGGTCTCAAAGCCGTAGAACCACTCCCAGACAAACATGCTCTCGCCGTCTTCCACCATGTCCGGCGCGCAGTTGGAATAGCTCTCCTCTTCAACGACCTCGCCCGCCGCGTTCAGCGCCGAAACGGTCGCGCTGCGGGGATAGAGCGTCCGGCCGCTGACGTTCTTCACCTCGATCATCACGTTCGCTTCTTTGGAATACTTGTCCTCGGTCAGATAAGCGGAGGAACGCACCTTCTGGAAAAAGGGATCCTCGATCTTCACCGGCTTGCCGTAGCTGCTCTCGTCCTCGCTCTGCGCCGCCGGGTTTCCGGCTCCGCCGTCTGCGTCTGCACCGTGCCGCCCTTCAGCCTGCTGGTGAAATCCTTGAGGCTGTTCGTCTCCTCCGCCATCGCAAACGCCGCGCTCAGGCTCATCGCCAAAACAAGCGCCAGGGTCATTTTCTTTTCATCGCTGTTCGCACCTTTCTTGTGAAAAAAAATTTCGGTTTCCTTTTCTTTTAGGATAGCACCGCAGCCTGCCGCTGTCAATTAAAAATCCGCGCAGACCGAAATCTGCGCGGATTTTACGTTCTATTTACAAATTAGAACTTGAGCGGGTTGACCTTGATGCCGGGCCCATCGTGGAAGACAGGACGACGGAACGCAGGTAATGCCCTTGGCCGCGGCCGGCTTGGCGCGGTTGATGGCGTTCATCAGCGCGGTCAGGTTGGCCGTGAGCTGCTCGGCGGTGAAGGACTTCTTGCCGATCGGGCAGTGGATGATCGCCTGCTTGTCCGAGACGATACTCGACCTTACCAGCTTTGATCTCGCTGATGGCCTTCGCCACATCCATGGTGACGGTGCCGCTCTTCGGGTTCGGCATGAGGCCCTTCGGGCCGAGGACGCGGCCCAGACGGCCGACAACGCCCATCATGTTCGGGGTCGCGACGACGACGTCGAAGTCAACCAGTTTTCGCCCTGGATCTTCTGCAACCAGCTCCTCAGCGCCGACGTAATCCGCGCCTGCAGCCAGGCGGCCTTGGCAGCCTTTCGCGCCCTTAGCGAAACACAACGCGAACCTTCTTGCCGGTGCCGTGCGGCAGCACGACAGCGCCGCGAACCTGCTGGTCGGCCTGACGCGGATCGACGCCCAGACGCACGTAGCATCTCCATGGTCTCGTCGAACTTGGTCTTCGCGGTTGCAGGGCGAGCTTCACGGCCTCGTCCGGATCATACAGCTTGCTGCTTTCGATCGTCTTCGCGCTCTCGAGATACTTCTTGCCATGCTTCATGTTTATGTTCCTCCTTAAGTGGTACAAACGGCTTGAAAATCCTCCCACAGTTTCCGGCCTGCTTAAGCAAGCCGCCTCGCGCGGTACGAACCAAATAAAAACCGCCTGTTAGGCGTCGGCGATCACGCCCATGGAGCGGGCGGTACCCGCTTGACCATGCTCATCGCGGACTCGATGTTGGCGGCGTTCAGGTCGGGCATCTTCTTCTCAGCGATCTCGCGGACCTGCGCCTGCGTGAGCTGGCCAACCTTGGTCTTGTTGGGCTTGCCGCTGCCGGACTCGAGACCCAGCGCCTTCTTGATGAGCACCGGGACCGGCGGGGTCTTGGTGATGAAGGTGAAGGAACGGTCGGAGTAGACGGTGATGACGACCGGGATGATCAGGCCGACATCGTTCTTGGTGCGCTCGTTGAACTCCTTGCAGAAGCCCGGGATATTGACACCGTGCTGACCGAGCGCCGGGCCGATAGGCGGCGCAGGATTGGCCTTACCGGCCTGCACCTGCAGCTTAATCATGCCAGTTACTTTCTTAGCCATGGTAAAATCCTCCTTCAATCTGTGGTCACGCGGAACATGATGTTCCTCGCCACGTCCGGCCTGCCGCTAAAAGCAGACCGGGCTGACGCCCATCTCTTGGCGAAATGAGCCTTTTTCAACAACCGGGGATCGCCCGGGGGTTGTCTGTTTGTCTTTCCGAGCGGGGTTACAGCCGCTCCACCTCGAAATGTCGTACTCCACCGTCGTCTTGCGGTTGAGGATCTCGATGGAGACCTTGACCTTGTGTTCCTCGGCGTTGACGACCGTGCCGATGGCGTTCCCACGCTGCCGCTCTTGATCCGAACGTTGTCGCCCGGCTCAAGGTCGATGCGGATCGTGCCCTGGCAGCTGGTCATTCTCTCATATTCCTCGTCCGTCAGCGGAATCGGCTCGCTTCCCGGGCCGACAAAGCCGGTCACGCCGCGCGTGTTGCGCACGACATACCAGCTCTCCGTCGTCTTGATCATCTTGACCAGAACGTAGCCGGGAAAGAGCTTGTGCTGAATGGTATGAGGCTTGCCATTGCGGATCTCGACGACTTCCTCAATCGGCACGGTGACTTCCTGAATCAGGTCGCCCATGCCGTTGTTTTCCACCGTCTTGACGAGATCGTTGGCGACTTTGTTTTCGTAACCCGAATAGGTATGCACAACATACCACAGGGCCTTCTCGTCCGCCATGTTAACCCTCCTGTGGTCAGGCCTTACAGCTCAATGAGCTTCTTGACCAGGAACGAGGAACCGGTATCCAGCAGACCGACGACGATCGCCAGCACCACGACAAACGCGATGACGACGATAGAGTAATTGATGAGATCCTTCTTGGACGGCCACGCGACCTTCTTCAGCTCGGCCACCATGTTCTTGAACGCATCGGAAATGCGGCCAGGCAGGGCGACGATCCAATTCTTCGCGCGGGTGAAGAAACCGGGCTTTTCGGTGTTCTTCGCGCCTTTGTTTTCAGACATCTCTTTCACATCCTTGTCCGTCTTGTCGCGTGAATTAGCGGGTTTCCTTATGAACCGTATGCTTCTTGCAGAAACGGCAGTACTTGCTCATTTCGATACGGTCCGGGTTGTTGCGCTTATTCTTCATCGTGTTGTAATTGCGTTGCTTGCACTCCGTGCAGGCCAGCGTGATCTTCACGCGCACACCAGCAGCAGCCATACAAGACACCTCCTTCTCAAAAAAGCGGACTTCTTCAGTCCGTCAAACATGCTTGCATATTGTACACCCGGCGGCCACGCTTGTCAACCGTTTTTTGCAAGTTTTTTGAATACTTCTGGTCTCCTTCTGTTTTCTCCCGTTTTCTCCGTTTTTCTCCGTTTTTAATCCGTGTGCCCGAAAAAATCCAGATAAAACAAGCCCCGGCGCGCCGCGTCGAGGCTTGTATGCGTCATTTTGTTTCGGCGTCCACGCCGAGCGCGTACAGGGTCTGCTCGTCCGCCTGCGCGATAATCATGTAAACCGTTTCGCCGTCCTTCGCGCAGAGCATCGCGTTTTTTCCCCGCTGCGCGCATATACCGCGTCCGTTTCGCCGATGGCGAAGCCCGTGACAAGCTGCGCCTGCCAGCCCTCCCGTTTCATCCGCTCGATGTAAGCCGCCGGGCTGGCGGTAATCGCCTGCGCACGCGTGCCGTCCGCCAGAAGGTACGTCCGCGTCAGCACGTCGCACAGCTTTCCGCCCATTTGAACGCGCTCGCGGCTTTCGCCTTCCATTTCGCCGCTCCCCAGCGACAATGTCTTCGCCGTTTCGGTCTGTTTCGCCTGCGCGTTGTCCGTCCTGTCCGCGAGCTGATAGACCATCGTGCCGTAAAACACGGCGCACAGGATCAGCGCGCAGGCCGCGCCCAACAGCGCCATCAGCGCGCCGGTCAACCTGTTCGGCTTCTTTTGCCCCTCATGCCTCCGCCTTTCTTCCCGGAATTGTCATGCTCACGCCCGCAAACAGCGTCACGCACAGCGCCCGGTACGTGAAGAACGCATGCTCCGCCGAATGGTTGAGCAGCACCATGTACCACATAAACGGCAGCGCGGCGCAAAACAGAACCGGCGGCAGCCGCCTGATGTTCAGCCGCTTCCCGCTGCGCATCCACAGTGCGGCACAGACAGCCAGCACACCCAGCAGCATCAGGATCGTCAGCGGGTTGAACATGATCCGCAGGTTCTCCTGCACACCGGTCAGCAGCGATAACGCATCGCCGCTATCATCCACCGCGCCAAGGCGGTTGCCCATTGCGCTTCCGCCTGCGCAAACACATTCTGCCCCGTCAGCAAAGCCGCCACGAGCCATTTTTCCGCTCCACATGCCCGCATAGCCCGCGCCCCAGCAGGCACACAGGCGAACGCAGTCGGACAGCCCAAGCGGCTTTTCACGCTTATCCCCTGCACGAATTATGCGGAGTACAAAGGGGCAGCCCCAGCGTCGCAATGGGGTAGGTCAGAAAATCGACAAAGCTGGTCAGCATGCCAACCGCCATGAAAAACAGCGAATCGTTCAGCCGCCCGTCGGCGGCGAGCAAAACAGCCATCGCGCCGAAGGCCACGTAGAACGCCGTCGAATATTGCAGCGACTGCATCACCGCCGCCGGACACAAACTCGCGTAAGCCGCAAACAGCGCTGGCAGATACCGCGAAAGCCCACGCCGAACCATCAGCGCCGCGACCAGCAGCACCAGCGCCAGTTGGGCGTACATGTTCAGCACACGGATGGAATTCAGGTTCATCACCGTCAGCAGCGGTTTTAAGCGCAACCAGATAGCCGTGCCAATACCGCGCGTAGGATTCCGTCGGCATGTTCTCCCCATCCAGATAGCACAGCATTGTGCCAATCGGGTCGCCGCCCGCAAAGCGGCGCGCCGTCATCGCGCTTTCCGTCGGATTGTCCGTCGTCAGCAGGGCATTGCCGATCATAATTGCGTCTGTGTAGTCGTCCAGCCTGCTGGCATGGTAGCCGTCGATCACCTCATATCGAAGCCCCTCGTCCGCCAGCGTCTGCGCCGAAGCGCGCACGTTCTCCCAGACCCATTCCGCCGGGATGGCGTAAACCGCAATCATCAGCAGTGTCCCGAGTAAAACGCCGCCGACCAGCATCAGCGCGCCTTTCAGGATCGTCCTTTTCATGCCTGTCCGCCTTCGCCCGCGATATAATCGACAAACTGCCTCGCAATCCGCGGGGAGCATCCGTTGTGGCTCACCGTCCACGCGCGGGCGCGCGGCATCAGCTCGTCCCAGTCGTATTCCGCCCCGCGCGCATCCAGCAGCGCGCGGCAGATCGTGAAGTATTCCTCCTGCGTCGGCGCGGCGAACGTCAGCCGCAGGTCAAAGCGATCCGCCAGAGAGAATTTTTCCTCCAGCGTGTCGCGTTCATTCACACATCGTCCTGCCGTTCGGAGAAGCGCTGGCGCACGATGTTGCGGCGGTTGCTCGTCGCGTAAACCGCGACGTTCGACGGCGCGCCTCGAGGCCGCCCTCCAAAAACCGTCTTGAGCGCCGTGTATTCCGGGCAGGAATCGTTGAACGCCAGATCGTCCACAAACACGATGAATTTTCCCGGCTGCTCGCGCAGGATGGAGAAAATCGTCGGCAGGTTCGTCAGCTGCGCCAGCGGCACCTCGACGATGCGCAGCCCCTCCAGCCAGAAGCTGCTCAGCAGCGCCTTGACCGTCGCGGATTTGCCCGTTCCCTTGTCGCCGTAGAGCAGGATGTTGCAGGCCTGCCGCCCGTCAAGCAGCCGGCGCGTGTTTTCCACCAGCGCGCCGCGCTCCCGCTCATAGAGCACCATGTCTTCCAGCCGGATCGGATCCGGTTCGCGGATGCCGCGCAGCCCGAGCGGATATTTTTCGCTCTCGCCGACCCACGTGCTGCCCGGACAGCGGGCAAACAGCCCCGTGCCCTGCTTTCGGAAAAACGCCGCCGTCATGGCCACGCCTTCCCGGCTCAGCATCGTTTGGGATAGCCGTGGGTCGCCCATCTCGCTGCCCAGCGTCGGTTCCCAGACGGGCAGGCGCGCCGCCGTCTGGCCGCTCATGCCCGCGCGTTCGCACAGCAGCAGGAACATCGCCGGTTCAATCGCCGTCAGCCGCCCCAGCGCGTCCAGATCGTTGGCCAGCGCGTTGGTCAGGCTGTAGGGCAGCACGTCCATCCGCGCGCAGAGCAGCGCCGCCGGGCTTTCCTCAAACAGCACCGCCTCCAGCGCCTCACGCGCAAAGCCGCCGCGCCCGTGCGCCGCCGCGTCCAGCCATGCGTCGTAAACGCGGCAGTAGGCCGCCGTCAGCGCCGCCTCATCGGCGTTGTCCTTCGCGCAGGCGCGGCATAGATCGACCAGCGCCGCCATCGCCCTGTTTCCGGAGCGTATGGCGCAGCGCCGTCATGCAATCCAGATCGAGCAAAAAGCCCGCGAAGCTGTCCGATGTCCATAGGCGTTCCCCTTTACATCCTCTCCGGCGCTTCCACACCGATCAGATACAGCCCTGTCTTAATCACGTCGCGAACCGCGCGGGTCAGGTTCACGCGCGCCGCCGTTCCGGCCGGGTCGCTCTCATCCATGATGCGGTGCTCGAAGTAATACTTGTTGTAGGCCTGCGCCAGCTGGGTCGTGTGGCGCGTAATCATCGACGGCTCGCTCTGCTCCATCGCCTTGCGAACCACCTGCGGGAAATGCGAAATCAGCATCAGCACATCCTGCGCCTCGTCGTCGGTGATCACGCTGTAATCCGGCTCGGCCGCCGCGAACGCCTCCGCCTTGCGCAGCACGGAGCAGCGCGCGTGCGTGTACTGCACATAGGGCCCCGTCTCCCCGTCGAAGTTCAGCGCCCGCTCCCAGCGGAAGTCGATGTCCTTGTTGCGGTCGTTGTGCAGGTCGAAATAGACCACCGCGCCCACGCCGACCTGACGCGCCACCTCGTCCTTGTTGGGCAGGTTCGGGCTCTTCTCCTCGATGATCTCGCGCGCCTTTTCGACCGCCTTGTTCAGCAGATCCTCCAGATAGACGACGTAGCCTTCGCGGGTGGACAGCGCGCCCCTCGTAGCTGACCATGCCGAAGGAGACGTGCTCCATGCCCTTGTACCAGTCGTGCCCCATCAGCTCGATGATCTTGAAGAGCTGCTTGAAGTGCAGGTTCTGCTGATAGGCCACCACGTACAGGCACTTGTCGAAGTGATAGGTGTTGTGGCGGTAGAACGCCGCCGCAAGGTCGCGGGTGATGTAGAGCGTCGCGCCGTCGCTGCGCAGGATCAGCGCCGGGGGCATGCCGTAGGCCTCCAGATCGACGACCTGCGCCCCTGGGACTCGATCAGCAGCCCCTTCTCGCGCAGCTCCTCGACGACCGGCGCCATCTTGTCGTTGGAAGCTCTCGCCCGCGTAGGAATCAAACGACACGCCCAGCAGGTCGTACACGCGCTGCGTGTCCAGCGTGACCTCCTTGAACCAGGTGAAGATCTCCATGGCTTCCTTGTCGCCGTCCTCGATCTTCTTGAACCACGCGCGGCCCTCGTCCTCCAGCTCTGGGTGCTGCTCCGCCTCGTGGTGGAAGCGGACGTACAGATCGACCATCGCCTCGCCGCCCTTTTTCGACCTCGGCCGCGGTTGCCCCACTTCTTGTAGGCGCAGATCATCTTGCCGAATTGCGTGCCCCAGTCGCCCAGATGGTTGATGCCCACGGTCGTGTAGCCGTTAAAATCATAGATGCGCTTGAGGCTGTTGCCGATCATCGTCGTGGACAGGTGGCCGATGTGGAAGCGCTTGGCGATGTTGATGGAGGAATAATCCAGGCACACCGTCTTGCCCTTGCCGATCTCGCTGGGCCCCAGCGCCCCGGATGGGCGAGCACCGCCTCCACGATATCGCGCGCCAGCCCGCCGCGGCGGAGGAACACGTTCAGATAGCCGCCGACGACCTCACGTGGTCGATCTCCTCGCAGGCGACCTTTTCGGCCAGCTTGCCCGCGATCATCTGCGGCGCGCAGCAGCGCATCACTGGAGAGGCGGAAGCACGGCAGCGCGTAATCGCCCATCTTTTTTATCCGGCGGGGTTTCGATCATCGCGCAGATGTCCTCGCAGCCGGACCGCAGTTTTCAAAAAAGCAGCACTTTGCCGCCGCGGCGATGTATTCCGCGACCTTTGAGAGTTTCATATCCATGGAACCAATTCTCCTTTATCATCCGTCCGGGTGTGGATTTCTTTACTGTTTACGTTTTATTGTAACAGATGCAAGGCCAAACACAAGGGCGCGCCCTCCGCGCCGCCGTCACTTTTTCATTTTTCAGGTTGACAGCCAACGCGCCGCATGGTACACTGTTCCCCGTCAACTTTATTTTTGATTTTTGAGTTTACAGAAGGAAGGTTCGTCCCATGTCCCGAAAACGCCGCTTCTTCCCGCCGCACGGCGACGCGCAGATCGTGCTCTGCGCCCTGATGGCCGCGCCTGACCGCGATCTGCTCCCAGATTCAGATTCCCCTGCCGATGGTTCCGATCAACCTCGCGCTGTTCGCCGATGCATCTGAGCGGCGCGCTGCTGGGCTGGAAATACGGCGCGCTCTCCATGGTCGTCTACGCTGCTGGGCGTCATCGGCGTGCCGGTGTTCGCGGGCTTCGGCAGCGGCCCCCGCGGTGCTCTTCGGCAAGACCGGCGGCTATATTCTGGGCTACATCCTCTGCGCGCTGATCGTCGGCGCGTCTCGTAACCTTTGAACCTTCACCATCAATTACAATTCCCTGACGGTTGTTAATTGGGCATAGATTCAAATCCGAAAACTCAGTCATTATTTTCTCGGTAACTTTCTTAAATGGTGCTGTAAGATAATGCGGAAGAACATAGAAATCAATCAAATATAAATCAACTTTCGAGCCGAGCCGAGCCGACATAACCGGTGTAGCCTTCACGCAGCGATGCTGTTGGAATAAATGCGACTTTTTGTTATCAATTTCTTCTTTTATCAAACTTCCTACACTTGAAAAAGTGCGAACACAGCTTCATCCATATTTTTCCTTTATAAATTTTTAATTCAGTTTGCTTTCTTTTTTTGACCAGCGGCTTATAGCTGCCGTCCTCCTGCTCGACGCGAACGCGCTTGAGCGTCGCTTCCGGTCTGCTCGCGAAACTCCTTGATGTATTGCGCGTAGAGCGCGAGCGCTCGCCGTTTCTTCATCGGTCAGGCCGACCTCTTTTTTCTTTTCGCCAGCTCGTTAATGCGCAGAATTTTTTCCTGTTCCATCTTTTCATAACCTCCGGGTTCACAGCTTGCCTGTCAGCATACAACCTTTTTCCTTCTGTCAAAGGGTCAAAACGGCGCGGGCTGACCCAGCCGCTCCAGCGTGATGCGCGTCAAACCATTCGCCCGCCATTTGTGCAGCGCCAGAATCGCGCGGGTCTGTCCATCTGCATGGACGGGGCGAGCGATCAAAACGTCGAAGCGCCTCGTCCGGCCAGTCGCGCCGATGGCCGCGTCTCCCTGCCCTTTCATCAAGGCGCGGATAAACGTCGAACACCGCCTCGCCGATGGCGAGGCGCTCTGGCCGTCGCGTCGACGCTCTGTCCGCGTCATCCGCTCGGCACCCACAGCGCGTTGATTCGGTCGCGCCGCAGAATCAGCGCCTCGCCCAGCCGCGCCAGCACGAGCACATGGTCAAACCCGCGCGGCGGCGCTTTTCCTCCGTCGCATAGATCGCAACTTGCAAGCTCTCTGTTCCTCCCGTTTTACGCCGTCACGCCCGCCAGATTCCATCCCGCGTCCATCAGCGTCAGCACGCCGCAGGCCCCCGGCTCGATGCGGCCGTAGCCCTTCGCGCCGACGGAATCCGCCGGGGTGCTCGTCGCCATCGGAATCACGGTTTCCGGCGGCATCTTCGCCAGCGTAATCATGTTGTGAATCGCGCGGTGCAGCACCAGCGTCGAACCGGCGATCACGCCGTCCGCCAGCCGCGCCTCGCCGTTTTTAACGAATACCGCCTGCCCGCCGAGGGTGTACTGCCCGTCCGGCATGCCCGCCGCCTCCATCGAATCGGAGATCAGCGCCATGCCCTTCGCGCCCTTGCAGAGCGCCGCGATGCGCAGCGTATCCGGGTGCAGGTGCAGCCCGTCGGCAATCGCCTGCACGATGATCCGCTCATCGGCCAGCCCCGCGCCCGGCACGCCGGGCTTGCGGTGGTGCAGCGGGCTTTGCGCGTTAAACAGGTGCGTGATCTGGGTCAGCCCCGATCCGCCGCCGCGTGAACCTCCTCCGCCGTCGCGTTCGAATGCGCCGCGCAGGTCACAACGCCCGCGCTTTTAGATAAGCCACCATGTCAAGCGCGCCCGGCAACTCCGGCGCGAGGGTCATCATCCTGACGCAGTCCGTTCCGCGCGTCATGGCCTCATACGCCTCGACGCTCGGGTTCATCAGGCATTCGCCCAACTGCGCGCCCTTGTATTTTTTCGCAGAGGAACGGCGCCTCCATGTGTGCGCCGAGCACCGCCGCGCCCTTTTTCGCAGGGCGCGTCCCGGGACGGCCTGAATCGCCCGCAGCGCGCGGTTCGTCGCTTCAATCGGCGCGCTCATCGTCGTGGGCATGAACGCCGCCACGCCGGTTTTGAGCAGACCTTCGCTCATGCGGCGCACGTCGCTTTCCCCGCGCATGCAGTCCGCGCCCGCGTAAGCGTGGATGTGGATATCCACAAGCCCCGGCAGCACATACAGTCCCGCCGCACTGCGGATCTCCTCGCCCTCGCGCGGCTGCAAATCGCCGATCTGCGCGATTTTCCCGTTTTCCACGCGCACATCGGCGCGCGTAAAGTGGCCGCCGATGAACGCCGTTCCGTTTTTGACCAGCATGGTTTACTCCTCAAGCATCAGCTTGCCCGCCTCGCGGTCGGTCAGAATCACGCAGCAGGGATGGAGCTGCAAAACCGACGCGGGCACGCGCGGCGTGATCGGCCCGCGGATGGTGTCGTACACGGCCTTCGCCTTGCTCTCGCCCGTCGCCACCAGCACGACGCACTTCGCCGCCATGATGTTGCCGATGCCCATGGAGACCGCCTGACGCGGCACCTCGTCCGCGCTCTTAAAGAAGCGGGCGTTCGCCTCGATGGTGTCTGCCGTCAGCGTGACGACGTGTGTGCCGTAGGTGAACTCGTCCGCGGGCTCGTTGAAGCCGATGTGGCCGTTGCGGCCGATGCCCAGAAGCTGAATATCGATGCCGCCCGCCGCGTGAATCGCCTTGTCATATGCCTCTGCGTCGGCGGCGGCGTTGCCGCTGGGCAGATGCACGTTTTCCTTGCGCAGATTGACCTTGCTGAACAGATGCTCCTGCATGAACGCGTGGTAGCTCAGCGGGTTTTTGTGGTCGATGCCCACGTATTCGTCCAGATTGAACGTGCGGACGCGGTCAAAGTCGATCACGCCGCGGTCGTACCACTGCGCCAGCATTTCATATGCGGGGATCGGGGTCGAGCCGGTCGCCAGCCCCAGCACGCTGTCGCCCTTGCGGGTGATCTGCGCGGCGATGAGCACGCCTGCCGCCTCGCAGGCCGCGCTTGCGCGCGCGTTTTCGTAGACGTGGAATTCCATGAAATCCCTCCTCGATTTTGATTGCTGCCGCCATTATAGCACACTCGACGCGAATTTGCATGATTTTGTGCGAATATTCACGTTTTATTTTCCATTTATAGTCATTTTATACAATCAAACCGTTTATCATTTATACATTTCGACCGTTTATCCGTTTTATTTATGACCATCACGCACAAATCGACATTTCCGCGTCCTTCGCCATCCGCTCCATCTGCGCGCCCAGTGTCTGGGAAAGGCTCTGGCACAACCGTGCCGAAAAGCCGTTCGCCGGGTCGGCCAGCGCCTTGATGATCGCCTTTTCAATCTCGTCCCGCTGGCGGGAAAGGCCGCTCTTCACCGCCTTATCCGTCACCAGCCTGCGCACCAGCAGCGGCAGCTTCGCCTTGATCAGCGCCTTTTCCATGCCGCTCTTGCCGACCAGCGCCAGCAGTATGCCCGCCGCCGCGCCGCAACCATGCCGGCCGGCCCCGCGCTGACCATCGCCACGCCGCCGCCCCGCACAGGCTCGCGCCGACGACCGCCAGCACCACGCCCATCAGCCCGGAGGATATCCATGCCCATCGCGTCCAGCAGCGAGCTTCACGCCGGAAAGCCCCGCGTCCACCTTCGCCCCTCAGGCTCATCCGCTCCGGCGGCACGCCGCAGCGCACGCAGAGCGTCGTCAGCTCGTTTTCCAGCGTGCGCATCAGTTCGTCCAGCCACGCCTGCAATTCGCCCCCCGATGCGGTCGCAGGCGCGTCCCCGGCGAAGAGCCTTTGAAATCTTCCGCTCGACCTTCTTGTTCAACGCCTCGATGGTGTCCACGCCGCCCTTGCGCCAAAGCTGCACCGCCTCGAGCGTGCTCTCCTGCGCGATGTCAAACAGCGCCTTGGCTACCGGCTCGTATAGCTCGTGCGCTCGCGTTCACCGCCATGGAGAGCCTTTCCCCGTGCGCGATGGAGGCGACCTCCCGCCGGAACAGGCTCAGCCGCTCGTCCACGCGCCCCGCGTAGGCCAGCCCGCGCGCGATGGAGCACTCCGGTTCGGGGCAGAGCACGACCAGCGCGTCCGCAAACGCCTCGCGGCAGGCCTGCTGGAAGAACGCCATGCGCGACGCGCCGCCCGTCAGAATCACGACCTCGGGCGGACATTCCCGGCTGACCTCCACCGCCGCCCGCAGCGCATCCTGAAGACAGCCGACAGCTCCGCCCGCCCAGCGCGGCGATCGGCTCCTCCACCATATCGCGGATGCTCGCCCGCCGATGGAAAGCTCCAGCGCCAGCGGCTCGTCGTAGCAGACCGTCAGCGTCCGGGTCAGCGGCGCGTCCGCCCACTTTCCCTCGTCGAGGAAATAGCTCTCCTTGAGCCGCCGCGCCTCCAGCTCGCAATAGCTCCGCCACGCGGGGCTTTCCGCAAACACGGCGCGAAGCGCCTTCCCGTCCTTCGACGCCGTCAGCGTGGGCGAGAATCCGTTCGTCGATCAACCCGCCGCCGAGGTTCGTGTCGCCAAAAGCGACACGTTCTGCTGGCGCCCGTCCACGATATACGCAAAATCCGTCGTCGAAGAGCCGATGTCGATGACCATCGCGCTTTTCTTCATCAGCTCCGGGCTGACGCGCAGGCCGCGCGCGTGCCGCGCGTAAAGAAACGCGGCGCGCGGTTCGGGCACAACGCTGACGTTCGGAAAGCCCGCCGATTCCAGCAGCGCGGCGTATTGCTCCCGCCTGCCGTCGCCCCAGCCCGCCGGGCAGCCGACCACCGTTCGGCTCACCTCGGCCATCAGCGCGGGCTGCGTGCGGACAAGCTCGTTCATCACGCCCTGCGCAAACGCGCGCACATCCGCCGAGGCGGCCGGGTCGGTCAGGTAGCGGGATTTAAAGCGCACCTTCGCCTCCGCCGCGCCGTCCGTCACGCTGGCCGCCTCACCGATGACGATGTGCCCGTCCTTCACGCCCACGGCGGAAATCAGGCTGTTTTGCCGCAGAGCGGCATAACGCGCGGCTCGACGGTGGAATCCTCGTCCAGCAGCGTCACGGCGCTCTCGCCGTCGCCCAAATCAAAGCCCAATCATGCTCACGCCTCCTTCGCGGCCATCGGCGCGACCGCCGCCACGCCGCGGCGCACCAGCTCCCCGTCGCGCACCAGCGCCGGGCGAACCGTCCGCTCGCCGCTTCGGGCGGGCAGCACGTCGAACAGCGCCACGTGCTCCGCGTCGTAAACACGCTCTGCACGCCCAGCATCCGCAGGTATTGCTCCCGCCTGGTCAAGGCTGCGCAGCGCCAGATCCTGCCGCCCGGAGGCGCGCGCCTCCCATCATCGCCGAGCAGATCGAGCATGGCCTCGTCCGCCGTGCCGGAGAGACGCGACGGCGCGTTGTCCTGCTCGATGAGCGCCAGATCCGCCGCGCACAGATCCGCCGCCTGACAGATTTCGCCGACCTCGCGCACCATGTCCGCCGCGTCGATCGCCGTCTCCGCCTGCGCGCGCGGGATCTGCCGCGTCGTTGCGGTCAGCGCGCCGTTTGTGCCGAAGAGCATCAGCAGCGCGCCCAGCGCCTGCAAAAGCGCGAAATTCATCTTGCCGTTCACGGCTTCATACACCGCCAGCGCCGCGAGCATCACCGCGCCCGCGCCGACCGCCCCGCGCCGAACCCGGCTCGGCTGCTCCTGCGTCTCCTCCAGCACAATCTGCGCCTTGGCGCGGCTTGCGCGCAGCCCCAGCGGCAGGCGCTTGGCCAGCGCCATGACGGCCTGCTGCCGTTGGCGGGCGAAATCATCCTGTTCATCCTGTGCCAGATCGCAGGCGATTTGTTCCAGCGTCATGGTCGCGGCGGAAATCGCCTGCGGCATATTTTCACTTTCCTCCAGCTGCGCCCGAAGCTTATCCTTTCGGTTTTCAAAAGCGGCGACTGCGTTCATGTGCGTCCCCGTTTCCTTTTTTTTGGGATAGCTCATTGTACCCGCATCGGCGGCGTTTGTCAATTGACCGGGGAAGATGCGCCCGCCGGGCCGCCGAGTCGCGGGGAATCGCCTTCTATACGGGCGCAGCCGTTGCAGCCGCACCGATTGTCGGCTATAATGTCGGTGTCGGAAACGACGAAAAGATTCGGGAGACGCCCCGTGCGGCGCGCCGACTGACGGCCGGTCTTCTCCCTTTTGTGCACACAGGAGGCCTTATGCGCATCTTAACCTATATCACCACCGAGGAGGACGCGGGGCGCGCGGCGCGGAGCGTCGTCCCCCGCCGGTTTCAGCTCGGCACACACGCCTTTCGTCGGCTCAAAGTCGAAGGCGGCATCCTCTGCGACGGCGCGCCGCTGCGCGCGGACACGGTTCTGCGCGCGGGGCAGCGGCTGGAAATCTGCATGGACAACGGCGAAACCGAAACCACAGCCGAAATCAAAACCGAAATCAAGGCCGCGCCCGATGGCCTGCCGCCGTCCTTCATCCGCTATATCGACGAGGATATGCTCGTCGTCAGCAAAAGCGCGCCGCTGGCCACGCTCCCCTGCGGCCATATCCACACCGGGACGCTCCGCGAGCAGCTCGCCGCCCCTGCTCGGGCAGGATGCGGCGGCGTTTGATTATCACCCCGTCAATCGGCTGGACAAAGGGCACACTTGTTGGAGTAGAACTTCAGCTCCGGGCTGTACAGCAGGGTCTCGTTGGCGGCAAAGCCGGGCACGACCATATCCAGCATCTTGATGAACTCGATGATATTGGTCATGGCGCGGTAGGGCATGGCGGCGGTGATATCACCGGCCACGGCATCCTTCAACGTGGGCTTCACGTTGGACTGTGCCAGTTCCTTCTGCCAAGTGCGCTTGCCGTCCAGAATATCGCCGTAGCGCTGCACCATGATGTGGCCTGCGCCCAGCATATTGGTCAGCTCGCCCACCTTCTGGGCGTAGGCGATGGGCTGGTTGAAGGGCTCGGTAAAGTTGTGGGACACCAGAATGGCAAGGTTGGTGTTCGGGCTCTTTTTCTCCTTGAAGCTGTGGCCGTTGACCACGGCAAGGTCGTTGTCGTAGTTTTCCTGCGCCACAAAGCCGCCGGGGTTCTGGCAGAAGGTGCGCACCTTGTTCTTCCAGGGCTTGGGGTAGCCAATGAGCTTGGACTCATACAGCACCTTGTTCACCTTTTCCATGACCTCATTGCGGCACTCCACGCGCACACCGATGTCCACCGTGCCGGGCTTATGGGCGATGTGGTGCTCTGCGCAGAGCTTTTCCAGCCAGTCTGCGCCGCGGCGTCCGGTGCCGATGACCACCTCGTCCGCGTACACAGGCAGCAGGC
>VOFE01001110.1_pt1 | contig 34000 bp, 58 predicted proteins | sample 5384071 | NCBI WGS metagenome assembly VOFE01 (sample SAMN12384724, study PRJNA508395) | human gut metagenome | isolation source: healthy gut D | host: Homo sapiens
GTATTCATATTGATAAAGTCAGAATTTGGAATACAGTTAATAAATTTGGACAAATTTTGGCAGATGGATTAGATTTTGCTTATTACTAATTTGTTTATCAGTGCTACTGCTATGGGAGTTTTGTCTCTGGCAAAACTGTTCCAAATCTGATTTACAGCTTGATGGGCAGTATAGTTAGTGTATTTACTCCTGATTTTACAATTATGTATGCCCAAAAAAGTTTAAAGAACTTGTTGTAGTTAAGCAATCTATGAAAATAATGGGTGTGGTCACAAACTTACCGGTAATAGTATTGATTGTTTGTGGAAAAGATTTCTTTAAACTTTGGCAGTAACACAAAATGCAGAGCAACTGCAAATATTATCTATTATTACAGTGGCTTGCTTGATTTTTTTAGTGGAAGTGTAAATTGCCTGTATAATATTTTTACAGTGGTTAACAAATTAAAACTCAATTCAATTGTTGTTTTGATACATGGCGTATTGAGCACCATGATAGTTTTCATCTTGTTGAAGAATACATCTTTAGGCATTTATGCTGTAACAGGAGTCAGTACGGCATTAGGTATCCTGCGAATTTTAGTATTCACGGTACCATACGGTGCTATATGTCTTGGACAAAAATGGTATACATTTTATATTGATGTTTTTAAGCCAGTACTGTTTACAATTGTAGCATCCGGTGTATGTGTGTGTGCGTTGAAAAACTATCCCAGTGGAGGATGGCTTCTGCTATGTGAGAAAGGCGTTATTACAGTCACAATTTCTGTATTGATTGGCTATTACGCTATTTTGAGTGAAAGAGAAAGAAATGCCGTATCATCCAAAATCATTGAAAAACTAAGAAAACAGTGCTGAAAAGTTGTGAGGAATATATGAGGAAACTTATATCAAAGATTAATGAAATTAGGAGAAAAAAGATTGCTGTTTTTAAAACCTTACAATATACAAAAATATGGCGTCTGATAATGGCTGGTTTATAGTTGCAAAGAAAACTTACATTGATGCCGGTAAGAATGATTTGAAACGATATGGTGAAGTTCATATCGGGTATCCAAAAGGAATATTTGGATATCTTGCAATTCCTGGAATTGCATCAACCTTGATTAAAATTGATGGAAATGGTTCGTTGCATTTTACATGATGGAGTTTATATCTATGCTGGAGCAAGAATTATTATTGCGAGTACGGGTAAAGTGCAGATAGGTTCAAACACATCCATTGCCGCCAATACATACATTTTATCGAGAAATGAAATCCGTATCGGCAGTGATTGTGCGATTTCCTGGGAGTGTCAAATTATGGATACGGATTTTCATGAAGTAATTGAAAACAGAAATAAGGTTACTGAAAATTCATCTGTAATTATAGGAAATCATGTTTTGGTATGTAGTAAAAAGTTACTATATTAAAAGGTGTTGTAATAGGAGATAATGCAGTAATTGCAGCGGGTTCTGTGGTTACAAAAGATGTTCCGGCAGGATGTATTGCTGCTGGGAGTCCAGCTCGAGTAGTCAGAAAAATATAAATTGGAAATAATGTGTAAACAGGAGGTAAATATTATGAAAGTAATAGGAGTTATTTTAGCAAGATATGCATCGACACGTTTTCCAGGAAAACCGTTGGCTGATATTTGTGGTCGCCCGATGATTTGGTGGGTATACAACCAGTCAAAAGATGCTGAAAAGGTGGATGAATTATTTGTAGCTACCGATGATAAGAGGATTGTGGATGTTTGTGATATCTACAATATTCCATATATCATGACAGGGGAACATTCAACTGCACCTGAAAGACTTCAAGAGGTATCGGATAAAATCAGTGCGGATTTTTATGTTGGTATTAATGGAGATGAGCCGCTTATTGATCCTGCATCTATTGATGCGTCTGTTCCGGAAGAAGTTCCGCAGGATAGACCATTTGGAACAAATATTATTACTAAAATGCATGAGCCTTCTCAGGTGATGGATCCTTCAAATATTAAAATGGTTTTTGATGATCAAATGAATGCGTTATATATGTCCCGTACGCCAATTCCATTTCCTTTTGATGCGATTGATTTTGGATATTATAAGCATGTTGGCGTTATTGGATATAATAAGATGATGCTTGATTTCTATAGAGATAGTAAACCGGGTACATTTGAACGTATTGAAGGAATTGTTACGTTGAGATTTCTTGATTATGGAAAACAATTAAAATTGATTGAAATGGATAATTTAAATATTCTTTCCGTTGATACACCCAAAGATCTTGAAGAAATCAAACGGATTGTAAAGGAAAGAGGGCTGGAGCCTCATGATAAAAAAAATAATATGAATGGAATTGAATTGTTGGATTGCACTTTACGAGATGGTGGTCATATTACAGGAAGTTATTTTGGAAAAGAAGTAATTTATGATATTGCACAAAAAATGATCCAATCCAGAATAGATATTTTGGAGGTTGGATTTCTTAAGGATTGTGTGTTTAATCCAGATTATGCTTTATACAACAATGTGAAAGAAGCATTGAGTTTATTACCACCTAAAATAGATAGTATTAAATATGCTTTATTAGTTCAAGAGGATCAATATGATGATAGTAAGTTGGAACCTTGTAATGGAGATATTGATATTATCCGTATTTCGTTCCATGATTATGATTTGAAGGAAGGATTAGAATTTTCTAAAAGAGTAATTGATAAAGGGTATAAGGTTTATATTAATCCTATTAATTTATTAGGTATTCAGATGAACAGGTACTAAAGATCGTCCAACGTGTCAATGAGATTCATCCATATGCATTTTCCATTGTTGATACATTCGGGTCAATGTTAAAATCTGATTTAATCAGATTATTGTATTTGCTTGATAATAATCTGATCCATCTATAAATTTAGGATTGCATTTACATGAAAATCAATCGTTATCTTATTCACTTGCGCAGGCTTTTATTGAAATGAAGCCGCCAACAAGGGGAATTACTGTAGATGGGTCGTTATACGGAATGGGGCGTGTTCGGGAAATTTATGTATAGAGTTAATTATGGAGTACATGAATCGCACGCACGCTGCTGGATACAATATGGAACCGGTATATGATGCTATTGATGAATACATTGTAGACATTAAGAAGAAAATACCATGGGGATATTCCACAGCATATGCTCTGTCAGCCCAGCATCATGTCCATCGTACATTTGCAGAATACCTGGTTAATAAAGGAACATTGAAAACAAAGCAGATTAATCAAATTCTTTCCATGATTGAACCGGAAAGGAAAACACGTTGGGATAAGGATTACATTGAACAATTATATATTGGGTATCAGAATCGGGGTGTTAATGATAGAGAAAGCATAGAAAAGCTAAGAACCTGTGTGCAAGGGAAAACGGTTCTATTACTTGCTTCTGGAAGTAGTATCAAGAATGCTGAGAATGCCATTCGAGAATTATGCTGTGAAAATACAGTTATATCTTTTTCAGCTAATTTTGTATGGGAAAGATTTGAATGTGATTTTGCTTTTTCAGTAATTTTAAGCGATGGGATTTTTATGGAAACAGAAATACATATTCGCATAAAATTATTACATCTAATTTACTCTCAGCGGGAATGGCTGCAGAGTATGTTGTAAACTATGCAGACTATGCTTTTTCACATAATCATTTATTTGATAATTGTGGAATAATGTTGTTAAAACTAGTGACTAATCTGGGGTGCCGGTAAAGTTGTATTGGCAGGGTATGATGGTTTTGCAAATGGAAGTAATTTTGCCACCAAACATCTGGAAAAAGAAATTCCGGCTAATAATTGGAAGAGGAATCATGAAATGGGAAAGCTGATTACAGAGATTGCTTCGCATGTTTCAGTTGAGTTTTTAACACCTTCACTTTATCAGGAAAAGAGGTAGATATGAGCGATTTTGCAGAGATTAAGTTATTGGTGATAGATGTTGATGGAACTATGACCGATGGAGGAATATATTATGATGCATCGGGAAATGAAATAAAAAATTTAATACTAAAGATGCAGCCGGAATATTTGCCGCTCGTTGTGCGGGGATAAAAACAATGGTTTTGACGGGAAGAAAGAGTTTTGCTGTCGAAAAAAGGATGAAAGAATTAAAGATTGATTATGTTTATCAGGGAATTTCGGATAAAAAGTGCTTTTTGTCAAAGTCTATGATTAATAATGGGCTTAGGAAAGAATGTATTGGCTATATAGGGGATGATCTTAATGATTGGGAACCCATGCAATTAGCTGGAGTGGTTTGTTGTCCAGGAGATGCGTGCGACGAAGTTAAGCAAATTTCAAACTATGTTGCTAAAGCGTCTGGAGGATATGGTGCAGTGCGAGAGTGCATTACATATTTATTAAAAAAAACGTGGAGAGTGGGAATATGCAATTGCAAAAAGCATATGGTTTTGGGATATAGAAACAGTTTTTAGTCACAGTTTAAAGAAGGAATATTATGAATGATACGATGGTTACCGTTATTGTTCCTGTATACAATACAGCACCATATTTATCAAGATGCATAAATAGTATTTTATGTCAGAGCTTCTCCAAAATAGAATTGATCCTTATTGATGATGGAAGTACGGATAACTCATTGGATATATGCAATCAATATCGAGAAAAGGATGAAAGAATTAAGGTATTTCATAAAGAAAATGGAGGAGTATGTTCAGCAAGAAACAAAGGTTTAAAAAGAAATGCATGGTGATTTCTTTATGTTTTTAGACAGTGATGATGCTATTGAAAAAACATAATGGAAGATACTATGAATTGTTTTGTGAGATATCCTCAAGCGGATATGGTTGTTTTGGGTGGAAAAAATATTTATAAATGAAAAAATGAGGAATACTTGCCTGCAAATGAATTTGTTTCTGATATGGAAAATGCAACGAAAAAGTTACTGACAAATTATAATGGATTTGGAGGGGATATCCTAATAAAATATGGAAAACAAGTGCTTTCCATGGGAATGTTCCAGAATATAATGAAACATTGTTTTATTTTGAGGATATGGAGTGGATGACACGTATGTTTTTATCAATAAATTCTTTCGCTTGTTTAGACACGAATGGATATTTGTATTATATTCGAGATGATAGCACCACTTTTAGAAATGATAATGAAGAAAGGAAAGAATATGGTTACCATCTTTCTGCACAGCAAATTACTGTTAATTTACAATCCTATCCTCAATTGTATCAATGGTATTGTGAATTATATTATCCGGAAATTGTCAATGGTGTGATTAATTCGTGGAAAAAAAGATATTCTACCTTAGGAAAATGGCTTTTGACGCAATTGGAAAAAAAAAACTATGTTTATTTTTAAATCAAACAACATAGCTTTTAAAATTAAATTTAGGTGTGCCATTCTTTCTTTGCTGTGCTGGATTCATTAAGTGGAGGATGGAGGAACGAATGGTAGATATCAGTATTATTGTTCCAGTGTACAATGTGTATGATAAACTAAACGACTGCTTGGAAAGTATATATGAGCAGTCATACAGAAATTATGAATGTATTTTGGTAGATGATGGCTCAACAGATGGAAGCTCTCAAATTATTGATGAATACGTCCAAAGAGATGCAAGATTTATTGCTATTCATCAAAGAAATTTAGGAGTGAGTTCAGCACGAAATGCTGGGCTTCGCATTGCGGGTGGGACTTTTGTAACGTTTATAGATAGTGATGATAAAATTGTTCCTACCTATCTGGAAAAAATGTTATTCAGTATTGGAGACCAGGATATTTTAATTACAGGATTTGTAATATGCAAGCAAGAAGAAAGAGAGCAGATTGGCACAGTAAAAGGAATGGCATCTATTGATAATATGGCAAAGGCAATGAAAGAAGGTCTTTTGAATTCGTGTTGGGGAAAGTTATATCGTCAATCTCTTGTGCAGAATATTTTATTCCCTGAAAAAAATATTTTGGGGTGAAGATACTGTTTTCTTGTTAAATTGTTTATGTAAAACCAGAAAAGTTGTTTTTGAAACAGTGTATGATTATTTATATACATACTCAATAAGCGGACTGGCGAATCGATTTGATAAAAAGGAAACCATTTTATCTAAATAGATATTATGAACAGTTGATTATTTTTCTGGATCATTGGACGAAATTTAACGATTCTTTATCTAATGAAGTGTGTATTAAAATCTCTCAAGAAATTTTGCGGACGATCGATGTACTTATTGAAAACAAATTGCCACATAAGGAAGAGAGGCAATATCTCAGAACACTGTTTGAAAATTCTAAAGTAAATCGATTGTTTATGTATGGAGTTCAGATCGATAATAATCCAAAAGATTTTAAAGATACTTTCAAAATGTCGAAATGTATCCATATGGGGGATTTATTTAAAATTCAGAAGGTTTTTGGGTAAGAAAAATGAAAAAAATTAATTATTTGTAACAATGTGTATCAAACTCTTGTTGCACTATGGATTGTGTACATGGATAAAAATGAAGCGACCTGGGATGCCATTGTTTCGGATCACATGAACGATAGTGAAGATATCGTGCAGCGTATTAAGGAATGTGGTTTATTTGAACAGGTTTACCATGTTAAATCTTTGGAACTGACTAAAAATCAGGTTTCACATAATATGTTTACAAGAAAAATCGATGCTATATTTCCATTATATGGTTTAAGTAAGTATGTAAATATAAAACCGGTATATTCAGATATTTATTTTGCAAATTTCGATAATTTCTCTCAGATATTGTATAATGCACTTGGACATAAACTACATGATATTAAACTGCATGTATTTGAAGAAGGACTGGCTTCATATTCTTCGTTTGCAAATTTTTATTCTGATTTAAAGTATTTTTATGGGGGAATAAATCTGGAATTAAAAGATTTTTGCATAAATATTTATACAAAACAAAGGTGATCCCAGGAAACTTAGAGGAGTTTTTAGCGTTTAATCCGCAGTTGATTCAATGGAATCCGGAATGTGATATTAATGTATTAAAAAAAATTGACTGCAGTGATTTGAAATTCAGGGGTATTGTAAACAATGTTTTTCAATATGATTCATTTGTGAATGAATATGATAAAAAATATATTTTTTTGAGGAATCATTTTTTGCCGATGGTGCTGGCGTTAATGATGTTGAATTGATAGAAGCGTTAGCAGATAAAGTTGGAAAACAAAATATGATGGTAAAAATTCATCCGAGAAATCCTGTAAATCGCTTTGAAAAATTAGGATATAAAACCAATCATAATACTGCGATTCCTTGGGAAGTTATTGTTATGAATACGGATGACATTTCTGATAAGGTTTTAATTACAGTGGCATCATCATGTATTTTGAATCCCATAATAGTTTTCGGGAAAGAGGTTCATGCATTTTCACTTTATGACTGCATAGATCATATTCCCCCGATATTACAGGGTGGTTATTGGGAATTGGTTGAGAAGGTATATCTGAATTATCCAGAGATGATTCATAGGTGCAGGTCAATTGAAGAAATTACGTAAAATGTAGAATGGTGGGAAAGAGGATAAATTAATGCAAACACTACGATGGCATAAAGAGACATTCGTCATTAGTGGACTGTTATTCGTCGGTATCATGGCAGGACGAACCATTTATCAATCGCAATATTCATTAATCTGTTCTTCTTATCAGATCCATTCTGATAAAATTGATACGTCAATCCAGATCTTACAACTGACCGATCTGCATAACTGTGAGTTTGGAGAAAACAATCAGAAGCTGATCGACTGGTTAGCAAATCAGACACCAGACTTGATTTTGCTTACGGGTGATCTATTGAATTCTGATGAACCCAAAACGGACATTGCTGATAAATTAATTACGTCCTTATGTGACATTGCTCCCGTCTACATATCTCTTGGCAACCACGAACTGGAATATGAACAGAATTATGGAGTGAATATTTCTTCTTTATACGAATCTGCCGGTGCCAATGTCTTGGATCACCAGTACGAGGACATCACCATTAATGCCAGCACCTCCGGATTGGCGGCATTTATGGCTATTGTCTCCCGGACAAATACCTCGAAACCGATGAAGCTGATCCAGGAGAGTGTATGTTTTTAAAGGGATTTTGAGAACACCGACCGTTACAAAATCCTGCTCAGCCATCTCCCAATCGCCTGGCTGAGAAATGACGGGCTGGAAGAATGGGACATTGACTGTGTATTTTCCGGTCATCTCCACGGTGGCCAGGTTATTCTGCCTGGAATCGGCGGTGTTTATGCGCCGGATATGGGATGGTTTCGGGGCGGCAGGGGAGTTTTTGATTCGGAGGATGGAAAACGGCATCTGGTGCTGTCCGCCGGACTTGGAAATATGGAAGGTGTTCCGCGGTTCAACAATAGTTTTGAAATTGTCTGCGTGGATCTCGTACCGGAAGTAAAAAAAGGATGCAAAGTAACAGAATAATTCAAAATTACATTCAGGATCGGCTGACAGGTTGACATGACGCCGGTCCTGTATTATAATAACAATGTTCACAAAAACAAAAGGAACAATGTACATGAACAAACAAGAATCTGATATTTTGAACGTAATTCTGCAGTATCAATACCTGAACCAGCGTGCTCTGGCGGAGCAGTGCGGATTTTCGCTGGGAATTGTGAATCGTTCGGTAAAATCACTGCAGGGACAGGGACTTTTGACAATAGAGATGGAACTGACACCGGAAGCAAAGATTGAGATGGCAAAACATCACCCGAAAAATGCGGTGATTCTGGCTGCCGGATATGGAATGCGGATGGTGCCGATTAATATGGAAACGCCGAAAGGGCTTTTGAAATAAATGGGGAACCGCTGATTGAGCGGCTGATCCGTCAGCTTCACGAGGTAAACGTGAAGGAAATTTATGTTGTTGTCGGCTTTATGAAAGAGCAGTACGATTATCTGGTTGACCAGTACGGCGTAAAGCTGATTGTAAATATGGACTACGCAGAGAAAAATAATCTGCATTCGCTGGCAAAGGCATTGCCGTATCTTGGTGAAACGTATATCGTGCCGTGTGATCTCTGGTGCCGGGAAAATCTATTTTCGGAATATGAGTGGTATTCCTGGTATCTGGTGAGTGATGCAAAAGATCCCGACAGTACAGTCCGTATCAATCGAAAGTGGGAGCTTGTGCCGGCTGACGAAGAACGGACAGGAAATCATATGATCGGAATCAGCTACCTGACGGATGCAGCGGCGCAGACGATGGCACAGCGAATCGAAAAGATGGTACCTGACCGCCGATATGACCATGTTTTCTGGGAGGATGCATTGTTTGTGGAACAGGGGATGCCGGTGCAGGCCAAGACTGTCCCGGAAGGGGCTGTGGTGGAGATCAATACTTACGAGCAGCTGCGGGAACTGGATGAAAATTCAGATCAGTTACAGTCGGATGCAATTACGGAAATCGAAAAGGCACTTCGGGTTTCGGGAAGAGATTACGGGAATTGAGGTTCTGAAAAAAGGAATGACAAACCGTTCCTTTTTATTTACCTGCCGTGGAGAGCGCTATATTATGCGGATTCCGGGAGAAGGAACGAGTCGGTTGATCAACCGCAGGCAGGAAGCTGCAGTTTACCAGACGCTGGACGGCAAAGACATCTGCGATGAAATTGTATCGATCAATCCGGAAAATGGATATAAAATTACGAAGTATCTGGAACATGCGCGCGTGTGTGATCCGGCAGATCCGGAGGATGTGCGGTGCATGAAAAAGCTGCGGGCATTTCATGAGGCACATCTGGAAGTGGCGCATACGTTTTCCCTGTTTGGGCAGATTGACTATTATGAAAGCCTGTGGGAGGGAAGAAGATCCGTTTACCGGGACTATGCGGCAACCAAGATGCATGTGATGGAACTGAAAACATACCTGGAGCAGCAGCCGAAAGTGTGGACGCTGACCCATATTGATGCAGTGCCGGACAACTTTCTGTTTACCAAGGAAAGCGGGGCAACAAAAATCCGCCTGATTGACTGGGAATATGCGGGAATGCAGGATGCGCATGTCGATCTGGCAATGTTTTGTATCTATGCGATGTATGAACGCCCGCAGGTGGATGCTTTGATCGACAGCTATTTTACAGAAGGCTGTCCGCAGGAGATTCGTACAAAGATTTATGCGTACATTGCAGTGTGCGGGCTTCTGTGGAGCAACTGGTGTGAATATAAAAGTCAGCTGGGTGTAGAGTTTGGCGAGTATTCTCTGAAACAGTACCGATATGCTAAGGATTACTATAAGATTGTTATGCGGGAACGTGCAGAACAGGAAAAATAAGAGGTTGAGAAAATGAAAACAATGGACGCAGAGAGGAAAAAAACAGCAGAAAAACCGTATCGAGCGGGCGATTATTATGGCGGCCGGAACGGGAACAAGGATGCGGCCGGTGACGTTTGATACGCCGAAACCGCTGATCCGTGTGAACGGTGTCCGCATGATTGATACGGTGATTCAGGCGCTGCATGAAAATGGGATTTATGAGATCTATGTGGTGGTCGGCTATAAAAGGAACAGTTTGCATGCATGGAGTCAGAATACGAAGATGTGACACTGGTGGAAAATCCGTATTGGGATTCCTGCAATAATATTGCGTCACTCTATGCTGCACGGGAACACTTGGAAAATGCGATGATTCTGGACGGAGATCAGATCATCTACCGCAAAAGATTCTCTTACCGGGTTTACCCGTTCCGGCTACAATGCCGTCTGGACGGACGAAGAGACGGATGAATGGCTGATGCAGGTGGAGAATGGAATCGTGCGTTCCTGCAGCCGGACTGGCGGTAAGGGCGGCTGGCAGCTCTTCAGTGTATCACGTTGGAGCAGGGAGGATGGAAAAAGCTGAAACGTCATCTGGAACTGGAATTTGAAGAAAAACAGAACCGTCAGATTTACTGGGATGATGTGGCAATGTTCTGTCATTTTGAAGAATATGAACTTGGCATTTATCCGATGCAGGAAGGTGACCTGATCGAGATTGATGATTTCCCGGAACTCTGCGCACTGGATTCGTCTTACTGCGGATATGAGACACAGGGCAGGAAAAAACAGAAGAAAAATAAGCTGGATCGGCAGGCATACCAGAACAGAAAAACGGTAACAGCAGAAACTGGCGGAAAGGAACAGAAAACATGAGTACGGTTGATAAGAACAGAGCGGAGAAAAAGAAACAGAGCAGAAAAATACAGGAAAAAGGGCAGATTGACTGGATGATCACGCTGCTGCCGCCGGGAATGATTGCAGTGCTCAGTATTCTGTTTTTCCTCCTGCCGGAACAGTCCAACACAATCCTTGCAAAGGTACGCTTCTTTTGGGAGATACCTTTGGAGTCTATTATCTTGCAATTGGACTTGGTATTTTTCTGTTCTCTTTGTATCTGGCGTTTTCGAAATATGGTACGATTGTACTGGGGGAGCAGGACGAGAAACCGAAATATTCCTTTTTGCCTAGGGATCTATGATGTTTACGTGCGGCCTTGCAGCAGATATTCTGTTTTATTCTTTTTCCGAATGGGTGATGTATGCTGCTGATCCGCAGATTGAAAAAATGGGCGGAGTACAGGAGTGGGCGGGGGTATATCCGTTGTTTCACTGGAGTCTGATTCCTGGGGATTTTACCTTGTGCTTGCGGCAGCATTTTGTTTTATGCTGCATGTGCGGAAACGAAACCGGCAAAGATATTCCGAGGCATGCCGCCCGATTTTGGGAAAACAGACGGACGGCATCGGCGGACGGCTGATTGATGTACTGGCGGTATTTGCGCTTCTTGCCGGAACGGCAACAACATTCAGTGTAGCAACGCCGCTGATGGCAAGTGCAATCAATGCGTTGTTCCACGTCAGTCTGGATCGGACCGCAGTTACCATTGTTATTCTGCTGATTACGTGTTTTGTATACACCTATTCCCTGCTGCACGGCTTCCGCGGAATCGGTTTTCTGGCAAAGCTCTGCATTTATCTGTTTTTCGGTCTGATGGCGTATGTGCTGCTGTTCGGCGGACAGACGCGGTATATTATTGAGACGGGCTTTTCTTCTCTTGGACGGATGATCCAGTATTTTCCGACCCTGGCGACCGATACAGACCCGCTGCGTGAGACACACTTTCCACAGAACTGGACAATCTATTACTGGGCGTACTGGATGGTCTGGTGTGTAGCGGCTCCATTTTTTATCGGAAGCATTTCCCGTGGCAGAACAGTGCGGCAGACGATCCTTGGCGGTTATGGATTCGGCGTTGGGTCGACGATTTTAAGTTTTATCATTATGGGAAATGAGTCGATGGGAATACAGATGACGGAAAGGCAGATTTTATCGCGCAGTATGCCAAAGAGGGCGATCTCTACGGAATGATTATCGCCATGATTCAGAAAATTCCATGTGCGCCGCTGGTTCTTGCCGTTCTGCTGCTCACGATGATTGCCTTCTATGCGACTTCCTTTGACTCGATTGCGTTGACGGTTTCCTGCTACAGTTACCGCCGTCTGGAGGAAGGACAGCAGCCTTCGAAGGGAATCCAGCTTATGTGGTGTCTTCTGCTGATCCTGTTTCCAATTGCACTGGTGTTTTCTGAGAGTTCCATGAGCAATCTGCAGTCGGTCAGTATCGTGGCGGCATTTCCGATCGGAATTGTGATTCTGATGATTGTGGCGGGATTTCTGAAAGATGCCGGGGCGTATCTGAAGGAAAGACAGAAAAATAATTTTTATGCAGCTTAAAAACAGAGCCGGATTTCTTTTTTGCGGAAATCCGGCTCTGTGCATTTTGGAAGTAGTGGGGCAATTGCAATTGGAATTCTATACAAACAGAGTGCACCCCTGCCGCTTGAACTGTTCGATCTTTTCGTCAATCCGTTCCGGCGTGACACCGAGATGCGCGGCGAGGCATTGCTTACAGTAAAACTGTTCTGCGCCGCGGTTGATGAATTTGCGGTGTGCGCCGATTTCATTGTGCGTCAGCTCTTTGCCGCACTGCATGCAGCTTGCCATCAGAGTTTTACGACCTTTGCACGGTATACTTTCGATGCAAACGGCTCAAGTTCTGCAGTGAGAGATGCATTGCGGGCGCGCAGCGTATCGCCGGTCCAGACCTCTGTGAGCTCCAGCGTACGGCCGGTGGAGAACGGAAGGCCGATCTCATCCAGATTCATGGCTGCACGTGATTTTTCATCACTGAGATTGAACATACCGATGGCGAGATCTCCGTCTGCGAGTGCCTTCACATAGATCAGAACCTTGTCATTCCATGCATGGTTTTTCACTTTATACGGCTGACGGCAGAGCGGATCCTGGTTGATGCGGATCATTTCGTCATTCATGAGAATGCGGCGGGTTTCGTCGCTCATCTCGCGGATGTCGCAGCCGATCATCAGCGGGGAGCCAAGGAATGCCCACAGTGCATAGTGTGTCTGATACTGGACATCGCTGCAGCCGTGCCAGTCCAACATTTCCTTTTCCATGCATGCCGACGATCAGCATGTCCATGTCGTTGAAGCAGCCGACGCCGTTGTACGGATGCAGTTTTTCCTGCTGTGCCACGAGATCTTTGACAGAATCCCAGGTATCAAAGATGTCGCCGGTGGAACGCCACATGCTCGCGCCGGTTTCCTTAATCCATTCATGCGTCTGATCTGCGCCCCAGGAGCAGGCAGAGAAGAGAATGTCGCGGCGCAGTTCTCGAGTGCCAGTCCCATGCGGCGGTACAGATATTTTCCGTGCAGGATCGGGCTGTGGTAGCAGTAGTCGTATTTTAAGAAATCAACATCCCAGGATGCGAAAGTTTCCGCATCGACAAATTCGTGCTCATAGCTGCCAGGGTAGCCGGCACACGTCAGGTTTCCCGCGCAAGAATACATACCGAATTTCAGCCCTTTGGAATGAACGTAATCGGCAACGGCTTTCATACCATGCGGAAATTTTTCCGGATCCGGCACAAGATGGCCGTTTTCATCGCGTTCACGTAAAGACCAGCAGTCGTCGATGACAAGATATTCGTATCCTTTATCGCGCAGCCGCTCTCTTTGGCCATGACATCAGCAGTTTCAAAAATCATTTTTTCATTGATATTTTCTCCGAAGGTGTTCCAGGAATTCCAGCCCATCGGCGGTGTAAGTTTGATCATAGTATTGACCTCCCGTAAGTTTTGATGTACTTTGAGTATAGATGGATTTCCAGAGCAAAACCATGGAATTTTAAGACAAAAGCATGGATTTTGCTTCATAAAGAATAAAATACGGGAAAAGGAAAGAATATGCTTGTATCAGAAATGAACGGGATCCGGCCTGTCGATGCCGGGCGGCAGGACTGCCATGATCTGCATTCCTGGGGGCCGGGTGTACGGCAGTGCTATATTATACATTATATTATAAGCGGAAAGGGAACGTTTACCTGCGGGAAAAAAGACGTACACACTTACCGCCGGACAGAGCTTTTAATCTGTCCAGAGCAGGTGGTGCAGTATGCGCCGGATGAGAACGAGCCGTGGGAATATGTGTGGGTTGATTTTGTCGGGGGAACAATGCCGGCAGATTCTGGCACGGTCGGTACTGAACCCACAGCAGCCGGCGGCGCCGCCTCTCCGTCAGGAAAGGCTTCTGCCGTATTTTTGAGCGTCTCTGCCAGATGGAACTCTATCGCCGGAACAGCCAGGAGGCCGTCGGTGTGCTGCTTGCGCTTCTGGGCGTGTACCAGGATCTGGCGGAGCCGCAGCGGGAGGAGAGAAAGAAGGAGGATCCGCGGATTATGGAAGCGATGGCTCTGATTGCCGCAGGGTATCACAGGAGTGAGTTCTGCGCGGAGACAATTGCGCGGAAAATGGCGGTCAGCCGCACAACGCTGAACCGTCTGTTTCAGAAGAAAATCGGCTGGTCACCAGGACAGTATCTGCTGGAATATCGGCTGCAGCAGTCAGAAAAGCTGCTGCAGATGGGGATGACGGTCAAACAGACGGCGCTGTCGTGCGGATTTGAAGATCCCTTTTACTATTCCCGTGTGTTCCGGAAACACTATGGAATGCCGCCGTCGGATTACCGGCTGGAGTTTGCAGAAATTCAGTGAACGGCGGGCGTTACCGCTCGTCGGAGAGATAATTCCGCATAGAGCGCAGGGCGGACTTTTCCAGCCGGCTGACCTGCGCCTGCGAGATGCCGATTTCCCGGGCAACCTCCATCTGGGTCTGCCCCTCATAGAAACGCATGCGGATGATCTGGCGTTCGCGCTCATTGAGACGGGCGACCGCGTCCTGCAGGGCGAGGTTCTGCACCCAGTTTTCTTCTTTATTTTTCTTATCACTGATCTGATCCATGACATACAGGGTATCGCCGCCTTCCGTGTAGACGGGCTCATACAGACTCATTGGGCTTTGGATTGCATCGAGTGCAAAGACGATATCCTCTTTTCCAATGCCGATTTCAGCGGCGATTTCCTCGATCGAAGGCTCTTTCTGGTTCTGCTTGAGATAAAGTTCGCGGGCGCAGATGGCGCGGTAGGCAGTATCCCTGAGGGAACGGCTGACGCGGATCGCATTGTTGTCACGCAGATACCGCCGGATTTCACCGATGATCATCGGCACGGCATAGGTGGAGAAACGGACGTTTAAGGTCGTGTCGAAGTTATCAATCGCCTTTATCAGACCAATACAGCCGATCTGAAACAGATCGTCGGCGTTTTCACTGCTGTTGGAGAAGCGCTTGATCACGCTTAAGACAAGGCGCAGATTGCCCTGAATGTAGCGTTCGCGGGCAGCAGCATCTCCTTCGCGGGCCTTTTTCAGCAGAGTCTCTTTTTCTTCGGCATTCAGTACGGGAAGGCGTGATGTATTGACTCCGCACAGTTCAACTTTATTGATCGCCATGGTATGCATCCTCCTGAAACATGGAACGTATGGTTACCGTTCGTTACTGTTATACGTTCATGATTGGCAGTTGGCGGGACGAATATACGAGAGCCCGGAAAATTTCATAAAGTTTTAGTCCTTGACAAAGCTTTTTGGAAAATGATTTCCTGCTATTGTAGAAACGGCGGAAAGTGTGATAAGATAAGGGAAGTGTACGAAATGCGAGGTCTTGTTTTATGATGAGTGGAAAGGAACGAAGAGAAGAGATTCTTCAAAGAATAACAAACAGTAAGACGCCGGTCTCCGGTGCAGCGCTGGCGAAGAGCTGTGAAGTCAGCCGTCAGGTGATTGTCCAGGACATTGCCCTGATCCGCGCTGCCGGATACGATGTGATTGCGACAAACCGCGGCTACATCTGCAGCAGCCCGGTGAGAGAGACGCGGGTCTTTGAGGTGAATCACACGGATGAGCAGATGCAGGACGAGCTGAATACAATTGTGGATTTCGGCGGCGTTGTGCTGGATGTGATTGTGCGTCACGAGGTTTACGGAGAACTGCGGGCGGAACTTAATATCAGTTCACGAAATAAGGTGGCACTGTTTATGGAAGAAATCCGGCAGGGAAAATCACTGGCCGCTGAAGAATATCACATCAGGGGAACATTTTCATACCGTATCGGCAGACTCTGCGCAGACCCTGGATCTGATTGAAGAGGAACTGCGAAAGAAAGACTACCTGGTGCGGAGTGTGAAATAGGGGAAAAAAGCCCTTATTTTCACAAAAACTGTTATTCGAAAAAATTTAAATTTTTTTAAAAAGGTGTTGACTTTTCTCTTAGGATAGTGTAATATACATGATGTCAGCGGGAACGAGTGATAAACAAAGAGTTCTAAAGCGACAAAGAAATGTGCGTTTAGCTCAGCTGGATAGAGCGTTTGGCTACGGACCAAAAGGTCGGGGGTTCGAATCCTCTAACGCACGGACGGTAACCGTCCTGGTGAAAACCAGGGCGGTTTTTTCGTATGCAGAATGAAAAATAAAACAAGGGCCTTTTGGTCAGCAGCCAGACGACCGCACTTTTGAAAAAATCATGGGGAAATAACTTGTACGCTCATTGACACAAGTGAGATACATCTCCTATAATAAAGCCAAATTTAAGATCTCGAAAGGGGACAAGTTATGGCTAAGTTAGTAATTGATGCGAACAGAAAGCTTTCAAAAATCAATAAGGAAATCCAGGGACAGTTTTCGGAGCATCTGGGAAGATGTATTTATGAAGGACTCTATGTAGGAGAAAATTCCGATATTCCGAACAAGAACGGAATGCGTACAGACGTAGTAGAAGCACTGAAGCATATCAGGATTCCGGTACTTCGCTGGCCGGGTGGATGTTTCGCAGATGAATACCACTGGAAAGACGGTATCGGACCAAAGGAAACACGTAAAAAAATGATTAACACACACTGGGGCGGTGTGGTAGAGGATAACAGCTTCGGTACCCATGAGTTCTTCGAACTGTGTGAACAGATCGGTTGTAAGACCTACATCAATGGCAATGTGGGAAGCGGTACCGTACAGGAGATGTCCGAGTGGGTAGAGTACATGACTTTCGACGGGGTATCTCCTATGGCAGACCTTCGCGCGGAAAAAATGGCGAAAAGCCGTGGACTGTCGATTTCTTCGGTGTCGGCAATGAGAACTGGGGCTGCGGCGGAAATATGAATCCGGAATTCTACGGAAATATGTACCGCAGATACCAGACCTATGTGCGTGATTACGATGGAAACAAAAAGATCCGGAAGATTGCCTGCGGTGCCAATGCGGATGATTATGAGTGGACGCAGGAAGTGATGAAAGCATGCTTTCGCAGAACCTCCCGCAGCAGCACGGCATGATGGATGGACTGTCCCTTCATTACTATACGGTTCCGGAAACCTGGGATCACAAGGGCAGTGCAACGGAATTTGCGGAAAAAGACTGGTATAAGACCATGAAAAAGACGATGTACATGGAAGAGCTGATCCGCCGTCACAGCGCCATTATGGATCAGTACGACCCGGACAAAAAGGTCGGCATGATCGTGGATGAGTGGGGTACCTGGTATGATGTGGAGCCCGGCACGAATCCGGGATTTCTGTATCAGCAGAATACCATGCGTGATGCACTGGTCGCAGGGATCAACCTGAATCTTTTCAACAAACACAGCGACCGCGTCAAGATGGCAAATATCGCACAGATGGTCAATGTTCTGCAGTCGATGATCCTGACAGAGGGGAAAAGATGGTCAAAACTCCGACGTATCATGTTTTCGATCTGTATCAGGTACATCAGGAAAATGATCTTCTGGCAAGCTCTCTGGAAACGGAGCAGGTTGGTCTGGAAGACGAATACATGGTTCCGAATCTGACGGAATCTGTTTCGGTAGATGCCAACGGTGTACTTCATATTACGATGACGAATGTGGATCTGGAGAAAGCATATCTGGTAGAGGCGGTACTTCTTGGAAAAGAAGTCGGCGAGATCAAAGCCGAGATCGTAACCGCCATATGCAGGATAAAAACACCTTTGAAGCGCCGGAGACGGTTGGCGTTCAGGGCTTTGACGGTGTGCAGGCAACAAAAGAGGGAATTTCCTTTACCATTCCGGCATGCAGTGTGCTTCATATCGCCGTAAAATAGGGAAACCATAAAAACCAGAAGATATTTGGGATGAAAAAAGATTCGGTTCCGGAGGAGTTTGATGGACGGAAATACCAGGATCTGTAAAAATGCCTGCTTCGTGAGATGGACGAGGCAGGCTTTTTCAGAATATGTACGATTATATTGCAAGAATTCCGGCGGACGATAAAACACCGGGGAGGAATACGAGCGGCGGCTTTCGATCTGTAAGGAATGCGAAAAGCTGCTGTCCGGCATGTGCCGCATGTGCGGCTGCTACGTGGAGATGCGGGCAGCGATTGCACTGCGGGACTGCCCGGGGAAAAAGTGGTAGCAAAAGAAACCCCGCACAGCGGATCCTGTGAAAACAACGGATCCCTGTGCGGGGTTTTGAGAATCAGCGAAGTCGGTAAGATCAGTTGGGACTTGTTTGCGTCTCCGTTGCGACTTTCGGATCCTTGAAATAGCGGGACAGCTTCGGCACGGAGATGAACAGCGTCAGAAATTCGGCGACCGGAATCGACAGCCACACACCGTTGGTGCCAAGCACGAGCGGCAGAAGCAGCGCGGAGAGAACGATAAAGACGAAGGTTCGCAAAAAAGAAATCAAAGCAGAGGTCTTTCCGTCTGACAGTGCCGTAAAATGCCGGAGGCGACGATATTCGTACCGCAGAACAGGTAAGCGATGGAGAACAGATATCCGCCGTGGCGTGTCAGTTCAAAGCCGTACGTGCCTTTCTGCATGAAAACGGCGGAAATAACAGGAGAACCGAAGGCAGCCACAAGTGCAATGATCACAGAGCTTACCACGACGAAGCGGATACTGATGCGGTAAAGCCGGATCAGCCGCTGTTTGTTCCGGCTGCCGTAGTTGAAGCTGAACACAGGTGCAACGCCGATACTGTAGCCGAGGTACAGCGCAACAAAGAGAAACTGTCCGTACAGAATCGCCGTGATGGCGGCAACACCGATTTCGCCCTCGAATTTCAGCATCAGCATGTTGAAAAGGTAAGTGACAACGGCTGCGGAAAGATTGCTGACCATCTCGGAGGAACCGTTGAAGCAGCTTGTGGAGAGCAGGCGCTTTGGAAAACTCGGTATACCTGGTGAAACGAAGGCCTTTTTCGGGCAAAGGTAAAGTATAAAATACCGGCAACGGACGGGATACACTGGTAAAGGTAGGTGGCAGAGGTACTCCCGCAACACCGAGATGGAGCGGGACGACAAACAGATAGTCCAGAATCATGTTGGTAATGCCGGCGGACACCGTAAGGGAAAGTCCGAGTCCCGGGCGCCCTGCCGTTACAAAGAAGGACTGGAACAGCGCCTGGAGAAGACAGACCGGGGCAAAGGAAAGGATCGTCCGCAGATAGGCGGTACCGTAATCCATCAGCACCGGTGTTGCACCGAGCAGACTGCAGATCTGACGGCAAAACAGGTTGCCGAGCACTGCGCCCAGAATACCGATGATCAGTGTGGTAAGGGTAAGGGCAGAAAAGTTACGGTTGTCTGCCTCCAGTTTTCCTGTCCGATCTTTGCGGCGACAACGGCGCTGCCTCCGGTACCGAACATGATGCCGACGGCAAGAAGAATGCTGACGGCAGGATAGACGATATTGGCGGCGGAAAGCGCCATGCTGTCCACGTACTGTGCGATGAAAAAGCCATCCACAATACTGTAGAGACATAAAGATCATCATGATGATCGATGGAAACGCAAACTTCAGCAGGGAGCGGAAGTTGAAATCCTTGGCGAGTGACTGGCTCATAATCAAAAACCTCCTTTTTTATGTGTGAAAAGCCTTTTTCAGACACGCTTTAGATGGGAAAGATTTCTTGTGAAAATTTGAATCGTTTGCTATTATAAAGGATAGGGTAACCCTATAGTCAAGTGCAAAAAAGGTGAAAAACAGGAAAAATTCCGAGAGCACATATTCAGGAAAAGGAGTCAGAAATGGGAAAACAGGAGTATTTAAGCGCGGGGCGATTTGCAGCGCTGGTAGGCACGACAAAGGAAACGCTCTTCCATTATGATGAGATTGGGCTGTTCGTACCAAAAAGAAGAGGGACAAACGGCTACCGGTATTATGCGATGGATCAGATGGAAACGTTTGATGTGATCGGAATGCTGCGGGAGCTGGGCATGCCGCTGGCAGAGATTCGAAATTATCTGGAACAGCGAAGTCCCGAAAAATTCGGAGTACTGCTGGAACAGGAGGAGAAGGTGGTGCGTGAAAAATGCAGCGGCTCCGCGAGATGCAGCGCTGGATAGGGAAAAGAAGCGGTTTCTGGCACAGGCATCGGCGGAATGCCGTGAGGCGTTTGAAAAAATCCCTTCTGTCCTGTGGGGATTCATACCCTGCCATTGCAGTATCTTGTCACAAATCACAGCGAATCAGCGGATAATCTGGCAGTCAATCAGAAAATCGGAGAGCTCTATGCTTACTGCGGGCAATACGGAAATCGAAGTTCGTATAATGTGGGGTTTGTTCAGAAACGGGAAACACTGGAAACGGGGAATTTTCTGGATTACCGTGATTTTTATCTGATTTTTGATCGTGTGCCGGCGAAAGTGCGATACACGGTTCGGCTGGAGGAGAGTATCTTTGTTATTATTATAAAGGACCATGGCAGGGAATTGAAGCGGCGTACCGGAAGCTGTTCCGGTATGCCACGGAACAGAGACTTTGCTGGACGACCGCTTTTATGAGGAATATATGGTGGACGCGCTGACCAGTCAGGAAATGGAACAGTATATTACGAGAATCGCCGTAAAAATTCTAAGATAGACAGGGAGGAGGGGAAAAACAAGATTTTCACAAACTTTTTTTCATTCTCCTCTTGACCATGACGCAACGTCACCCATTATAGTGAGAGTACAACAAGTTGAATTGACATAAAACTGAGAAGATAAACACACCAAAAAGGAGAAAAAGCATGAAAGTATTAGTAACAGGCGGAGCCGGATTTATCGGCGGAAACTTCGTACATCATATGGTAAACAAATACCCGGATTATCAGATCGTAAACCTGGACCTGCTGACCTATGCGGGAAACCTGGAGACTCTGAAACCGGTTGAGGACAAACCAAACTACAAATTTGTAAAAGGTGATATCGCAGACGAAGCTTTCATCATGGATCTGTTTGAAAAAGAGAAATTTGACGTTGTTGTCAACTTCGCAGCGGAGAGCCATGTAGACCGTTCCATTGAGGATCCTGGCATCTTTGTTCAGACCAACGTAATGGGAACCCGTGTACTGCTGGATGCTTCCAGAAAATTCGGCGTAAAGAGATATCATCAGGTATCTACCGATGAGGTTTACGGAGACCTTCCGCTTGACCGCCCGGATCTCTTCTTCACAGAGGAGACACCGCTCCACACCTCCAGCCCGTACTCTTCCTCCAAGGCAAGTGCAGACCTCTTTGTTCTCGCTTACCACAGAACCTTCGGTACCCCGGTTACCGTTTCCAGATGCTCCAACAACTACGGTCCCGTACCACTTTCCGGAGAAGCTGATTCCGCTTATGATCTCCCGCGCACTGGCGGATGAATCGCTGCCTGTGTATGGAAAGGGAGAGAATGTGCGAGACTGGCTCCACGTATCTGACCACTGCGAGGCCATTGACCTGATTATCCATAAAGGCCGCGAGGGCGAGGTCTACAACATCGGCGGACACAACGAGAGAACAAACCTTCAGGTAGTACAGACCATCCTGAAAGCTCTGGACAAACCGGAATCTCTGATCAAATACGTAAAAGACCGCCCGCCCATGACAGAAGATATGCTATCGACCCGACAAAGATGGAAACAGAGCTTGGATGGAAGCCACAGTATATATTTGATACAGGAATGGCTCAGACAATCCAGTGGTATCTGGACAATGAAGACTGGTGGAAACACATCATCAGCGGTGAGTATCAGAACTACTTCGCTGAGATGTACAAAGACCGTCTGTAAGAGAGAAAAGTGAATGCAAAGGCCGCAAAAAGCGGCTTTTGCGAAGGAGTGGTGGATATGGATCAATATTATACCACTGGTGAATTTGCCCGGATGCCCATGTGACCATTCGGACAATTCGCTATTACGACAAAAAAGGGCTGCTGAAGCCGAGCTTTATTAACGAATCCGGTTATCGGATGTATTCGGATGAGGATTTTCTGAAGCTGCAGAAAATTTTATCGCTGAAATATCTCGGATTTTCCCTGAATGAGATCGGAAATATGACGATTCACGATACGAGTGCGGATATTCTGAAATCATTGAAAATGCAGATCGGACTTGTGCACAAGAAGATGGAAAATCTGGAACAGATGGAAAAGGCGCTGCAGAATACGACACAGATTCTGGAGGAGACGAACCAGATCGACTGGACCGGCATTCTGAACCTGATTCATCTGACCGATATGGAAAAGACGCTGGTGGAGCAGTACAAAAACGGGGAAAACCTGAATATCCGTATTTCGCTGCACGAGCAGTATTCCCAAAAAAAAAGGGATGGTTCCCGTGGCTTCTGGAACAGATGGATTTTGACGGTGCGCGCCGGATTCTGGAGATCGGCTGCGGAAACGGGCAGCTCTGGAAAAAAGCGGAGCCATCCGTGCTGAAAGGAAAGTATATCTGTCTGTCTGACCTGTCGGACGGCATGATCCGGGATGCGGCGGAAAATCTGGGAGAAGAAAAGGCATTCTGTTTTGATTTCCGGACACTGGACTGCCAGAAGCTTCCGTTTCCGGATGCGGAATACGACCGGATTATTGCAAATCATGTTTTGTTCTATGTCCAGAATCTGTCCCGCGGTCTGCAGGAAATCAGCCGTGTGCTTTCAGATGACGGCGTGTTCTACTGCAGTACGTATGGAAAAGCCATATGAAAGAGATTACCGATCTGGTACAGGAGTTTGATCCGCAGATCAATCTTTCGGAGGTGGCGCTGTATACTATTTTTGGTCTGGATCACGGAGAAAAGCAGTTAAAGCCTTATTTTGGCAGCGTAGAGAAAAGAATCTACGAGGACAGTCTCTGGGTCGACCGGTACCGGAGCCGCTTCTGGACTATATCCTTTCCTGCCATGGAAATCAGAATGAGTATCTGTATCCGAGACAGCGGGAATTCAAAGAATTTCTGGAAAAGAAAATTCAGAAACACGGCGGAATTGCGATCACAAAAGAGGCAGGGGTTTTCATCTGCAGAAAATAACGGGAGAGTGCCGACATGAAAATGGAGGTCTCTTTTTATCCCTCATTTTAGGCAAGTTTGACAAAAATGTTAAAAATAAATACAGAGTATGTTTTTGTATTGCCAGAGATCACAAAAAGGATGTATACTAAAGTAGAATGTCTAAGTATGCGTGACTTGAAGAAAGAACACAAAAAAGAGGGATAAGGTATGAAGGAATTATTTGATGTACACTGCCATATGGTCCCGGGGGTAGACGACGGTGCAGCTGACCTGGAAGAGTCGCTGGCGATGCTGAAAATGCAGCACGAGGACGGGGTCAGGAAGATTATCATCACACCGCATTATCGGCGGCGGATGTTTGAAACACCGGCAAAAAAGGTACATGAGCAGTTTCTGAAACTGCAGGAAGCGGCAAAAAAGGAATATCCGGATATGTCGCTTTATCTCGGGTGTGAACTTCACTCGAACATGGATCTTCAGGATATCCTGGAAAAACGGAAATATGTGACCATGGCGGTTCATCCTATGTTCTGTTGGAATTTTCCGAGGGAGATTCCGCACAGCATATCCGTGAGAGAGTCTACAATGTACTGTCCTGCGGTTACGAACCGATTATCGCGCATGTGGAGCGCTATCAGGCAACGGTAAAGAGCGTCGGATTTTCCAGCGATCTGGTGGATATGGGCGCAAGACTGCAGGTGAATGTGGAAAGTATACTTGGAAAGTATACGTGGGGGCAAAACGCTACTGCAGAAAACTGATGAAGGAAGATCTGCTCGGTTTTGTCGGCAGCGATTCCCACAACACAAAAACACGTATTCCCAACATAGGAGAAGGCGCTGCCTATGTTTCAAAAAAAAAATGGGAGAGGCATATGCCGAAAGGATTTTCCACGATAATCCGATGGAAATCTTAAGGGATGCCGGAGAAATCTAAAAAAGTCAGGAGAAGAAGATGGAAACGAATCAACAGAATCAGGATGAAATTGAAATCGATTTACTGGAACTGCTTCGTGTGCTCTGGAGCAAAATTGGCTATGTGATTTTAGCTGCATTGGCACTTTACCTTCTGATGGTACTGGTCAGCAAAGTATTTATGAAGCCGCAGTATGAATCGACGACAAAAATGTATGTACTGTCAAAACAGGACAGCAGCAGTACTGTAACAAGTGGAGATCTGCAGGCAAGTTCTCTTTTAACCAAAGACTATGCGGAGCTGATTCAGAGCCGTCAGGTTGTTGAAACCGTTATTGCACAGTTAAATCTGGATCTTACCTATGAGGAGTTTTTGAACAAAATTACTGTTACTACACAGAACGATACGCGTATCCTTTCGATTACAGTAAAAGACGAAGATCCGTATGTAGCAAGCCAGATGGCGGATGCAATCCGTGTAGCAGCATCAGATCATATTCAGAACGTTATGAACACAGAAGCTGTAAATGTGGTAGATGAGGCGAATATTCCAGATGAGCCGGTAAGCCCAAGTATTAAGAAAAACGGGCTGATCGGTGCAATAGCAGGTGCATTTATCGCGATTGTCATCATCATTATTGTTTATCTGACAAATGACACCATCCAGACCTCCGAAGATGTAGAACGTTATCTGGGTGTCAGTACACTCGGCATAATTCCTCTTGCAGAAGGACAGAAAAAGAGCAAGAAGAAAAACAAAAACGGCCGTGGAAGAAAGAAATAAGGGAGGATACGGAACGTGAATCAGGTAGTAGTAAAACAGGAAAAATCAGGCTATCAGATTGTGGAAGCCTACAAATCTCTTCGGACCAACCTTCAGTTCTGCGGAGAAGATAAGAAAGTAATCGCGGTTACAAGCTGTACACCAAATGAGGGAAAGAGCAGTGTTTCTATGCAGCTCGGCATTTCTCTTGCAGAGAGCGGAAAAAGAGTGATTTTGATCGATGCCGATCTTCGGAAATCGGTTCTTCTTGGAAGAACGAAAACACAGAAATCTGTTCGCGGACTGGCACACTTCCTGTCCGGTCAGGCAACTCTGGAGGATGTCATCTGTTCTACCAATGTAAAGAACTTTTACATGATTTATTCCGGCCCGTTTCCGCCGAATCCGGCAGAGCTTCTGGGGGGAAAGAACTTCCGAAGTCTTTTAAATGCACTTCGTAAAGTTTACGATTATGTGATTGTGGATACTCCTCCGCTTGGAAGCGTTATCGACAGTGCAATCGTTGCAGAAATCTGTGATGGTTCAATCATGGTCATTGAGTCCGGTGTGATCAGCTATCGTTTTGCACAGGAAGTAAAGAGCCAGCTCGAGAGAAGTAACTGCCCGCTGCTTGGCGTTGTCCTGAACAAGGTGGATATGCAGAAACAGGCGTATGGTAAATACGGAAAATACGGTCAGTACAAATATGGAGATTTACAGGGGAGGAGGACGATTAACTGCCATGAAAAAAGGGATTGTTGCAGGTTTGATTGTCCTGTGCGTGGCGCTAGGAGCCGGTACAGCAGCTGTCGTAGTGACGGACGACCGAAAAGGCCCGGAAATCGAGCTTCCAGCTGATGGGGATGTAACGTATGAGGAAGGCAGTGATACAGCGTCTTTGCTGGAAGGCGTTACTGCAACGGATGAGAAAGACGGAGATGTGACAGATTCGCTGATGATTGAAAACATTTTCCCGAACGATGACCATACCAGTGCATCGGTTGTCTATGCGGCAAAGGACAGTCACAATAATGTATCAAAAGCAACACGCCGCGTGAATTATAAAGCTGCAGCGGAAGATACCCCGGCGGAAAATGAGGCTACGCAGGAAACGGATAACAGTGGGGCGGCAGATGAGTCTGCACCGGCAGTAGAGGAGCCGCAGCAGAATGACACAGAGGGCACAAAAATGAGACAGATGCGCAGATGGAAATCGAAGCACTGCCGGCGGAAAGCCCAAAACTGTACCTGAATACGTATGAAGTAACAGTGGAAGCCGGAAACGATCTGGACAAAACCAGCTATATCAAAGAGATGACCGATGATGCAGACAGCCAGGAGTCACTCTTTTAACCAGATTGAGATCGACGGCGATGTGGATACTGCAGTGCCGGGAGATTACACGCTGACGTATCATGTGACGGACAGCGATGGAAACAGATCAAATGCAGCGGTGCTTACCGTACACGTTCAGTAAGAATAGAAGAACTGCTCTGATGGGGATGCCCGATCGGGGCAGTTCTTTTTTTCAAGTTTTTACGGCGCGAGTAAAATTTGACAGCCCAAAATGAGTATGGTAGAGTGAGAAAGAAAGACGGCAGAAGGGGGCAGAGGAGATGCTTCGAATCTGGCAGAAAACAGAAAAACAGAAGCTGGAGTTGGTAGGAATGGGAACGGCGTTCCCATTTTTAAAGGAAAAGAACCATGTAGTTTCTATCATCGGCGGCGGCGGAAAAGACGACGCTGCTGTACGAGATGGCAGGCTTTTGTGTAAAAACGATCAGAAGGTACTGGTGACAACTTCGACGCACATTTACCGTCCGCCGAAGGAATGGCATGACCAGAGTCTGGAAGCGGTCGAAAGAAAAATTTCGCAATCAGGCCGCGCAGCGATTATCGGGAGTGCCTGCCGGATCCGGAAAAGCTTTCCATGCCGGAAACGGAACTATTTGAAGAGGCACGCAAAAAGGCCGATCTGACGCTGATCGAGGCGGACGGCGCAAGGCACCTGCCGTGCAAGGCACCGGCGGAACATGAACCGGCGCTGCTTTCCTCTTCAGATCTTGTGATTGGTGTGACAGGTCTTTCGGCACTGGGACAGCCGCTTGGCAAGGGCTGCTTTCGGGCAGAACGGGCGGCGGAACTGCTTGACTGTACGATGGAACACCATATCACGGAAGAAGATCTGGCACGGCTGATCGCATCGGAACAGGGACAGCAGAAGGATTTGAAAGGCAGAACGTTTTATGCGGTACTGCACCAGTATGAGGAAAAAAGAACACCGGGCGGCCGCAGAGAAACTTGTGGAGCTGCTGCGCAGGCAGGGGATCGAGCATGTTCTGGTTACGTGCGCGACAGGAAACAGAAGACAAAGCGGTGAGAACACGAATCCCTGGTATGGGAGAGCAGAGCTTCCCGTGCGTGAAGCGGAAGAAGAGTGGGAACCTGGAGAATAAAACGGAAATAGAACGGAGGAGACAGATGGCGGAATTTACCCATTTTAAGAAAGACGGAAGCGCCGTCATGGTCGATGTCCATGAGAAGCCGGACACGTACCGGGCAGCATCGGCGACGGGAACCATACAGGTAAGCCCGGAGGTATTTGCAGCCGTGCGGGACCATACGGCGAAAAAAGGCGATGTGCTCGGCGTTGCACGGCTGGCAGGCATCATGGGGGCGAAGAAGAATGCGGAGTTGATTCCGCTGTGCCACATTGTGCCGCTGACGAACTGCGAAGTGACATTTACCACGGACGAGAGTACAAATTCTATTACGGTACCGTGTGCACCACATCATGTGTCGGAAAGACCGGCGTGGAGATGGAGGCGCTGACTGGCGTTTCCACAGTGCTGCTCACGATCTACGATATGTGCAAGGCGATGGACCGCGGCATGGTGATTCGTGATATCCACATTCTGGAAAAGGACGGCGGAAAGAGCGGTCATTATATCTATCAGAAAGAGGAAAAATAAAGCATGACAGAAAAGAAAGATTTCCCGGTTTTCCGGGTGGGAATTGTAACGTTAAGTGACAAAGGATATCAGGGCGAGCGCGAGGATAAAGCGGCCCAAAGATCAAAGAGCTGCTTCCGGCAGAGCAGTATGAGGTCGTTTCGATGCGTCTTCTGCCGGATGAGCGGGCGATGATCGAGGAGGAACTGATCCGGCTTGCCGATCTGGAGCAGTGCGATCTTGTCCTCACGACAGGCGGCACGGGATTTTCCATGCGGGATGTGACACCGGAGGCAACTCTGGCGGTATCCGGTACCGTGTGGCACCTGGCATCGCGGAGGAGGCGATCCGCGCGGGCAGCATGGCGATCACAAAACGGGCGATGCTGAGCCGGGCAGTGAGTGCAATCCGTCATCGGACGCTGATTATCAATCTGCCGGGAAGCCCGAAGGCGGTGGAAGAGAGTCTTGGATTTGTACTTGATACCCTGCCGCATGCGTTGGGACTTCTGCGCGGAACGGACGGAGAGTGCGGAAGAAGCTGAAAAAAGAGGGAACAGGTAACGATGGAAGAAAAAAATTATTTTCTGTAAGAGCGGCGGCTGTACGGCAAAGCTCGGGGCAGGCGTGCTCGAACATATTCTGGAGAAGCTGCCGAAAGGGGAAAAAGGATCCGAATCTGCTGGTGGGCTATGACAGCAAAGACGATGCATCCGTCTACCGGCTGACGGACGACCTTGCGATGGTCCAGACGCTGGATTTCTTTCCGCCGGTGGTGGAGGATCCGTACACGTTTGAAAAATTGCGGCGGCGAATGCCTTAAGCGACATCTATGCGATGGGCGGAGAGGTGCGGACAGCCCTGAATATCGTCTGCTTTCCGGAACAGATGGATCTGAATGTCCTCGGAGAAATCATGCGCGGCGGCGCGGAAAAAGGTGCAGGAGGCGGGCGGATCGCTCTCCGGCGGTCATTCGATTGCGGATGACAGTGTAAAATACGGCCTTTCTGTCACGGGAACCGTGCATCCGGACCGGATCTGGCAGAACAATACGGCCGCGTGGGTGATCTGCTCATTCTGACGAAACCGCTCGGAACCGGCATTCTCTGTGCGGCGCACCGCGTCGGGGAGGAAAACCCGGGTGGATTTCAAAAGGCAGTGGAATCGATGATGACGCTGAATAAGTACGCCTCGGAGACGGCACGGAAGTATAACATTCATGCCTGTACCGATGTAACGGGCTTTAGTTTCCTAGGACATCTGCATGAGATGATGGAGTCGGGCGTGTCCTGTCATATCTGGGCGGATCAGATTCCGGTGTTCCCAGGGGGCTGTGGAAGCGGCGGAGGAGTTTCTGATCACTGCGGCAGGCCAGCGGAACCGGAATCATCTGGAGCAGCATGTGACCTTTAAGGATATACCGTTCGGCATGCAGGAGGTGCTGTTTGACCCGCAGACATCGGGAGGGCTTCTGATGGTACCGTGGATGCCGTGGATGCAGAAAAATGCAGAGAAAACTGCTGGAGCAGGGATTCCGGCAGCAATCGTTGGAAAAATCACAGAGCCGGCAGGAACCGAAATTTATGTGACACAGAGCAGGAAATGGTAAGGCAGGGAGGATGAAAAATGGCAGAGATGGAGAAAAAGACAGTAAACGCAATGGGTGATGTGTGCCCGGTACCGCTGGTAAAGGCAAAAAATGCGATTGCAGAACTTGCGGGAAGCGGAAAAGTGGAGGTTCTGGTGGATAATGAAATCGCCGTGCAGAACCTGGAAAAAATGGCGCAGCAGAAAGGATATGGCTTTCTGGTAAAAGAGAAGAAAGAAAAAGAGTATCATGTGGAGTTCACCGTATCAGAAACAGAGCCGGCTGAAACAGAAGAGAAAACCGTATGCCTCGTACCGGCGGCAAAGAAAACAAAACTCGTCGTTCTTTCTGCAGACCATATGGGCGAAGGAGCCGAGGAGCTGGGTAAAATTCTGATGAAGAGCTTCCTTTATGCACTGACCCAGCAGGATGAGCTGCCGGATACGATTCTGTGCTACAACGGCGGTGCAAAGTTGACCTGCGAGGGTTCCGAGTCCCTGGAGGATCTGAAAGATCTGGCAGCGCGCGGCGTTGAAATTCTGACCTGTGGAACATGCCTGAACTTCTACGGCATCACCGAAAAGCTGCAGATCGGCAGTGTGACCAACATGTATGACATCGTGGAGCGCATGAGCAGCGCAGACCGCGTGATTAAGCCATGATTTACCTCGATTCGGCGGCAACGTCGCTGTGGCATCAAAAGAAGCAGAGGAGCGTATGATCCAGGCACTGCGCGGCTGTGGAAATGCAGGCCGCGGTGCACACGATGCGACACTGGATGCGGGCGCATCGTCTTTGAGACGAGAATGCGGCTGGCAGAGTTGTTTCACGCGGAGAGTCCGGAGCGGATTGCATTTACGTGCAACGATACGGAGGCACTGAACACGGCAATTTTCGGACTCTTCGGTGCCGGGGGATCATGTGATCACGACAGTCTGCGAGCATAATTCCGTTCTGCGCCCGCTGTATGCACTGGAAAAACAGGGACTGGAGCTTTCCGTGATCCCGGCGGATGTATCTGGAAGGATCGATTACGATCAGATGGAAGCGGCAGTGCGGAAAAACACGAAAGCGTTTGTCGTTACGCATGCCTCCAACCTGACCGGAAATATCACGGATCTTGCGCGGGTGTGCGAAATTGCGGAACACCATTCCCTGCTTCTGATCGTCGATGCGGCGCAGACAGCGGGGATTCTGCCGATTGATGTACAGAAAAGCGGGATCGACGTGCTCTGCTTTTCCGGCCAAAGGGACTATTAGGGGCCGCAGGGAACCGGCGGAATCTACGTCCGTCCCGAACTTTCGATCCACTGCTCAAAATGGGCGGAAGCGGAATCGAAGCTATGAAAAAGAACAGCCTGCGGCGATGCCGGAGCACCTGGAAGCTGGAACTTTAAATGTCCACGGAATTGCGGGACTTCTGGGAGCGCTGGAATATCTGGAGAAGACGGGGATTGAAATGATTTACAAAAAGAGAGAGGAGCTGATGCACCTCTTTCTGGAGAAAATTCAGGGAATCGGGACTTACTTTATATGGAACAGACGATCTGCAGCAGCGGGTACCAACGGCGGCATTAAACATCGGCTCCTGTGATTCGGGATATGTCAGCGACTGGCTGTATGAGAACTATGGTATTGCAGTCGAAGCGGGGCACACTGCGCGCCGCTGATGCACGAAGCACTCGGGACACGGGAGCAGGGAGCCGTGAGGTTCAGCTTTTCCCATGTACTGACGGAAGAAGAAGTCCGGATTGCCGCGCAGGCTCTGCGGGAGTTTGCCGAAGAAGAAATGCAGCAGTGAGAGAGGCGGCAGCCGGCATCAGGATACAAAAGAAGCTGGAAAAAGGAAGAAACGATATGAGACAGCGAAAAGAAACCTGGATTCTGACGTTTGCGGGGACAACGCAGGCGATGCAGATGGAGCAGTATGCGAGAGCGCACGGCCTGCCGGGAAGGATGATCCCGTTCCGCGGGAAATTACGGCGGGCTGCGGCGCTTTCCTGGAAAGCAGCGCCGGAAGAGGGAAAAAAATCCTTGCGGCACTTCAGACGGCGGGACTTGCCTATGAGGCGGAGTACCGTGCGCTGTTGTAGAGGTGTGAGGTGGAAATGGAAGAAAAAGAAGAAACATTACGACAGAAGCTGCGGTACGACATGCGGCTGCGCGTCAGCCGGACGGATCATGCCTTCGGTCCCGGTGTGGCGGAGCTGATGGAGCATGTGGAAGCAACCGGCTCCCTTTCGAAGGGCTGCAAATGCATGCAGATGGCGTACTCGAAGGGATGGAAAATCTTAAAGCGCGCCGAGGAGGATCTCGGCATCCCGCTGGTACAGGGCAACCGGGGCGGCAGCAACGGCGGCCAGACGGTACTGACCCCGGAGGGAAAAGAATTCCTGAAGCGGTACCGGAAGTTTGAACAAGAAGTCCGCGCAGGCGCCGATGCGTCGTTTCAGAAGTGGTTTGGAACAGAAGAAAAATAACATTTTTTACGGGGACACGTTGACAAAACGGGTCCTTTCCTGTATTTTTATTAATGGAAAAAGCGTTATTCTCGAACAAGAATAACGAAGCAGGCCGCGAAAGACGGAAGAAAACGGCTGCTGCTGAAACGAAAGAAGGAAGACAGCGAAGATGAAAAGAAAGATCTGATCGTGGTACGGGGAGCAGGAGATCTTGCAACCGGTACGATCCATCGTCTGAAAAAAGCGGGCTTTCGTCTGCTGGTGCTGGAAGCGGAGCATCCGGCGGCGATCCGGCGGCAGGTGGCTTTGAGCGAAGCGGTATATGCCGGCAGTGCCAGGGTAGAGGACGTGGAAGCCGTGCGCATGGACGTGGATCTCGCAGAGAAAAAAGAACCGGAAAGAACTTCTGGAACAGGAAATGGAACGGATCTGGAAGAAAGATGGTGTTCCGGTGCTCGTGGATCCGGCGGGACTAAGCATTGCAGCACTTCGCCCAGTACTGTCGTGGTCGATGCGATTCTGGCGAAGAAAAATCTCGGGACGACAAAAGAGATGGCGCCGCTTGTGATTGCCCTCGGACCGGGCTTTACGGCAGGAGAAGATGTGGATGTTGTAATTGAGACGAAGCGCGGTCATAATCTTGGACGCGTGATCCGAAGCGGAAGCGCGGTTCCCACGATATCACACAGATTATTCCCGGCGTGAAAAAGGATGCAGTTTTTCGCAAGGGGCATATCATAACAAAAGAGGACATACCGGTGCTGCTGCTTAGTGTCGGAAAAGATACCATATATATATGGGAAAATGATGAGACCATGATGCACGAGAATGAGGCTGCGGAGGTGCTTTATCGTATGAGCGCATGTGGCACAAAGAAAATTGAAGCAGACACACAATCAGGCGTTTCTTGCGGCACTGCGAGTAAAATGCATCCGTCCTCCGTAAAGGAGGGCAAGATAGAGGTAATCGCAGACTGTGATGGACTGCTTAAGGTGGATAGCAAAAAGCTTGAAAAGGTCAACTCCTTTGGAGAGCTGATGATAGCCACAAGGCACGGCAATACCACTGTGAAAAAGGGTGATAAGCTCGCTGGAACAAGAATCATACCGCTTGTCATAAAAAAAGATAAGCTAAAGGAAGCTTCTAATATATGTGAGGATGGTCCAATCCTTGATATTAAGCCGTTTGTGGTCAGAAAAGCAGCAATAATTACAACCGGAAACGAAGTGTACCATGGCAGGATACAGGATGCATTTACACCTGTTATAGAAAAAAAAATAGCAGAGTTTGGCGCACAGATGATGTTTCATGAGGTGTTTGATGATGATGACAAAAAAATCACAGACGGATGCTTACGCGCGATAGAAGCCGGAGCGGAAATTGTATTCTGCACAGGTGGAATGAGCGTGGATCCTGATGATAAAACGCCACTTGCCATCAAAAATACAGGCGCACGGATTGTGTCATACGGCTCGCCGGTGCTGCCGGGAGCCATGTTTTTGCTGTCGTACTATGATGCAGGTGACAGGCTGGTGCCGATATGTGGGCTGCCCGGCTGTGCCATGTACAATAAGCGCACGATATTTGATATTGTGTTGCCTAGGCTTATGGCACGTGATATGATTTATGCAGATGAGCTTGCCGTACTTGGAGAAGGCGGCCTCT
>VOFE01001287.1_pt1 | contig 34000 bp, 38 predicted proteins | sample 5384071 | NCBI WGS metagenome assembly VOFE01 (sample SAMN12384724, study PRJNA508395) | human gut metagenome | isolation source: healthy gut D | host: Homo sapiens
AAGAACAGGCAGGCAAGCAGAATCCCACCCGCGCTCCAACGGCCGAAGATGACAGCCGCCAGCGCGATGAAGCCGCGGCCCGCGACAATGCCGTCGGTGTAGGTGCTCGAGTAACAGGTCGTCAAATACGCGCCGCCAATCCCGGACAGAGCCCCGCAAATCACGCACGCGAGGTACTTGACGCCGATGACATTGATGCCGAGCGTCGCGGCCGCCTGCGGATGCTCGCCGACGGACTTATAGCTCAGGCCCGCGCGCGTCCGGCCGAAGAAAACGGCAGTGAAGACGACAAACAGCAGCGTCAGATAGGCCATCGGGCTCTGGTCAAAAAGGAGGCCTCCGATGATGGGAATGTCCTTAAGGCCGGGAATGGCAACCGAGGACATGGTAACGATCTGCTTGAGGTCGGAGCCCGTGCCAAAATACACGCGGTAGATAAAAGACGCGAGCGCGGGCGCGAAAATATTGATGGCCATGCCGTAGACCGTGTGGTTCGCGCAGAGCGTGATGGTCGAAAACGCGTAGATCATATTGACCGCGATACCGGCAAGCGCGCCGCACAGAAGGCCCAGCCAATTAGAGCCCGTGATGTAGCACACAAGGAAGCCGACCAGCGCACCGATGGCAGCCAGGCCCTCCAGACCGATATTCACCATGCCGGCTCTCTGGCCATAAAGCTCTGCCAGCGAGATGAGAAGAACCGGGATTGCCAGACGAACGGTTGCCAGAAGTAAGCTCGATACCCAATCCATTACGCTGCGCCCTCCTTTCTCTTGCCGAAGACGCGGTTTTTCCACGCCTCAAATTCCGGAAGCTTCGTCAGCGCCATACCGGCAACCGAGAAGACGATCACAAGCGCCTGAATGATATCCGACACGCTCGTCGGGACGCCGGTTGCTGCCTGCATCGTTGTTGAGCCTACGCGCAGGACCGCGAAGAACAGCGCCACAAGCATCGTCGCGATCGGATGCAGCTGCCCAATGAGCGCCATTGCAACGCCGTCAAAGCCGTAGCCAGCGCCGAAGCCGTTGATGAGTCGGAACTGCGTCCCGAGAAGCTCCGCGCTGCCGCCGAGACCCGCAATCGCGCCGGAGACAATGAAGCTCGCAAGCATGTACCGCCCGACGGGAATGCCATTAAAGCGGCTGGCCGTCATATTATAACCGACTGCGCGCAGCCGGAAGCCCGCGTTCGTCCAGAAGAGCACATAGTAGAGAATGAGACCGACCGCGATTGCGATCACAAGGCCCCACGTAAAGCGCATGCCGGAGACGATGCGCGGAAGATGCACCGCGTCGTCGATGGCAGGCGTCTGCGGAACGGACGCGTCGCGGATCCAGCTGGTGTAGATGACGCCCATAAGAAGCGTCGCGACGTAGTTGAGCATGATGGAGATGATCATCTCGTTCTGCCCGCGCGTAATTTTGAGAACGCCCGGAATCATGCCCCAGATACCGCCTGCAAGCGTGCCCGCAAGAAGCGCCAGAACGATCCCGGCAAAGCCTGTGAGCCCCGTAAAGTAGCAGGTTAAAAACGCCGCCATCGAGCCCATCAGGAACTGACCCTCGCCGCCGAGGTTAAACACGCCGCATTTATACGCGAAGCACGCGCAAAGCGCGGTGAACATCAGGGGCGTTGCCTTTGTAAGTGTCGTGCCGAACGCGCCCTGGAAGAGGAACTTGACCGCCACAAAGGGATTGGCACCCAGCACGGCCATGATGATGCACCCGATGACGAAGGCCAGCAGGATCGACATGCAGCGGCGAGGCACGCGCCAAAGCTTTTTTCAGTTTTTCCATACTGTTCTCCCCCTCCTTATTTCCCGGCCATGGCCAGGCTGATCTCCTCAATGGGAGGATTTTTGCCGGAGAACACGCCCATGATCTGCCCCTCAAACATCACCACAATGCGGTCGGAAACCTCCAGGATTTCGTCGAAGTCCGCGGAGATCAGCAATACGCCGCAGCCCTTGTCCCGGGCCTCGATCATGGTGTCGTGGACGAAGCGGGTGGCGCCGATATCCAGGCCCCGGGTGGGGTGGACGGCCACCAGCAGGTCCGGGCTGCCCTCCAGCTCCCGGGCCAGGATCACCTTCTGCTGGTTGCCGCCGGAGAGGTTCCGCGTCTCCTGCTCCACAGAGGTGCAGCGGATGTCGTATCTTCTCCTGCATCTTCAGGGCGTAGTCCCGGATGGCCTTTTTCTTCAGAAAGTAGCCCTTGGCACTGGAGAACTCCGGAGAGTCCGTGGCCTTGAGCACGATATTGTCCTTCACGGACATATTGCCGATGAGGCCCATCTTGTTCCGGTCCTCCGGGATGTGGGATACATTTTCCAGAATAAAGCCGTTTGGGGGTGAACTGAGCCACCTTGGAGCCCTTCATGTCCACCTCACCGCCGTCCGGCGTCAGCACGCCGGTGACCACCTGGGCCAGCTGGCTCTGGCCGTTGCCGTCCACGCCGGCAATGCCCACGATCTCGCCCCGGCCCACGGTCAGGGAGACGCCGCTGAGCCCTGCGTGCTTGGATTCTTTGTGGTAGTCCACGCTCCGCATCTGGATGACGGATCGCCCGGCTCCTCCACCTTGCCGTAGTGGGAGGGGGCCAGCTCCCGGCCGATCATCAGGTTGGCCAGCTCCTGGCCGTCGGTCTCGGAGCGATCCAGGGTGGTGATGACCTCGCCGGTGCGCAGAATGGTGATACGGTCGGAGATCTGCAGCACCTCGCGCATCTTGTGGCTGATAAAGATGACGCTTTTTGCCCTCCTCTGTCAGCTTATGGATGATCTGGAACAGTCCCTCTACCTCGATGTCTGTCAGGGCGGCGGTGGGCTCGTCGAGAATCAGCAGCTCCGCGCCCCGATACAGGGTTTTCAGATTTCCACCCGGCTGCTGGGCGCCCACGGCAATCTCCGTGATGGGCCGGTCCAGCTCCACGTCCAGACCATAGCGCTCCGCCAGCTCCAGGATTTCCTTCTTCCGGGCCTCCTTGTCGATGAAGATGCCCTTTGGTGTTCCGGTCCCCAGGATGATATTGTCGAACACCGTCATTGCCTCGACGAGCATGAAGTGCTGATGCACCATGCCGATGCCGAGCTTGACCGCCTGACTGGGAGAATCGATGCGGACCTCCTGCCCATTGAGGAAAATCTTGCCCTCGGTCGGCTGATACAGCCCGATGAGGACGTTCATCAGCGTGGACTTTCCGGCGCCGTTCTCGCCCAGCAGGGTATGTACCTCACCCTTGCGGACGGACAGGTTGATGTCCCTGTTGGCGTAGAAGTCGCCGAACCGTTTGCTGACGTGCTCCATTCTCAGTAACTCATCCAAAGTTTCAGCCCCCTCCTTACATGCGGTGCTTCCCCATGCGGGCAAGCATCAGCTCCTTTTTCTCCTGCAGCGTGCAGACCATGGGCTCCGCCCAGGAATACTGCTGCATGAACACCCCCTGAAACTGGCAGATGGCGTCCTCATCGCCGCTCATGAATGCCTGAAAATCCGAGTCCGCCAGGTCCATCCGCACCCGCAGGCTCCCCCGGCTGCGCAGGAACATCTCCTCCGCGCCATAGTCCCGCAGGGTGTCTGCCAGCTCCTTGATGGTGCGGCGGTAGCCGGTGCCGTCGGCGTTCTCTCCCCATAGGTTTTCCACGATCTCGTGAATGGACACCGGCCGCCCGTCCCGATACACGCACAGGGCCATCAGCTCCTTGGCCTTGCCGGAGCGGAAGTGCACCGGCTCGCCGTCCACCAGCATGTCGAAGGCCCCGAAGGTGTGGAAATGGATGCGCTTGCACTGGCGGCGGCGCAGCAGCTTGGCCCGCTCCATCACATCGGCGATGTCCTCCCGATCAAAGGGCTTGAAGATGATGTAGTCCGCCTTCATCTTCAGCGCCTCCACCGCAAACTTCGGGTGGGCTGTGGCGAAGACGATGATGATGTCGCTCCGCAGCCGCCGCAGGGCCTGGGCCAGATGGATGCCGTCCATCCCCGGCATGTCGATGTCCAGCAGGGCAAAATCCACCACATGGCCGGCGGCGTACTCAATGGCCGCGTTGGGATCGGTGAATTTCCCCACAATTTCAAAATCAGGCATGTCCGCACATTTCAGCTCGAAGAGCTGCAGATCCAGCAGCATGTCGTCCACCAGAATGGTTTTCAATCGCGGTCACCCCTGTCTCATGTTTCTATTGTACCAGATGGAGCGTACGGAAACCGTACGCTTTCAGGTCGATTTTGAAAGATTTTCCATGTTTTTCCCCGCTTTCCATAAGTCAGGACAGCCTGTGTGCCCATGCCCACTGTGCTGGTGATAGACTCGCTGCCGGGGAAGCGGGCTATGCGCCGCCGCACATTCTCCAGCCCGATGGAGCCCCTTCTCTCGGACAGCTTCCAGACCGAAGCCCACGCCGTCGTCCGTCACCGTGACCTGCCAGTGGTCCGGCGCTCTTCCAGCTTCAAAGAGACGGTTCCGCCGCCCACCTTGGGCTTGATGCCGTGGAGGATGGCATTCTCCACAATGGGTTGATGGTCAGCAGGGGGATGGGAAAGTCCACGTCGGGAATCTCGTAGACCATGTGCAGCCGGTCCCCCAGCTGCTGCTGGTTGATATCCGCATAGGCCCGGACCGCCCGGATCTCCTCCCGGAAGGAGCCGATCCCGCCGTCGGCAGTGACGGAGTCCAGTGTGAACCGCAGGTAGCGGGCGAAGTCTCCGGCCATTTTGTAGGCCGCCTCCGGCTTCAGGACGATCAGGGCCTGCAGAGCGTTGAGGGTGTGGTAAAAGAAGTGGGAGCGGATCTGGTTCAGCAAAGATATTGCCCTGTTCCCGCCCAGCTGCTCCTGCAGCTGCTGGATGGCCCGCTGGGATTTTTTCCAGCTGCGCCGCAGACCGGCCCGCGTAGTAGACGCCCGCCGCAGCCAGCAACGCCACCAGCAGGCTCACCGCCACCCCCAGCCACAGGCTGATCTGGAGATACCAGGGCCGCAGGGGCGCCAGGGAGACGGTCCAGACAGAGTTGAACAGCTCTGCGCGTGGTCCACAGTCCGCACACCCTCCGGCAGCGGGTCCGCCGTCTCGAGAATCACCTGTTTCTGTCCGTCGTCGGATTGATGCGCCAAATTTGGCAGGCGAAGCCCTGGGCATTTACCCGCTCCACGGAGCTTCCGGACAGGGCGGCCGGAAAGTCCAGCGTCACGGAGACAATGCCCCAGAAATACCGCTGGCCCTGTTCGTCCGTCAGAAAGACCGGCAGCCGCCCGGCGATGCCCAGGCCGCCCTGGATCAGCTGGAAGGGGCCGGCGATATACAGCGCCTCTTTTTCGATGGCAGCTTGAGCCTCCAGATTGCCGGCCCCGTCCCCGTACATGTTCAGCCCGACGACATCCTCGTTTCCCTCCAGGGGAAAGACACCGTCCACGATCCCGTCCGGCGCGAAGAGGACGTTTCGCACATAGTCCTCCCGCAGCAGGACATGGGCGACCCTGCCGAAGTCCGAATAGTCCCCGCTGGTCTGGATGAGATAGGCCTCCAGAACGCGGGTTTTGCTCATCTCGGAGAGCATAAACTCATACGTCTCCGCCCCGATGGCGCTGGCGACATAGCCCATGCGGTCCCGCTCCTGGTTCCGGCGGCTCCACTCCATGCAGCCAACAAGCACCAGTCCGGCCGCCAGGGCCAGTACAAAAGCCCGTCCGGCGTGAATCAGAGGCGTCCGCTTTGCGGTCCGCACCAAGGCGATCCCTCCCTTTTTTTGGCACCTGCCTTTTTTATTAAAGAATACGTCAAATCGGCCCGCAATGCAAGCAGAGGGCCGGGGCCTATCCGTCGGTGTCAGAGCAGTGTTCTGCCGCGCAAAATCCATTGGATACATAGACAGCCGGCCGGAAGGTAAAATATAGAGGATAATTGTACGGGAGGCGATATGCAGTGCAAGACTATACCATCACAGGAGAACAGCTCCAGGCGTTCAGGCAGCGCCTGGTGTGGGAAAAGAGCCCCGCCACCATCGAGAAATACCTGCGGGATGCGGCGGATTTTACCGCCTGGCTGGACGGCCGGGCGGCGTCCAAGGCGGCGGCGGGGGCCTGGAAGGCCGCCTTGCTGGAGGCGAAGCTGGCGCCGGCCACCATCAACGTCAAGCTGGCGGCGGTCAACCGGTTCCTTGTATTTCTGGGCTGGCCGGCGTTTCGGGTGAAGCCCCTGCGCATCCAGCGGCGGCTGTTCCGGGACGACAGCCGGGAGCTGACAAGGCCGGAGTACCTCCGCCTGCTGGAGACCGCCCGCACCCAGGGCCGGGAACGGCTGGCGCTGCTGCTGGAAACCATTTGCGGCACCGGAATCCGGGTGTCCGAGGTGCGCTATGTCACCGTGGAGGCCGTGTACCGGGGAAGGGCCGAAATCTCCTTTGAAGGGCAAGATCCGGACCATCCTGCTGCCGGGCAAGCTCTGCCGCAAGCTCCTCAAATACGCCAGGAAACAAAAATCGCTTCCGGCGAGATTTTTCTCACCAGAAACGAAAAAGGCATCTCCCGCCGGCAGATCTGGGCGGAGATGAAACGCTGTGCGACAAGGCGGGCGTGGCACCCAGCAAGGTGTTTCCCCACAATCTGCGGCACCTGTTCGCCAGGACGTTCTACCGTGTCTGCCGGGACGTGGCCAAGCTGGCGGACGTCCTGGGCCACTCCAGTATTGAGACGACCCGGATTTACCTGATCTCCACGGGCACCGAGCACGCCGGGACTCTGGCACGGCTGGGGCTGGTCTGTTAGAAATAGGACAGAATCGCCATTCCGATGCGGATGGCTGCAAAAAAATAACCAGACATACATAATTGATTTTAACAGTAACCAAATTCTAGCACAAAGCACCGCCAGCCGCAAGAGCTTTTACCGATTTGGGCAGCATAAAATGGCCGGAAAAGCGTCGAATTTTGTCCGGCTGCTGTCTTTGCGCCATTTTTGAGCCCGCGCAGGCTGCGCGGGCTTTTTTGCGCACATTTGCCCCTGGTCTGCAGGCCCTGTTTCGGTCCCTTACAGGAGGAAATGGCGATTCTGTTGACAGGAGGCGGGGGAGATGAGGAGTCCAGAGGCTCTGAAGCCGCGGGAGACACACCGCACACCGAACTGGCCCGGCGCCGAGCTCAGCATGGAGACCATCCGGGCTTATCTGGCGGACCTGTCCGGCAGGGGGACGCCGCAAGGGCACGGTGCAGATGTACAGTGCCAAGCTGCGGGCCCTCTATGACTACCTGCCCCCGGACAAGCAGATCTCCCGGGGAACGCTGGCTGCTTGGCGAGCATTCCTGCTGGAGGCAGGGTATTCCCCAGCACCGTGAATACCCACCTGTCTGCCGCCAACGGGCTGATGGAGTACATGGGGCGGCGGGACCTGCAGTTGGTGTGGGGCAGCTGGAGGCGGACAAGGGCCTCCAGCCGGAACTGAGCCGGGTGGAGTATCTGCGGGCTGCTGCAGGCTGCCAGGATACTGGAAAAGGAGCGGACTTACCTGCTGGTGAAAATATTCGCCCTGGCGGGCATCCGGGTGGGGGAGCGCCTCAGGTGACCGTTGAGCGGGTGCGGGCCGGGCGCCTGCCGGTCCGTACCGGCGGGGAGCGGCGGTACGTCCCGTTGCCCGCCTGTCTGCAGGGGGAGCTGCTGGACTACGCCCGGCGGCAGGGCCTGACGGCGGGGCCGGTGTTCTGCACCCGGAACGGGAAAGGCATGAGCCGGACCCAGGTGACGGAGGAGATCCAGACCCTGTGTCATGACGCCCGGGTAGAGGAGGAAAAGGGAACGCCCCGGTGCCTGCGGAAGCTGTATCTGGCTACCCAGGCGGAGGTGGAGCGCGGCGTGCGCCTGTTGGCGGAGCAGTCCTACGAGCGGATGCTGGACACGGAGCAGCTGGCCGCCGGGTGGGCGGAGGGAACCGGTCATTCCATCCATAAGGATGTTTACATATAACATCACTGAAATATAAAAAGGAGGAGAAGTGATGAAGAAACGGATCTTGTCAGCATTTCTGGTCCTCTGTATGATGCTGACAATGGTTCCCCACTGCTGCCTTGGCGGCAGAAGACCCTGGCGGCGGCAACGGGAGCGACCGGGTCCCACACAGAGGCAACGACGGCGTCGTGGTGGACAAGACGGTCAACTATGATGAGGACGGAAATTATTCCCTGACCCTGGAGGCCTATGTCACCAACGAGGTGACCAAGGGAAGCAAGACCACACCGCTGGATATTGTGCTGGTGTTGGATGTCTCCGGGTCGATGGATGATGACCTGGGAGAGAGCACGTGGGAATATACCCCCACTGATGAACAGAGATGGTCGTATAGCGACATCAACGGGTCTCGGTGGACGACGTATTATTTCCGCGATGATGACGGCAACTACTACGAAGTGGAAGCTGAAAGTGATGGTTCTTGGGGGAACCGGCAATATTCCATCGGGTATTATACCGGCAGCGGGTTTTACCGGGACTGGAATCAGCTCGGTACTACCAGCAGGAACCAGAATGCCAACCTTTGGACAGGTACTCTTTACACGCGCCAAGAGATAACGACTTCCAAGATGGAGGCCATGCAGAGCGCTGTAAACGGCTTCATTGATCAAGTGGCCGAAAACGCGGCGGGTGCAGACAATGACGTGACCCACCGAATCAGCATTGTCAAGTTTGCGGATGACTCCTACGCGGACAGCGTCGGAAACGACCGCCAAGACGACTATTATGCCTACAACTATACACAGATCGTCAAGGACTTTACCACCGTCGATGCGGCGGGCGTTCAGCAGCTGACCGGCGCAATCGAAGCGCTGAAGCCCGCCGGCGCCACCAGCGTAGACTACGGCCTGACCCTTGCGCAGGACGTCCTGGACGGACAGTGGAGACACGACGGCGGCGAGTGGTGGGTCGAGGATCCGACGCTGACCGGCGCCCGGCAGGACGCCAAGCAGGTCGTGGTGGTCTTTACCGATGGTGAGCCCAACCACGGCAATGACTTTGATGACGATGTCGCAGCAACCGCTGTCAATCTGGCCCACGATTTGAAGAACAACGGCGTGACCGTGTACACCATCGGTATGTTTGAGGATGCGGATCCCGATGATATACGGGACAACTTCAACAAGTACATGAACGGTGTGTCTTCCAACTATCCCAATGCCACGGCAACAAATCGGTTCGGACAAGCAAGCTGGAATTTTTGCAATCTTGGCACCCGCGTGACGGAAGGCAACTACTACTTCGCGGCGGACGATGCCGAGGAGCTGGAAAACGCTTTCAGCACCATCGCCGATAACGTGAGCACCTCCAAGGTGGCGGCCGGCGCGAACACGGTGCTGTCCGACACGCTGTCGGAGTTCTTCACCTTCCCGAAGGGGCTGACAGGCAGTTCTGACGGGGGGATGGTCCAGTATGCGGAGGTCAAGGGCCAGGACGCGGACGGCAGCTATACGTGGTATGAGCCAGAGACGCTTACAGGCGTTACCCCTGTGGTAAATGCCGACAGCAAGACCATCACTGTGAAGGGCTTTGACTACACAGCCAACGCGGTGACGAAGACCACCAATCAGGACGGTACTGTCACCTGGTCCGGCGGCAAGCTGGTCCTGACGTTCCCTATCCAGCCCGATGTGAGCGGCAGCTGGAGCGACGCCGATACCTATGTGACAAATGACACGGGCGAACACAAGGCCGGTCTGAGCGGCTACATGGTGGATGAGAAGCCGAATCAGTCTCTGGAGCTGACGGAGTCCCCCGAAGCGCCGGTGGAGACGTATCAGGTGTTGTATGTTGCCAACGCCGATGATGCCGACGGTACGGTCACGGACCCCAAGTACTACATCACCGGCGGCGAGGCCATGGTGCTCCAAAACATGTTCACCCGGCCGGGGTATGAGTTTACCGGGTGGAACACCGAGAAGAACGGCGCCGGAACGCCTTATGCGGCGGGGAGTGCCATCACTATCAAAAACACCGATGTGACCCTGTACGCCCAGTGGAAGTCCTCCACGGCCAGCTATCGGGTAGAGTACTATCAGCAGAATTTGAAAGATGATAACTACTCGATCGTTGCAGCTGATACATTGACACCCTCTGGTACTGTCGGAGATACTGCCACTGCTGAAATCAAGGAATACGAAGGCTTCACTTATAATGAAAGCCGTTCGAATTCCTCCGGTATCATCGCCGAGGACGGCACGCTGGTGCTGAAGCTGTACTACGACCGGAACGAGTACACAGTGACGTATGAGTATGAAGGTACAGTCCCTGCGGGTGCGCCGGAAGTGCCGGGTGAACAGACCTGCAAGTACGGTGAGACTGTGGAACTGGCAAAGATGCCGGATGTCACAGATTACCGCTTCAGCGGCTGGTATTCTGAAGATGTTGCGCTGAGTGGAGGTTCATTTACAATGCCCGATCATGCTGTTGTGATCGAGGGCAGCTTCTCTCAGCTCAACAGCTATACGGTGACTTACGACTTGAATGGCGGCACAACAACAAGTCCCCAGACCGTATTTCCCGGGCTGGCTTACGGCGATAAGACACCGAGAATTGAGGATCCGACTAAAGAACCCAGCGAACTTTATTCGTATGAGTTTACCGGATGGTCTCCTGAAATAGCGGATACTGTAACCGTGGACATTACGTATAGAGCGGAGTATACGCGCACAGAACGGAATTTACCGTAACCTATTATCTGGACGGGACTCTCTACGCTGAACCAGAGTCCTACACCTACGGGAAACCGTTGTAATCAAGAAGCAGGCAGAAGACGCTACTGAATGGACTACAAAATGACCTTCAGGAAAGCGACATTATTGAAGGCCTGTTCTACATGCCTGAGCACAACGTTGTCTTCACCGCAACCACCGACGGCACGGTGACGCCCGACGAGTGCACATACACTGTCGTGTACCATTATGTGGACCGAGATGGGAATGAAGAAACAGAGACCGATCCCAAGGATAGGCCGTCCACGGCAGGCACGCCGGTCAGCGGGCTGTATAACACTGACCGTACGTCTTATAACGGTAGCACATACATCTTTGACCGGGCGGAACTGAACGATGTCGAGATTGTAGACGGTGAGACTCTCCAAGCAGGCCATAACTCCATCGACGTCTACTATGACATCGACGAGCTGGGTCCCGACGACGAACCCGACGGGACCCCCGACAAGGACCAGATTGTCTTCACCTATGTCAGTGCCGATCACGCTATGGGCTTTGTAAGCCTGGAGAAAGAAGTCGTCACCAGAGACCAGACGACCGGCATGGCCTCTCCGACGGGAGCTGTGGCGACAGCAGAAGAGGGCTGTGAGTTCGTGGAGTGGACCGATGACTATTATCATAGAACTGACACGAACGCGGGAATGAAGTCCCCCTGGCAGGCTTGCCCACGACGAGGACACCACCTTCACAGCGAAGTTCAGAAAGCTGGAGAGGAGCCGGGGAATACCATCTCGGTGATTTTCCTTGCGGAAAACGGCACGTTCAGCAATGAGCAGACCACCTACACGGCAATCGTGGAGGTTAATGCAGATGGGTATCGCCTGGCCGAAGGCGATATCTTGGAGGCAACACCTGATACAGGCTATGATCCCAGCTGGACCTGCAACTATGAGGACTGTGATGCTCCGAAGATCGGAGACCCGGTAGAGGATTGGGATCTCTTTGTTGTGACCTTCCACCCGCAGGGGTCGTGCCGACCCAGGTCACGGTTACCTATGCGTGGGCCGGCGATCACCCGGAGGGCGTGGAACTGCCTGAAACGGAAACACTGGCGCCGGCAGCAATTACACCATTCAGCCGCCCAGTGAATTGCAGGTTTCAGACGAGCAGGGACCTGGTATTTTATCGGCTGGTATGACAAAAGTCGGTGTCCCTTACGGCGGAACGATTTCTGCCATCGATGCCGACACCACTTTGTACGGGCGCTGGGATTTCCAGGCGACTCCCGAAGAGCCCGAGCCCGATCCCGGAGACGGCCGTTTTATGGTGATCAAAGAGCCGGATCAGACCTCTGTCACCGTGGGCGATCCCATCACTTGGACCATCACCATTGCCAGCATGACGGATGAGACGTTGACCCTGGATGTGACTGACAAGTTGGAAGGTGTGACGCTGACAGATGAGGAGGGCAATACGGTCACCAATCCGGTTATTGTCGAAGGCTGGACCTATGCAACGCTGTACGCCAGCTATCAGACCTCACTGGACGATGTGAACCAGAAGATCGTGAACACCGTGGTAGTCACGGACACGGAACATCCGGAGGATCCCCCGGTGGAGGTCCCGGCGGACCCCGTGGAGGTGAAGCCCTATGCCATCACCATCACGCCGGCGGACATTGTGATCTACACCGGCGGAACCGGATACAGCGGTGTGCTGGACGATGCGGGCGATTTTGTCGGCAGCACGGAACAGGGGCCTGCCGGAGCGGGTTATCACATCGATCTGCCCGACTCTGTGGAAGCGTGGCTCACCAGCCATGGCGTGGACCTGACGCAGGCTGCAAACCTGGCGGACTACCTGAGCTTCTACTATTATGACCAGGAGACTGGTGCGGCGATCCGCCGCTGGGATCTGATGGACCAGGGCGTCTACTCGAGAGATGCAACCGGCAACGTGAGCCGCTATGTATATAGCCTGAGCCCGAACCAAATCGAGGGTGAAAATGAAGGCGTCAAGGTCCGGCTCCAGTTCACAGATGACGGCAACATCATCACTACCGACAACATCCGAATGGAAGAGGGCGTTGTTTCTGCCAACTATGAGATGACCATCTACGACGGCGGTCTGAACCAGAGCGAGATTCAGGCGGTGTTCTCCGCCGGCGGTGATACGCCTCGTCTGCAGCGTTGATATCGGTACCGGCCATCTCTTGGTCAAGAGCGTCACAGACGAGGGCACTTCCACCAACGAGATCGTGACCAGCGCCGACACTGTGGACGCGAACCAGATCACTGCCGTTGACAACGGCAATGTGACCTATTATGTCAATGACAGTGAGGTCCAGGTGGATCCCGGCCGCGTGCAGCTGCTAGTGGACAGCGTCTCCAACAGCGACGCGTTCGACGCCGCCATGGGCGCTGACGCCCTTGCAAAAGTCGCGGCCACGGACAACACGCTATCCGCCCCCCAGTACGAGATGGCCTATCTGGACCTGGTGGACACCCAGAACGGCAACACCGTGGTAACCCTGGGCAACCAGCAGGCGCTGACCATCTACTGGCCCATGCCCGCCGACGCCGACGAGGACGGCGCGTTCTACCTGGTACACTATACCGGCATGGACCGTGAGAGCGCCAGCGACACAGGCGACTTGGCTGGTACCGCGCATACTGTGGAAAAGATCCAAGCTACCCGCGACGGCGACCATCTGGTCTTCACTGCCGGCAGCTTCTCTCCCTTCGTGCTGGTGTACGAGAAGGAGAGCAGCTGGGGGCGGCGGCAGCACCGGAGGCGGCGGTGGAGGCGGCAGCCGGCCCACCCTGAACACGGAGGACCATTACTCCTATATCATCGGCTACCTCCGACGGCACGCCGCAGCCCTACGGCACCATCACCCGGGGCGAAGTGGCCCACCATCTTCTTCCGCCTGCTGACGGACGACACCCGGGAGGAGTACTGGAGCCAGGTCAACGACTACACGGACTGCAGCTCCGACCTGTGGTGCAACAACGCCATCTCCACCCTGACCAACATGGGCATCATCGACGGGTTCTCGGACGGGACCTTCCGGCCCTATGCCAAGATCACCCGCGCCCAATTTGCCAAGATCGCGGTGGGCTTTTTCGAGACCACCCGGGAGGACTACCAGGGATACTTCACCGATGTGGATATTAACGCCTGGTACACCGAGTACGTAGAGGCGGCAGACCCGCGTGGGCCTGATCGAGGGCTTTAATGACGGGACCTTCCGCCCCAACACCAACATCACCCGGGCACAGGCCTGCGTGATCGTGAACCGCGCCCTGGGCCGCAGCCCGGATGAGGATCGGCTGCTGGACGAGGACGAGATGATCACCTGGCCCGACAACAATCCGGAGGACTGGTTCTATGCCGACATGCAGGAGGCGACCAACAGCCACGACTACACCTGGGTGACCGTCAGCGGTGACAAGGTCGAGAAGTGGACGGAGAAGCTGGAACAGCGCGACTGGGCGGCTCTGGAGCACGCCTGGTCTACGGCTCACTCTGCCCCCGGCGGCGAGGTGACCAAGTAAGCGCGTACTCTGGCAGAATTTGATTCCCCAAAGGCCGTGGGAGAGGCATTTGCCTCTCCCACGGCCTTTTGACGGCCTCCGATGGCGCATCGGGACTCTTCGTGGCCAGCGGTCGCGCCGGCGACATTCCGGAGGCGTGATCCTCCGGAGGTGGAAGAGGAAAAGCGGCCGCCAAAACTTTTTTGCCCTTTGGGGCGTCTTATAAGACAGCCGGAGTCCCACAGAGGATGACGCCGGCAAACATCTTGAGGAAAGGATCATAAACGATGCAGAAGAAGCTCATTTTCTTGGCATTAACAGGGCTCCTGTGCCTGTCCCTCGCAGGCTGCGGCCAGAGCGGCAGTACCTGCCGGAGGGGGGCTCTCCGCAGGCGGAGCAGCCCGCGGAGGAGACCGCTGGAGAAGATGGGGGCCGGACCCCTGAGGAGGACGGTGCGGATACGGAAGCGCCCCAGTATACAGATAATTTTTCCATAGATACGGAGGCTGTTACAGCATTTGCAGAGCAGATCCAGGCCGCAGTGGCGGAAAAGAATCTGGAGGCGCTGGCGGACCTGGCGTCGTATCCGCTGTACATCGGCTTTTCCGATGGAGGGGAATCTGTGGAGTCCCAGGGGAGGACCTGATCGCACTGGAAGCGGACCGGATCTTCTCAGAAGAGCTGGTCTCTGAGATCGCCGGGCGGACCCGGGGGGCTGGCCCCCAGCAAGGCAGGATTTGCCCTGTCCGCCAGCGGCAGGCCCAATGTGGTGTTCAGTGTTGTCGATGGCAGACTGGCCATTGTGGGAATAAATTACTGACCTGCTCTTCCGCAGGGGACAAAAGGCGGCTGGCGGGGGGAGGCGTCGCTGCCGGAAAGCTGGAGCTGCTGGGCAGGACCATCCGGTATCCGAGAGCTGGACGTCTATTCCGCCACCCAACTGCTGGAACAGACGGAGGAGCATAGCAAGGCCTAGGCGGAGGCGGGCGTGGTGTATATCCAGGCCGACGGCAGTCTGGCCGCCGGTATGCTGTATTGCAGGGGGCGGCCCGGAGCACCGGGATGACCATTGGATGATGGTGGACAAGGGCACGGGGCTGCCGGTGTGGATCGACTCCACACTCCGCTCGGCAAGGGGTTCCCTGGGCACGGCGGAAGCGCTTGGACAGGCCTTCCGCAGAGGTCTCAGGCTGGAGATCTGACAGTACGGCCCGGCCCCAGATGGAAGGTGGAGGGCCGCGCGCGTCAGTGTGGAGCTGATGGGATTTGTGTGTGGGACCTCTCCGGGAAGGAACCGGCCTCCCGTGCCGCAGAAGGGAAATGATGCAACAATGATGCCTTTTGCGGCTGCTTTGCCGGAAACAGGGCTTATGGTATCGGTATCAAAGGGAACAGGCGCCCGGACGGGTGCTGCGGATGAATATGGAATGGAGGAATTCATCATGAAAAAGAATCGGATGCAGATTTCCACGCCCTCACACTGCTGCTCTGTATGCTGCTTCACTGCCTGCGGCGCGTCTGCCGCGGAGAGTGAGGGACGGATCCGAGACCCGCCGCAGGAATCGGCGGCTGCGCCGGAGACGGAAGAACCGTCTGCCCAGCAGGAGGACGTCACGCTGGAGGAGCCCTGGGAGAGGACTATGTGAATTACCTGACGGAGACGATCACGATGCAGATGGCCAACCGCATGGACAAGGACCCGGAGGTCCGCTACTTCCCGATTGAGGACAACACGCCGTTGAGCGACTATGTGACCATCGGCGGGACCACGAAGTTCGAGGTGGACGAGGAGGGAAATCCGGTGATTTACTTCCGGCCGGAACCGTGACGGATGAGGCAATGGCGAGCAGAGCTTTCGGATCCCGAAGCTGTATCAATAACCGGAGAAACTGAAAACAGGCCGCCGGCTGCAGCCGACGGCCTGTTTCATTATTTCTGGGCAGAAAAGAACTGCCGTCCTGAAAGGGGGCTGCATTGCCGCCATCAGAGCAGGAATACTTTTGCAGACTCCAGCCAGAGTGGGCACAAGATCAAAAGGCGCCGGTTTACACCCGGCGCACCCTGGTGGCAGGCGCCAACATCGCCGGCTTCAAGCGGGTGGCTGAGGCCATGATGGAGCAGGGCGTATTCTGAGGCAAAGCATCCACGGCTCTTCAGCCGCATAGCAAGGCGGAGCGTGAATAATGGCGGACATGAGCAGATGGCTGATGTGAGAGATGGCATACCATCAGATATGTACCAGAAATGGGAACGGGCATCCGATAAGAGCACTCTGGTGAAGACCCGGGCGAAAGGCCCTGAAAAAGCCGGGCAGAGCTGCTGCGGACAGACAACATGGTTCTGACAGACCCACCTCAAGCAGAGATAGTAAAGAAGCACAAAAGCCAGCACCGGGCAAGATATTTCCTGTCCGGTGCTGGCTTTTGCTGTACGGATCACGCTGTAAGCTGGAGGAGCTGCTTCTATGCACCCATCTGAGCGTTTCTTGTTCTAAGGAATTCTATGTTTCAGCATTCTGTGTAAGGAAGCGTTTGTAAAGAGCGGCTGGCCGATGGGATATACTTCCGGACTGATGATCTCCGGGGGGCATAACACCGGAGAATGGCTCCCGGTCTTATCTTGACAGGCCAACGGCCATAGACTTTGCAGCCGGCTGTGAACTTCATGCAGCTGGTGCTGCGGGGAAGGCGATGCGTCTATCAATTCCTCCATATTGGAGGGAGAGGAGCTCATTCGTCACCGCTCTCCTTCATTTGCAGCAATTTGATTAGATCGCTGGTCATTCGGTCAACCAGAAGCAGCTGGGCAGGGGAGAGCCCGGAGAGCTTTACCATAACGGAGGCTGCCAGCAGATTGGAGTCCGGAAGGAGGGCCCTGCCCCGCAGGATCCACTCTGTGGAGGTTCCAAGAACTTCACAAAGATGAATCACAGTTTCCAGAGAGGGGCCGGCCAACCCCCGCTCGATTGTGGAGATGAACTGCGTGGAACGGTCAATCCGCTCTGCCAGTTCCTCCTGCGTCAGCCCAGCTTGCTCCCGGGACTGCTGGATCCGTCTTCCGATTGCGATGTTCAGCGGCTTCTTTCCCTGCATGATGATATACTCCTCAATATAATATCATCAGTTTACGCATAATAATGCTTGACTTAAACGAAATGTTATGCTTATAATTCTAAGTGTAATATACTTAGTTTTTGCGGAAGCGGTGAAGGATGATAAAAGGTAGCTGCCCTTTTCCAGCCATTGGCTGGGAGAGGGCCGTTTGCGTTATCCGGAAATCCAAATCATTCTTCTGATTTGTTACATAAGGATAACCTTTTGCCGCCGCCCGCCAAGAGAGGCATTATGCGAAACGAGTTCCGCCAGCCGGATGAACAGAATATGCGCCAGCTCCTGCACCAGCATCCGGAGGACCTGCCGGGGCTCATCCTCCGCCTGGCCTGGCTTCAGGGGCTCAGCCGGGAGGAGATCGTCGCCCTGAAATGGGCCCAAGTGGATTTCCAGGAGAGGAGTCTGTTTCTGGAGGACCGGACGGTCCCGCTGGAGGAAGAGACTGCCGGATGCCTCGCTGCCCGCTTCGAAAATGGCGGCGCGGTGTCTCCTTATGTGGTGATCTCCGATAAGTTCCGGGAACCTCTGCGGCCGGAGTCCGTCTCCCGCATTGCCAGAAATGCCCTGACTGCGGGAGGCCTGCCTCAGCTCCAATTGAAAGATCTGCGGCGGGACTACTTTTTCCGCCAGCTGGAGCAGCACGACTGGCCCTATGCCGTCCGGGTCAGCGGTCTGTCGGTCTCCACCTTCCAAGCCTGCTTTGCCGGAGACACCCCGCACAAAAAGCGTTCAACACAGGCAGGGCAGCAATTCGATGAATTCCGTCTGTGGCAGGTCCTTCAAAAGGAGGACAGCTCCGCCGCGGGCATTGCTCTGTGGATGAGCTGGCAAATGGGCGTGCAGGGCAAGGAGCTGGTGAATCGCACCTGGGACCAGGTGGATTGAGAGCGGGGTCGCCAGATCTGCCGGAGCGGGACATGCTGCTGACCAATGCGCGGCGGCTGCTGGAAAGTGCAGAAGGTCCGCCCTGGGAGGATCCCCATGTGCTGCCGCTCCCCCCCAGTCCCGGCGGCCTATGGATTTGGCCCGGCTGTCCAAGGTGGTGCAGACGGCGCTGATCCGGGGAGGTCTGGAAAATATCACGCCCGGGACATCCGGGCGGCAGGCGGACAGCGGGAGGACGACCAGACCCTGCTGGAGTGGACCCTGGGCCCATGGCAGCATCACCCGGCGGGATGTGATGGCGCTGCTGAATCTGTCGGACACTGCGGCATATCTCCGCCTTCGCCGGCTGGTTGGCCGGCGGGAGCTGGAGCAGGTGGGCAAGAAATACTATCTCCCCGGAACAGTGGTGCCGGAGGAAAAGCAGTGGGAGGTGATCTCAGCCTATCTGCAGGAGGCGGGGTTTGCCTACTGCCAGGATGTAGCGGAGCTCCTGCACGTCGGAAAGCGCAAGACGGCAGGTATCCTGCGGCGGATGGTGAGGGACGGCCAGCTGCTGCAGTTTGAAAAGCGGTATTATCTGGCGAAGCAGCCTGGGCAGAAGCAGATTCAATGAGGGGCGGCGAAGGGCTTCGCCGCCTCTTTTATTCTCCGCGCCAAGGTTACAAAATATAACAAATTCAAAACGTATTGCGTCCATAAGTTTTCGTTTGGATTAAAAACGGGCTGAAACTGTGGACTTTTTAGAGAAGTTTGGATAGAGTTGCCTCAGCGGGGACGCCGGGGCGGATGCGACTCTTCGGCGAATGCGCCGGCAGGGCTAGCGCCGGCGGAGGCATCGAATGGGCCCGGAGGCCGCGGCGGACCACCGCAAATTTCAAAAAGGAGGAGAAATCCCAATGAAGAAGTTCCTTTCTCTGGTGCTTGCTCTGGTGATGACCATGTCTCTGGTCACTGTCAGCGCCGGTGCCAAGGACTTCACAGACAGCGAAGACCTCAGCGGCGAAGCCTATGCGGAAGCTGTCAACGTGATGTCCGAAATGGGAATCATCGACGGCTATGCCGGCGGTGCTTTCCAGCCCCAGGGAACCCTGACCCGTGGCGCTGCCGCCAAGATCATCGCCTGCATGATGCTTGGCAAGACCACGGCTGAGGCCCTGGGCACCCAGGCCGCGCCCTTTAAGGACGTGCCCGTGGGTTCCACCTTTGCCGGCTACATCGCCTACTGCGTGGAGTCCGGCCTGATCGACGGCTACGCCGATGGCACCTTCCGGCCCTCTGCGCAGCTGACCGGCTTTGCCTTCCTGAAAATGCTGCTGACCGCTCTGGGTTATGACAGCGCCATCGAGGGCTTCACCGGCACCAACTGGACCGTCAATGTGGCCTCCCGCGCCATCGAGGCCGGTCTGACTAAGGGCAATGAGAACTTTGTTGGCACCCGTGCCGCCACCCGTGAGGAGGCCTGCCTGTATGCCGTCAGCGCTCTGAAAGCCACCCTGGTGGAGTATGAAAACAAGGGCACCGACGTCACCGTCAACGGCGCCACTGTTGCTATCGGCGCTTCCAAGCCCACCTACGTGACCAGCAACATCCACGACGCTGCCACTTCTATCAACGACGCCACCGACAACGTGAAGAACGGCTGGACGGTTGAGTTCGCTGAGAAGTATCAGCCCGACCTGGCTCTGAAGGACACCGCCGACGACTTCGGCCGTCCGGCCCACACCTGGACCTGGAAGAAGGCCGAGATCGGCACCTATGTGGACTTCGACAAGATGGTGGCCGAGTACACCACCAAGGTCACCGGCGAGGACCTGTACAACCTGCTGGGCAAGACCGCCATTGATGACAACACCCTGTTCGTCTATGTGGACGGCGAGGATGAGAATCTGGGTGATGCCGCCTTCGGCAAGGCCGACATGGTGAAGAAGAACGACGAGACCATCGGCCGGACCGGCAACGGCGTGCTGACCCAGGTGTTCCTGGACACCCAGGACGACGAGATCACCGTGGCCATCATCAACACCTATCTGGCCAAGGCCGCCGAGGACTACGACGAGAAGAACGACGACGTGGACCTGGATGTCTACTATGTGGACAACAACGGCACCAGCCGCAAGCCCGTCTACATGAAGACCGCTGACGAGGATAAGCCCCAGAAGCAGACCATCTCTGTGGACGGCGAGGACTTCGCCATCGAGGAAGTGGCTGAGAACGACCTGTTCCTGGTGACCATCGCCCAGGGCGTGATCCAGACCATGGACGCTCCCGAGGTCCTGTCCGACACCAGCATCTCCAACTTCCGCCTGGAGAAGTATGTTACCGCCGGTCGTACCCAGTATGACTACGCTGACACCGTCATGTATGATGAGGAAGTGCTGGATCAGTATGACGACGCCAATATGAAGGACGTCACCTACAATGTGATCCTGGACGCCTACGGCTACATGATCGGCATTGAGCAGAACGAGGATCCCGACCAGTACGTGTTCCTGACCGGCATCGACGGCAAGAACAGCAACCTGTCTGTGCGGAACGCTGACGCCAACGTCATCTTCATGGACGGCAACATGGATACCGTCACCGTGAACATGACCAAGAGCGACATCGACACCACTGGCAAGAACCTGTCTCAGCTGAACACCTGGTGCACCTACACGGTCAACAACGACAACGTGTATACCCTGAAGGAAGTGGCTGTGTCCACCTCCAAGAACGTCATCGACGATGACACCGATGTGGGCCCAGTATGCCCAGGATGTGGGCAAAGCAATGGCGCTACCATCGATAAGAAGCACGTGTCCCTGAAGGCCGCCAACAACAGCAGCTACGTCTACGGCAACGACGACTCCGTCTACCTGAACGTGGAGCTGAAGAACGTTGAGGTCGAGGATACCACTGGCGGCTCTGGCGGCGAGTATCGTCAGATCGTGGACGATGTGGAGTCCGTCACCACCGGCGTGAAGAACGTCAACCTGGTGATGGAGAACCTCAAGAACGTGAAGCCCGATAAGGATCCCAACACCTACATTGCTCCCGACGCCGAGATCTACACCCTTTACAATGATGACGGCTATGTGATCGCCGCTGTCACCATCGGCGAGAACGAGGGCACCTCCTCCAACTACGTCTATGTCACCAGCAGCAACGTGAACCGCGAGGCTTACGACGATGAGACCGAGTGGACCTGGACCCGCGAGGTGGTCGTCAACGGCGAGCTCGTGGAGATCTCCGAGGTCGGCGACTCCCTGGAGTGGATCGGCAACGCCTCCAAGAACCACAGGGTGAGATGGCTCAGGGCGAGTGGTTCGAGGTCAAGTATGACGCTGACGGCAATGTCCGTAAGGTCGAGGCCATCGACTTCTCCAAGGCTGCTGACAAGTTCGTCGACGAGGTCGAGGACGTGGAGGACGCCGTTGAGGACTTCGACACCGTCCTGCTGTCCGACACCAACACTGTTGAGAAGCTGACCTTCAAGAACGGCACCCTGTACACCGACCGGAACGCCACCAAGGGCTTCTCCGTGTCTCCCGAGGTGAAAGGTGGTTCTGTCCCTGGCCGACAAGAAGGGCAACGAGTTTGATGATGTGGATGACTCCTACACCGGCTACAACGGCCTGGAGAAGGCTCTGCGCGACATGAATGCCCAGGGCACCTTCGGCACCGGCGTGGTCGAGGTGAGCGCGATCCTGGATAACGGCGTGGCCACCAGCATCGTGATCAACGACAAAGCCAAGGCTGGCTCTGATGTGAGCAATCCCACGGTTCCCGAGGGTGAGTTCCTGCCCGCTTCCTGGAATCCGACTACGAAGGGGATCGAGCTGCGCTACTATGAGAAGTCCATGAGCGACAGCGAGATCAAGGCCGCCATCGAGGACCTGCTGGGCGCTCCCGTGGATCGCCTGAACAAGTTCATGGGCTATGTCACCCTGGAGAACGGCGACATGTACCGCGTGAACTTCACTCAGATCGAGGTCGTGGCCATCAGCATTGACGGCGAGGTTGTCAGCTATCCCGACAAGGGTGATGCCGCCAATCTGACCAACATTCCCGCTGGCAACTACTTCGACATCAATGAGAATCCCGATGGCTTCATTGGAGGCAGCAACAGAGGTCTGCTGACCGTTCCCAGCACCGGCAAGGTGACTGTGAGCAACACCAACAAGGACCGTGAGTTTGTCACCGCCTACGAGCTGGATATTGACGGCACGATCACCTCCGATGTGTCCGCCGAGGTCAACGGCAAGACCGTTTCCGACGGCGACTACATTGCCGACGGTGAGGTTGTGGAGCTGACCTTCACCACCGCTGGCGACTACACCGTGAACGGTGAGCTGGTCCGCGCGGCGCCAACGACACCTATGAGATCGAGGCGACCGAGGCCATCATGGTGAGGAGTGTTTCCAACTACATGACTGAGGAAGATATCGCGGACATTGTGGATGCCTATAATCCTGGTACTCCCACTGGTGCGACCATCACTCGGAGCGGCGACACTCTGAACATTGTTCTCAACAATACCGTATCTGATTGGACCGATGTAAGCGGCACTGGCTTGTTTGTTCTGGCAGAAGATCTGCTGGAGGATAACTCCATCCTGATTACTTTCCCGGATGGATCTGCCGAGCGGATTGATAAGGGTACTAATGCAGCTGCGGCAGCTGCTCAGCTGACTCGAAGCTGGGTAATGTGAGCGATCTGACGCCTACTCCCATCGTGATTACTGTCACGGTTGAGAACGCTGGCAGTGGCGCTTCTGTGGTGTATACTGTAAATCTCAGCCAGGCTGACTAAGCAGTATAGCTTCAAAAGTTTCTCAAGCAAAGCGGAGCCCCCCGGATTTCCGGGGGGCTTCCCTTTTATTCGTCCACTTCCAGAATCGTCACCAGACTGTAGGTCTGCCCGCTGGTGTTGCAGATGTAAATGGCGTTGGGGTAGTCTGGCGTGGCGGTAAATTTGACGCTGTTTTTGACCCATTTGACGGGCACAATTTCTCCTCTGCATCGACCTGCTGTATCTTTGCGGACTCTTTCGGCACCCATGCAGGAGGAATCTGCGCCATACAGGAGGATATCCTGCGGGGACGGAACGTGGAGCACGAGGGGAGGCCCTTTTCCAGCACGGAGAATCTGGAAGCCACGATGCGGAAGGGGGCGTGGTTCAACCTGTTCTGTCTGGACATCTGTATGGCTGGCAAGAGCGGCATGGAGTTTGCCTGGGAGCTGCGGTCCTGGGACGAGAGGGCGGGAGTCTTTTTTATCACCACCGCAGCAACGCATATTTGAAGGCGGGCTATCAGGCCACCCCATTCAATATCTCTTTAAACCAGTGCGGCGGGAGGAGCTGGCCGAGGCCCCGGAGGCGGATCTGCGCCAGCGGCAAGTACCCCGGACATTGACGCTGCGCGGCGCGGCCGTGCTCTGCGGAATGGAATTGATGGCGGAATGGCCCGTGTAAACTTGAGGGGCCAGCCAGGCCAGCCGTTCCCCATCTCCTCCCGCTGGCGCCGCTGCCCCGGCCTACGCCGCGGTGGGGGCTGATTGATGCGCAACCGCATGCTGGAGTTCCATGGACTGGTGGACAGCCGGGGGCAATCTCATCACAGATAAGAAGATCACCGTGGATGGGGGAACTACACTCCGGAGGAGCTGAAACTGGTCCTGGACATCGAAAAATACTTGGCCCATGTCCAGGCTGCCTACTTTACAGAGCGGGACATCGCAGAGAAACAGCGGGACAGCTTTTTATAATCCGGCCGACCCCTGGGACAATGGTGACATCTCCTTCACCGGCGGCATCCAGCCGCTGATGGTGAACGCCCCGACGGACGAGGGGCCTTCCGGCATCGACTACAGGGAGCGCAGGCCGATGTGGAGGTGGAGCAGACCGGAGCGAAAAGCAAAGCTCTCCATATCCATCAATCACCATCACACTGAACCGGCACAGAACGCGGACGTGGGATGTATGCCAGGGCTGCTCCTCCCGGCCGTGCCGGCATTGCCCTGGTGGCTCTCAACGGTGGCCAGAATGTGGAAAACGCGAATGGCCTTACCGTGGCGCGCCTTCCCGACGCAGAGAGCACCGCCCTCCGGTTTAACTTTGCTGTGGGACAGGCTCCTTCCTGGTGATCCCACAGAGCGGTCGGACCATCACGCTCCGTCAGGGCGGCGCTGTGGCGGTGAACTGGTCCAGCAACCGGCGCCAGAAGAACGAGGGCACTGCGCCAAAGTACGCGGGCTTCAGGCCCCCACATCCCATGTGGCGTATTGTATCCGGATCTCACTGGCGGAGGGATAAAAATGTGGATCTGCTCCCATGGGACCGGACACACTGACCACCACCAGGGAGAACCAGACCTTTTCCTCTGTCACTCCGCCCTGGGAGATGGTGCGGGCGCCCATCTATGAGAGCGGCGCCTGCAGCTTTCCGGGTGGCAGGTGTACGCAGTGTGCTGGGAGCAGTATTACGGCAGCTCGCAATCCGCCCTGCTGGTCTTTGGGAAGGTGGTTCTGGGAACGATTTCTCACCCGCTTGGGGAAAAGAAAAGCGTCCGGCTTGCCGCAAAGGCACCAAACGCTTTTCGGCGGGTATCTGAAATGGGGATAAAACCCATGAATAGCGCTGCATGGCGGGCCAGGGCACCGCCAACGGGCATGTGCCGACACCGGCGGGCAACTGCCGCGCCATGCAAAATTCTGCGGATGCCTTTCGTCCTGCAGCAAAAAATGCTGGATGGAGGAAAAAGGAGGTCTTTGTGCCACAAGTCTGCCGCCGGTTTTCCATGGAAGTCAGTTGATGGTTCGCAGGCGCTGGAGAAATTCCTGGTTTTCCGTCTTTTCGCAGATCGCGTCAATGTTGGAGGAGATGACCCAAACCGCCATCCCGCGTTCTGCGCAGGCAACCAGCAGGTCGATAATCAGTTCATGATGCGCCGTCTCCTGCCCGGAAAAGGGAAAAAAAGCAGACCAGCAGCTGCGGATTCAGCAGATACCATTTGAAATAGGAGAACCGGAGGCGCGCCGGTAAGGACCAAGTGCGCAGAGGCCGCAGCAGATCCTCTCGGGAAACCATCTGGAGGCCTCCTCCAAAATATTCTCCGCGACCCGCCGGCGAACCAGACGGTATCCGGCCTTGGGAAGCAGGCAGGTCGTCAGGTTGTCCAGCGCGGTGAGGTTGTCAAACAATACACCGCCGGGACGGTCCGGCCGTTCGGTCTGAATCCCGATCTCCGTGCCGATCTGCTTTGTCATCTCTTCATGTGTCTGTGCCTGCCCGTTCAGCCACAGCATCCCACTCAGCCAATTCCTGCCGCCCAGAAAGCACTCCCGGAGTCTGGCGGCAGCCGTGTAGTTCTCGTCCCGGAAGTAGGCGATCTCTCCGCTGTGAATCTGGCAGGTCAGCGGCGCCATTCCCGGAAAAGTGAGACCCTCCAGCCCAAAGCACCTGCTTGTCTTCCCAGCGGCACTCTGTATGCTCCGCTCCGCGGTCCCGCGGCTTCCAGCCCAGAACTGCATAGAGTGCTCCCCGTACTCCTCCGGGTAAAGCCGATAGCAGGTCCTGCGGTCCCGGATGACGTCGATCCGGTCACAGTAGCGGTACATGAATGTCTCGTCCAGATCCAGCAGGAATACCGCCGTCCCTTGGCGCAGCAGCAGCTGTACGCACTCCATCAGTTTTTCCACATCCCGCCGCCGCAGGATTTCTGTGATCCGGTCCAGGACCAGCAACTCTCCCCGCCAGAACCACACCCGAAATACACAGAGGCGGTAATAATCCAGCAGGGAGAGGTCGGCAAGCCGGCTCTCCAGCGGCACACGCAGTTCCATCCGCTGCCGGATCTCCTGGCTCTCCGGACTGTGCAGGCGCCGGACCGCGCCCCATCTCTGCGGCCAGCCGGCCGGACGGTCCAGCGCCAGCAGGAAGTCCCGCACCGTCAGCTCCTGCGAATGGAACCGGTGCCAGTTCACGATCCTGGCGTTTTGCAGGATCCAGCGTTCCAGTTCCAGCGGGCCCACCGACGGCCGCAGGAAAAGGCCCGTCCCCGCTCCAGGTGTGTGCCGCCCTTGAACAGGTCCAGATATGCGGTGCCGGAGGTAAAATGGTCGTCCACATAGACCCCGATGCACCCCCGGGAAATGGAGATTTCAAAACGGTAGAATTCGTCCTCCCTGCGGAAGCAGCCGTTCTCCACCCGGATCAATTCCTCTCTCACGGTTCTACGCCTCCCGGAAACGCAGCGGCAACGTCACGCAGCACTCCGTGCCAACGCCCGCGGCGCTGAACAAATGCAGGCCGTAGTCCTCTCCGAACATGAGCCGGATGCGGCTGTTGACATTCCGCAGGGCGATTCCTCCGCACGGCTGGGTCATATCCGCGCCCCCAACTCCGCCGAACTGCGCGTTGAGCCGCTCCACCTGTTCGTCCGGCATCCCTACGCCGTCGTCCCGCACCCGCAGGAAAAATGTCCGGTCGCTGTTTTCCACAATGATGCGGACCGTGCCGTGGCCCAGTTGCCCTCCAGCCCATGTGATACTGCGTTCTCCACCAGAGGCTGCAGGATGAGCTTCGGCATCCGCACTTCCAAAGCCGCTCGTTCTCCAGCTCCAGTTCCAGAGAGATTTTGTCACCGAATCGGCAGCGCTGGATGGTAAAGTAGTTTTCCGCATTGTCCAGCTCATCTGAAAAGGTCACATACTCCTGGACATTGGAGATGGTGTATCGGAAAAAGGTCGCCAGAGCCTCCGTGGTCTCGGCAATATCCGGACAGTTCGCCAGCAGGGCGTCTGTGCGGATGGCCTCCAGGGCGTTATAGAGGAAGTGGGGGTTGATCTGGTTTTGCAGCGCCAGATATTCCGCCTGTTTCTGCCGCAGTCTGGTGATCTCCTCTCCGTGAAGCCGCTCTTCCACATCTGTGAAAAATGCGCTCAGATCCAAATCCCGGTGCCAGTCCATCTGCAAAACGGCCTCCAGGTCCCGCTCCCGCCGGTAGCGCCGCAGCGCCGCCGCAGTTTCCAGTCCGTCCACGGCCACATGGTATCACCTACTTATAAAGTTTCTTATAATCTGACGGGCTCACACCGGTAAGCTTTTTGAACAATCTGGAAAAGTATTTGAGATCCCGGTACCCCACCTGCTCTGCCACATCCTGCACAGACAGCTCCTCACCGCACAGCAGCTCCTTAGCTTTGCTGATGCGCAGCTCCGTCAGATAGTCCATGAAGTTCTGCCCGGTCTCTTTTTTTGAACAGTGTGGAAAAATAGGTGGCGTTGAAGCCCACGGCGGTGCTGACATCCTCCAGCCGCAGGGCCTCCTGATAGTGCTGCTGGATATAGTGCTTTGCCTCTGTGATCGGCCGCATCTCCCGCAGGGCTTTGCGCCTCCTTCAGCCGCTGGATCTCTGCCTGGATGCCCTGCCGCAGCAGCCGGTATACTGCCGCCATGTCCGTGCAGTGCCAGAACCGCTTATCCATCTCCTCCTCCAGGGGCGCTTCCGTTTCACCGCTTTGGCGCATTCCGTAGAGGCATGCCTCCAGAACCTGGCGGAACCAGTCCTCCACCATCTGCCCGTTCAGGTCCGGCAGCCTGGCCTCCACCGTCCGGCGCTCTCCTCCAGCTCCTGCACAAAGCGCACCTCATCCAGGCACTCGGCCGCCACCTGAAAGCTCTTTTTCCGGGACGCGTCCATCTGATACCGCCGGGCCAGATCCGGCATCTCCAGCGCGGCATCCCGCCAGGACTGCGGCCGGCACAGCCGATCCCTGCACAGCCAGAGCGCCTCCCGCATGGATTCCCCACCTGCTCAGAGAGTCCCTCCGGCTGCCCAGGCAGACGGTGGCCTGGACATTCCAGAACAAGTCCCGCTGATTTTCGATCTCCTTGCGGATTTTGGTGAAGCACTGCGTCACTTCCACCGCATGATAGGCCCGCAGGTACAGCAACACTGCGATCCCGGCATGGCCCAGCGAGGCCGCGAACTCCTCCGTCAGCAGGCCGCTCTCCCGCCGCACGATTTCCAGCGCATGGCGCAGCAGGATCCGGTAGCCGTCCTGATAGGATTCCGCATCGGGCACATCCACCCGGATCACTGCGGCGGCGTAAGTGCCGCTCCCAAAGTGAAATCCATACTCCCCGTTGGCCTGCCCGGCGCTCAAAAAGGAGGTGCCACGCTCCGCCGTTCCCAGCAGGGCGTCCAGCAGCAGCTCCTGCTGGTGTTCTCCGCTCCTTTTCAGCTGGAATTCCAGCGCGGCTTCCTGCCCCATCTTCTCCTTGAGGCGCAGCAAAATGCCGGTGAGCTCCTCCTGCTTGAGGGGCTTGAGCAGATAGTCCTCCACGCCGTATTTCAGCGCGTTCTGGGCATATTCAAATTTCCGGTATCCGCTGATGACGATGAAATGCAGCTTGGGCTGGAGGGCCTTGGCCCTCTGGATCAGTTCGATGCCGTCGCAGCCGGGCATCCGGACGTCCGTGATCAGCAGATGCGGCTGCTTTTCCCGCACCAGCTCCAATGCCCGCAGTCCATCGTTGGCGGTGCCTGCGATCTCGTAGCCAAGCGCCTCCCAGTCGATCAGCTTCTGCATCAGCAGGATCACCTTGTTTTCGTCATCGGCCAAAACGACCCCGCAGCATCCGCAGCACCTCCCACGCAGATTCTGATAAGGAAAGGGAAAACGAACCCGTTTTCCCTTTCCCTGTCATTATACGCTATTTCTCGGTATTTGCCAAGAATTTTTGGAGAATCAGCGGATCAATTTGTCGCTTTTGGCAGCTTACTCGTAATCCGCCACGTTGGAGGAGTCAATCCCCACGCTGTCCGCGATGATGAGATTGTTCTCCAGCGTGCCGCCGTCCAGCAGGGTGACAGCAGCTTCCACGCCGCTGGAAGCCATCAGACCGCCGTCCTGCGCCACGGTGCCGGTGATGCGGCCGTCCTTGATGGCCTCATAGCCGTCGGGGGTGCCGTCCAGGCCGGTGATAACGATGCCGCTGTTGGCACCGGCGGCGTTGCCCGCGCCCACGGCCATGCCGTCGTTCTGGCAGACGATGGCGTCCAGATCATAGGCAGACAGCCAGCTCTCCACGGTGGACTGGGCCTTGGCGGTGTCCCATGCGCAGTCCGCGGGAGCAATCACTTCCGTCATGTCCGGATAGTTGGCCAGAATATTGCGATAGCCCTCCAGGCGTGCGGTCGTGTCGGTGGTGGAGGAGGGGCCGGTCAGGATGGCGATGTTGCCCTTGCCGCCCAGCAGATCCGCTACATGCTGCATCTCATTCTCGCCGGCCTTGACGTTGTCACCGCAGGACACGGCAGAGATGCCGGCGGACTCCCAGTCGGTGCAGGCGGATACGATGTTTATCATGATGACGCCGGCGTCGGCAGCGGCCTTAGCGGCGTCGCGCAGGCCATCGGGATCAACGGGCTCGAACAGGATGGCGTCATAGCCCTCGGACACGCACTGCTCGATCTGGCTGATCTGCTTGGCAGCGTCCTGATCGGCGCTCAGAATGTTCAACTCTACACCCAGCTCATCGGCCTTCGCCTGTGCGCCTCGGTGACGCCGATCTGGAACGCGTTGGTCTGGTGCTGCTGGATGAGGGCAATCTTTAGGCGCCGTCTCCGCTTCGGCGGACGCATCCCCACCAGTGCCTCATCGGTGGAACCGGTGGAAGTACCGCCGCAGGCAGCCAGACTCAGAGTCATGGCACCGGTCAGCAGCATAGCGAGAAATCTCTTCTTTGTCATGTTCTTTTTTCCTCCTTGAAATGTTTGTGAATTTGATGAATATCAAGAGGGGACGGGGAACGCCCCTGCCTCTCAATACCGTTCAGCGTTTCTTGCTCTTTCCCTTTACGGCGATCAGCACAGCCTACCACGATGATAACGCCCTTGACGATCTTCTGCCAGTGGGAAGATACGCCCATGATGTCCAGACCGTTTGCAATAACGGTGATGAGCAGACAGCCGATGACAACGCCCCACGGCTTGCCCACGCCGCCGGTCATGGATACGCCGCCGACAACGCACGCCGTGATGGCATCCATCTCGTAGCTCTCAGCTGCGGTCGGCTGGGCCGATGGTAACGCGGGAGGTCATCAGGAAGCCGCACAGACCAGCCAGCAGGCCGGCAATGGCGAACGTGGAAATGCGGATGGCAGTGGTGTTGATGCCGGAAACGCGGGCCGCCTGAAGATTGCCGCCGCAGGCATAAACACGCCGTCCGTAAACCGTTTTGGACAGAACGAATGCACAGATGATGATAACGATTACAAGAAAGACGGACAGCATGGGATGCCCGCGATAGAGGAGGCAGCGACCGCCTTGTACGATTTGCTGATGCCGGTAATCGGTTTGCCGTCGGAGGTCAGCAGGGCCAGACCGCGAACTGCCGTCATGGAGCCGAGTGTCATGATGAACGGCGGCAGGTCGCCAATGGCAACGCCGATACCGTTTACCATGCCGACAGCCAGACCGGCCAGCATCGCAACAACGAGCGGCACGATGAGCGGCAGGTCGCCCTTGCCGAGCAGCGCGGCCAGAATGCCGGTGAACGCGACCGTTGAGCCCACCGACATATCAAAGCCGCCCGCGATGATGACGAACATCATGCCGATTGCCATAATGCCGTTGATAGAAGCCTGTTTGAGGATGTTCACGAGGTTGGTCGGTGCGATGAAGCTGGGCTTCAGGCAGGTCAGCACCACCACCAGCGCAATAAAGATCACGAAGATGAAGTATTCGCTGATCAATCGACCTTGATATTTTTCTGTTTCATAGTTCTTTCTCCCTTACTTCAATCGCAGAGGCCAGCGTCATGATACGCTCCTGGGAGAATTCCTCCCGCTGACCTCTCCGGAATAGTTGCCCTCGCACATTACCATAATCCGATCACAAATACCCATCAGTTCCGGGATCTCCGAAGAGATCATGATGACCGCCTTGCCCTGCGTACCAGCTTGCCCAGCAGCAGGTAAATATCCCGCTTGGCACCCACGTCGATGCCGCGGGTGGGCTCATCGAGGATGATGATATCCGGGTCGTTCAGCAGCCACTTGGCGATAACGATCTTCTGCTGGTTGCCGCCGGACAGGTTGCCCGTAATCTGGTCGCCGGAAGGAGTTTTGATGTTCAGCTTTTGATGTACTCCATGGAAGCGGCGCGTGCCTTGTTCTTGTTGTAAAGGCCGTGGCTGAGCAGCTTTTTGATGGCCACCATGGCAATGTTGTCGTTGACCGTGCCGCTGAGATTCAGTCCCGTGACCTTTCGGTCCTCGGTGATAAGCGCACACCCTCCTTGATGATGTCCTTCGGAGAATGGACCTTGACCTGCTTGCCCTTGACGAAGATCTCGCCGGAGGCCAGCTCGTGCATACCGAAGATGCCCTCGACCAGCTCACTGCGGCCCGCGCCTACCAGACCGCCGATGCCGAGGATCTCGCCGCGGCGGACGGAAAGGCTGACGCCCTTTACCTTGTTGTCGGCCCGGACGATGTTCTTTGCTTCAAAGATCACATCGCCAATCTTCGCCTCCAGCTTGGGGAATACATCGGTAATCTCGCGGCCGACCATCATTTTGATAAGTTGAGCCTCGTCGAGGTCCTTGGTGTCGCCCGAACCGATGTACTGTCCATCCCGGTAGACGCTGACCCGGTCGCAGATGGAGAAGATCTCCGCCATACGATGGGAGATGTAGATGATGGCAACGCCCTTTTGCGGTCAGGCTGCGGATATGCTCGAACAGCAGCTCCACCTCGCGGTCGGTGATGGCGGCAGTGGGCTCATCCATGATGATAACCTTGGCGTTGACGGAGATCGCCTTGATGATCTCGAAACTGTCAGGTTCTGCGCGTCTCCTTGGGCGAGACGTGCAGTCCGCACTCCTCAATCAGCTTCTGAGCCTGTTCAATCTCGGCCTTTTTGTCCACCAGACCGTTCTTGCGCAGTTCCCGTCCTACGAAGATGTTTTCGTATACGGTCATATCCAAGATGGGATTGAGCTCCTGGTGGATCATGGCCACGCCCATGTCCATGGCTTCCTTGGGGTTGGAAACCATATAGGGCTTGCCATCAAACAGGATCTCACCACCGGCATCCCTGGTGTAAATCCCCATCAGGATTTTCATCAGGGTCGATTTACCGGCTCCGTTTTCTCCCATCAACGCATGGACCTCTCCCGGCCGTACCTGCAGCTGGACATGGTCCAGCGCCTTGACGCCTGGGAAGGTTTTGCTGATATCCTTCATTTCCAAGATATACTCCATGCAGTTCCCCCCTCACATATACCTCTTTGTGATTATTTTATCGAACACCCGGCATTTTTGGAACGCCTGTTTTTCACATGACAGGGGAGGATTTTTGGCTTTTTTTCAAAAACGTCATTTTGTGTAAATGTGTAAGTGCTTTTTTTTGTTATATGTTTACAAAAAACCTTCTGCATCTGCAGAGCAGGCGGCACTTATGCACGGTCAGACATTTTCACTGAACGTCTGGAAGTCCCTGTGACATATAAAATAGCCACACCTAAGGGTGTGGCTATTTTAGTGTGGCTATTTTATATCAGGCGCTGAGAAAAGGTACATATCTCAAAGTCCTGCGGCATGGGGGTGTAGACAATGTGCGTGCTTTTTTAAAAGGCTGACACGCTGACAACGGAATCTGGTATATGAGGCATTGCATCCTTGATACCGGTACGGCAAAGCTCCAATAAAAATTTTTGTTTTTATTTTCGGGTAACCTTATATAAAAGGCCAATAGTCTCTCATACATCCATCTGGCTTCACTTTTCTCCTGCACGCTATGAAATCCAGAAAGCGCAGGATTGCTGGAGACTGACGGACGCAGGCCGGCGGCCCCGTGCGTGAAAAAGGGGCCTGCGCTCATACCCGTTCCCGCTCTGTTGTGTGCTGTTGTGTCGGGAAGGTACTGGCTCGGTATTCCGCCTGCCTCGTGACTTCTGCCTGTGACGTTTCTGTTCTGTGTCCGCCTGAAAGCGGAACGGCACATGTCAGGCTGAAACTATGCCGCATCGATCAAAGAAAGGTGCTCCTCAGCACAAAAAACCATGTGTACAGTGAGAGGATTGTAAAAGCACCAGGGATAGATCTTTTGCGGGATACCGTTTCGGCCTTCCGTCCAAAAAGCTGCCCGACTGTTTGGAGCCGGGGACCCGGATATCCAGACAGCTTTTAAAATGCTCCTAAATGGGTTCATGATTATCCCCGGGCTAGGCTGAACACATGAAACGGGACTGGTTTGCCGCATGTTTTGCGCGGGAAAATCAGATTGTTCCCTCGCCTCACACTGCCAAAAAGGCAATGAAAGTCAATTGGAATTTGTCATGAATCTGTCATCAGAGAGCATCATTCCCAGGTTCCAAGAAAGGCCCGGAGACTTTGATAATCTTTTGCTGATCGGTTTTGACAAAACTCATGTGGAGGATCAGAATCATCTTGACCGGATGGTTCATTTTTTCCTATATGACTATCGTTTTGAGCGGGTTTGGAAGCACCCAGATAATGACGTCGAAAAACTGTCCCGCTACCGTGCGGTGCTATCGCCGGATTTCAGTATGTACCTGGAGATGGCGCCTGTCATGCAGATTTACAATGTATTTCGTAATCGCTGGTGCGGTGCATATTGGGCATCCAAAGGAATCCGGGTGATTCCTGCCGTCAACTGGGGAGACGAATCTACGTTTGATTTCTGCTTTGAGGGGATTGAAAAAGGAAGCGTTGTTGCTGTCTCAACTTATATGGCCACAGAGCATGACAACTGCTGTGACCAGAAAGAATGGTTCATAGCAGGATACG